>Ga0315307_1001038_pt1 | contig 12261 bp, 9 predicted proteins | sample TDP2_MG_FD_203079 | JGI IMG/M metagenome (GOLD analysis project Ga0315307, IMG submission 203079) | Freshwater sediment microbial communities from Lake Towuti, South Sulawesi, Indonesia - TDP2 | ecosystem: Environmental > Aquatic > Freshwater > Lake > Sediment | place: Indonesia: South Sulawesi... | reverse complement strand
TTCCCCTTCGCAAAGGCAAAGATAGGATTGAGGTCCATCTCATCAATCTCAGGAAAATCCGAGACAAGCTGAGAAAGGCGAATCAGGATTTCGATTAGCTTCTCGATGTCCACCGCCTTCTCTCCCCTTGCGCCTTCTAGAACTGGATATCCCTTGATGGAGTGAATCATCTCTAATGTTTCCTCTTCAGAAAGAGGAGCTAGCCTGAATTGAACGTCTTTCAATGTCTCGACAAATACTCCGCCCAGCCCAAAGACGAGTGTGGGCAGGAGCCCTTCGTTAGCTTTAGCTCCCATAATCACCTCTTTGCCGCCTTCCAAGTATTCCTGAAGGATGAAGCTAGGCTTGTGCTCGGCAAACTTCTTGGCCATCTGTTTGAAGGAGCCAAGAAGCTCTTTCTTATCCTTGAGGTTGAGGGCAACTCCTCCTGCTTCGGTCTTATGAATGATAGCTTCAGCATCAACCTTTAAGGCCAGAGGATAGCCAATCTTTGCCGCTGCTTTCTCCAATTCATCCTCCTTCTCTACTCTCAAAGTTTTTGTAGAAGGAATGCCGTAGCAGCGGAGAATTGCAAAAACATCATCCTGCGGCAAGAATTTTCCCTTGCCTCGATAAGGGCTGATTATCTTCTCTGCCTGACCTTTCTCCACATCATATCTCTTATAGGTCGGAGCTTTTCTCTGGACAATCTTCCCGTATTTGGTCATTTCAGCCAGAGCTCTGGCTGCTGTCTCGGCAAAATCATAGACAGGAATTCCGCTCTCTCTGATGGTGCGGATGACTCCAGCCCACTTCTCGATGGTCATCACCTGGCAGACAATCGGCTTTGGCGAAGTCTTACCGATCTCGCCCAGCTTTCTGGCTATGCCGTGGCAATCAACAAAAGGCGCGGTAACAAAAACAAGCAGCAGGGAATCGATGTTCGGGTCTTTGAGAAGCGCTTCGACCGTGCCGCCGTACTGCTCAGGACCGGCAGTGGCGACAACATCAACCGGGTTGGAGACAATCGCCTCCTGGAAGACAAGTTTTTTCAGGGTTTCCTTTGTCTCTGCGCTCAATTCAGCCAGCCTCAGCCCCGCAGCCATGCATTCATCGACAGCGATAATCGCGGGTCCTCCGGTGTTGGTGACGATAACCACCCTATCGCCCTTGGGCACCGGCTGATTGGAAAAGGCGATGGCAGCGTTGATCATGTCTTCCTGGGAATCGAAGCGGAGGACACCGCTCTTGCGGAAAATCGCATCGGCAATCGCCTCCTGCTCGACCAGCCGCCCGGTGTGGGAAGCAACGGCCTTTGTTCCTTCTGATGTCCTTCCTGTCTTCAAGGCAAGGATTGGTTTTTTCGCAGTGACACGGCTCGCCACCTCGAGGAAACCGGCAGGGTCTTTAAAGGTCTCGATATGAACCATGATGGCCTTTGTCTGCTCATCCTGGCCGTAATAATCGATGATCTCATTCATGCTGACATCTGCCTCATTGCCGAAGCTGGAATACATCCTTATTCCCTTGCCAATCCGATGAAGATGAATCTTCAGCGTCTCCCCCACTCCGCCGCTCTGGGCAACGATGGAGATATTGCCCGGACTCATCGGGACAAAGGTGAAATTAGCGTATACGGAGACAGCCGGGTCTGAGTTCTGAATTCCCTGCGAATTCGGGCCGTAGATTCTCATCCCGTACTTATGGGCAATCTCTACAATCTGCTTTTCCAGCTTAATCCCTTCCTCCCCGACTTCTTTGAAGCCTGCAGTATGGACGATGGCAAACTTAACTCCTTTCTTGCCGCATTCCTCAAGGACTGCAGGGACTAAAGTGTTCTTAATCGAGATATTGACCAAATCTATCTCATCGGGGACATCGCTGACAGAAGGATAGGCTTTGAAACTTTTGATGAACGCTGCTTTGGGATTGATGGGATAGATCGGACCCTGAAAATTGTGGTCGAGAAGATTCTGGATGACGATATGGCCGATGCTCAGCGGGTTGTTTGAAGCGCCGATAATGGCCACTGACCTTGGTTTGAATAAAGCGTCAAGCATTTCATCCTCCTTTTATGCATCCTAAATTCTGTCACTAGGTGAAGGTTTGGAGGTGAGGAGTCCCCTATGAAGCCTGAGCGGGCACGGTTTCTCTCCGAAGGAGAGAAGAGCGAAGGCTGAATGGGAGCTGATTTTCCTCGCTGGGGAAAATCAGCGTGCTCCGAACCTCCAAACCTTCACCTCACAATCACCTTAATTCTAAGATTCTTTCAAGCTCCTTTTGCCTCTAAGGCATACAAGGCCGCTCCAAAAGCGCCTGTTAACTGCGGAAGAGGCGGCACAAAAACTTTCCTTCCCAATTTTTCTTCAAACATCCTAACCAAGAAAGGATTGTAGGCCACCACTCCTCCGCTCATGACTATGTTGCCTTCCAAAGGGTCCATCTCCAGGGCCCTTTTTATGACCGAGCCAAAAATGCCCTTGACCAGATCCTTGACCTTCACTCCTTCTCTGATTCTGGTCAAGATTTCTGTGGCAGTGAACACCGTGCAGTAACTTCCGATCTGAATGCTCTCGCTGGATTTCTCGGCAAGCTCGTTAAGCTTCTCGATATTTATTTGAAGGCGGTTGGCAATCTCTTCCAGAAAAGCTCCTGTTCCGGCCGCGCACTTGCGGTTCATCTTGAAGCCTATTCTCTTTCCGGCGTCATCAACCTTTATGATCTTGCTGTCCTGGCCGCCGATGTCGATCAGGGTGTGAGCATGTGGAAAATAAAAAAAACTTCCTTTGGCATGGCAGCTAATCTCTGTCTTTGTCATGTCGGCAAAGCGGACATTGGCTCTTCCATAGCCAGTGGATAGAATGCAAAAATTTTTTTGGGCTTTTCTTGCCAGCTTGTCTTGAGATCTCTTGAAGACTCTTTCGGCTGCAGCTTTGAAATCAGCGCCGGAATTTATGACCGCATGGCCGAGAATCTTTTTTTCCCCATCGATAATCACCGACTTGGTTGTCGATGCTCCGACATCAATTCCGGCAAAGTAATACATCGGCGAAAATTTTTACCTCATTATCTTGCTTCGAGCTGCTCGATAAAAGCCTCGATGTTGGTCTTGGCCTGCTCCTCTGAATAACAGCGCAGGTCGTTCAAATCGCCGTTTATAGTCAGGGTGGGAATGTTCAGCTTTTTCTCCAATCTCTGCGGCATTCCGTAGCGGTTGTTGGAGTTGTTGGGGCAAGTCTTGGCATCATGGAAGAGAATTCCATCGATCTTATACTTCTTGATCATCTCCTCGATATATTTTTCCTTGAAATTTTCATTCCTAACAATGAATATCTCCGTATAAGCGCGGGCCATGCTCATGAAAGGGTCTTTGAGGTCGAAAGCTTCAAAGATCCAGCTGTTGCAGTAGGTCGAAGCGATGACCGCTGTTTTGAGGCTTATGAAAAGCTCAGCCATGTCTCTGAGCTTCCCCCAGATGGGCATCCCTTCCCAGTATAACCGGAACTTTTCTCCCTTCACTGCTCCATCCTTGCTGGCAATCCGCTGTTCCAATTCCTGAAGAAGAACTCTGTAATACTCCACAGCCTGAGGCGAGCCCCTCAAAACCACGGCAGGCCCCATATGAATCGTGCCGTCAAAGAAGCTCATCGGCGCCGGCACGGCAGTGTTTGTCTCAAGAACTTTCTTCCAGAGCATAGTGCACTCTATGGAGAGGCCGAGGACTTCCCGGAATTTGTCGATATCAAATTTATTTCCTGAGATTTTTTCTAAGGATGGAATCAAATCTTTGATCTGCTCGACAACACTCTGAAGGTGATAATCTTTTATCTCGCCAATGTTGCGATAGGTGGATATTCCTAGAGCAGGGACATTCAGCTCTCTTGAATACCAGCTAAACCAATCCTGGACATCACGGCACTGATTGGTGTTGTAAACCAGGACATCAGGCTTGGGAACAGCATCGATTCCTTCGTAGGCTTTTGACAATGGTGTTTCTTTCTTGAGGAAAGAGCCGATATCACTCGTTAGATAAGAGCAGATATCAGGAGAAAAGCCGATGGCATTGGCAGCGGGGATGTAATTATTGGCTGTCCGAGTGGAGCCGAGCATGGCTCCGTGATTTTCAGGATAATGGACAAGAAAGCCAAAGCTGAGCAAGAGCTCGGCAGGGCCGACGCTCGTACACCAGGCAATCTTTGCCGAGCCTGTTTTTGAAGCGTTATGCAACGCATAGAAGTAATCGGACATGATTTTTCTCATCTGGCCTGTGGCCTGAATTTTCTTTATGAGTGGCTTCTTCTCTTCAGTCATTTTTCCTCCTTGTTTCTTCCCTTTTAGAGACTACAAAAATATCAATATCACTTCTCCAAGTCAAGAAACACATTTCCTTCTGCTTTCAATCGGCAATTAGGGAAGATGCTGATAGTTCATAAATTAAAAATATTAGAGAGCCTCTCGTTGTCGAGTAGAAAAATCCTCTCTCTAATGAGCTCAGGGAAAGATAAACTATCTGCGAAAGCACCCCCGATATGAATGCCGAGCTTTTAAAATTCTTTCTCTATGCTTTCTGGAAAACGTAATTCAGCTGGCCGTTGGGAAGCCTGTTGACCACTGTCTTCATCTCCATCCCCAGCTGAATCTCTTCCTCGGGCAATTCAGCGGCAATCCTGCCGAAAATTTTATAATCCCCATAGTCAAGGACAGCGATACGGTAAGGCAAATCGCCTTCGAATCCGGACGGCGCATACTGGAGCCTGCTGTAAGTGACAAGTTTCCCTTTGCCGGAAACCTCGAACCATTCTATGTCGCTCGAAAGGCACTTAAAGCAATCAGCCCTGGGAGGGAAGAATATTTGGCCGCAGCTCTTGCAGCGAGTGCCCATGACCTTGCCCTGCTCAAGGTAGTCGATGAAGTTGTTGACCTTTGTGGTGGAGGTAAAGCTGACTGTCCCGAATTTCTTGAAACGGTCATCTATCTCTTTTTTGCTCATTATTACCTCCCGAGAATGGTGATGTTTCCATAAAGGCCGACGCCGCCGATGTTATGCACAAGCCCTATCTGCGGATTCTTGACCTGCATCTCGCCTCCCTCGCCTCTAAGCTGGAGGACAATGGTCCTGATTTGGGAGCCGCCGGTGGCGCCGATGGGATGTCCTTTGGAGAGCAGGCCTCCATCAACATTGACCGGAATGCTCCCTTCTTTATAAGTCTCCTTGCTCTTCACCAGCTCTTTTCCTTCTCCTGGCTTGGCAAAGCCTAAGTCCTCGTAAGCTATAATTTCAGAAATCGTGAAGCAGTCATGAACCTCAGCCACATCGATATCCTTGGGGCTCAGGCCAGCCATCCTGTAAGCCTGCGCAGTAGCCTCCTGGGCAACAGCCAGCCCTGAGAAAGAATCCCTGCCAGCCAGATTAACGCTGGCCGAGGCAGCTCCCAGCCCCAGAATCCAGACCGGCTTCTTGCTCAGAGATTTCACCCTTTCCTCGCTGGCTACAATCAGGCAGGAGCTTCCATCTGCGTTGGCGCAGCAGTCTCCAACCCGAAGCGGGTTAGCCACAGGCCCGGATAATGGATTTTGCGGGTCTTTGAACATCTCGAATGTCACCGGCTTGCGGTAGACCGCTTTTTCATTGACCTGGCCGTAAGTCGAAGCCTTTACCCTGACAAGAGCCAAATCATCGAGCGTTGTTCCGTATTTTGCCATGTGAGCTCTGGCAAACATGGCGTAATAGGCTGGCATCATCGTTCCAAAAGGACTTTCCCACTGGATGTCAGCACCGCGGCCCATCCTTTCCTGGGACTCTGCTGAGGAAATCTCTGACATCTTCTGAAAGCCGATGACGGCCACAATATGGTGAAGGCCAGACTTTATCAAGGCATAAGCCATTTTCAGCCCGGTGCTGCTCGATGAGCACAGGCTCTCAAGGTAGCAGGTTGGCTGAGGGATAAGGCCGAGATACTCAGCAAAGACGCCAGAAGGAGAGCGCTGTTTATCGTACTCTGGAGCCGAGCAGATGATAGAAGCATCGATATCCTTTGAAGCGACCTGGGCATCCCGCATAGCCTCCTTAAATCCCTCAAAAGCCAGCTCGCGTATCGAGCCTGGATATCCCCGGACAAAGGCACTCTGTCCGACGCCGATGATTGCCACTTTTCCCATTAAGACCTCCCTTCTCACTCAAAAAGCTTTTTTAACAAAGCTTTTCCAGATAGATGCTTGCAGGTTTCAGGAATAAGCTCGTAATAGCTCGGTATCATCGCTGCGACAATTTGAAAAAATTCATTTCGCCTGCGCCAGCATTTGAACTATTGATAAAAGGACGAAAGCTTGAATCAAAAAGAAAATCTTATTTTTACTAAATTTTCAGCCAGAACCTTATAGCACACGAAAAATACCAAGTCAAATTATTAAAACAGTTGACAGAGCGAGAATCAGATGATATGTATTACATCTCAATCCGCTTCCTCTTTAGTGAAAAAACCATTTTTAAAGAGGAAAACGTGACTCAAAAAAATTTCCAAAACATCATCTTTGAAACTAAAGGCGAAAAGTCCTTCCTGACCATCAACCGTCCTCCCTTGAATATCTTGAACATTGCCGCCATGGAAGAGATGAACCAGGCTTTAAGCTCACTCGCCGGCAACAAAGAGGTCAAGGTTCTGGTTATAAGTGGAGGCGGTGAAAAGGCTTTTTCTGCAGGAGTCGATGTGGCTGACCATACGGCAGACAAAGCTGAGAAGATGCTCCAGGTCTTCCACGATATCTTCCGTAATATGTTGAAATTGGACCAGGTAACCGTGGCCGCCTTGAGAGGCCTAACCCTGGGCGGGGGATGTGAAATCGCTCTTTTCTGCGACCTGGCTCTTGCCGCCGACAACCTGAAAATCGGCCAGCCTGAAATAAAACTTTCAGTCATCGCCCCAGTCGCCCTTCTCATCCTGCCGCGCCTAGTCGGGCTAAAAAAAGCTTCAGAGATGCTCTTAACAGGTAAAATCATCGATGCTGCCGAAGCCGAGAAGATGGGCCTGGTCAACAAAGTCGTTCCTCTGGCGTCTTTCGATTCAGAGCTCGAGAACTTCCTCCAGCCTCTTTCAGAATTGAGCTTGGTCGGATTTAAGCATTCAAAAAAAGCAATTTATCTCGGATTAGAAACGAGCTTTCTCCAAGGTTTGGAGAGAATCGAGAAGTCTTACTTGACGGAATTGATGGCCAGCGAAGATGCCCACGAGGGACTGAAAGCTTTTATGGAGAAAAGGAAGCCTCTCTGGAAAAATAGATAAAGGAGGAAGAAATGAGAGCAGCTGTTTTTCATGAGCCAAACAAGCCTCTGGTCATTGAAGAGGTTGAAACTCCAAAGACAGGCGCCAACGACCTTAAGGTAAAAATCGCAGCCTGCGGCGTTTGCAACACAGACTTGCATTACATCGACCATGGCGTTCCCACTTTCAAGAAGCCGCCCATCATCCTCGGGCATGAAGCGTCAGGCGTGGTCGAGGAAGTTGGCTTTAAAGTCAAAAACTTCAAGGTCGGCGACCGAGTGATCATCCCTCCTGTCTTTTCCTGCGGCTACTGCGATAACTGCCGCCTCGGCCGGGAGAACATCTGCATAAACATGGTCATGCTCGGAAATCATGTGGACGGCGCTTTTGCTGAATATATCTGTGTCCCTTCCAAGGACTGCCAGCATCTTCCCCAGGAGCTGCCGCTTGAAGAATCATGCATCATTGCTGATGCCATTTCCACGCCTTACCATGCTGTCAAGAACCGTGCTCAGGTCAAGCCAGGCGATTCAGTTGTCGTTCTTGGCTGCGGCGGAGTTGGAATAAACGTGGTCCAAATGGCAGCAGCCTGCGGAGCCTCAGTCATAGCTATCGACATCTCGGATTATAAATTGGATGCGGCAAGAAATTTGGGAGCCTACTACACGATCAATTCCAGCCAGAAAACAGACAAAGAGCTGCTCAAGGAAATAAGAGAACTGACTGGTGGAGGCGCGGATATCTCCATCGAAGCCATCGGCAACCCGAAGACAATCGAGCTGGCTACAGCCTCAATCAGGCCCGGAGGGCGGCACTGCCAGGTCGGGTATTCTCCCCACGATGTCGCCCTCAACGCCGGAAGGCTGATGTTTAGAGAAATCGAAATCTTGGGCTCTCTGGGCTGCCGGCCAGTGGACTATCCCAAGATCATCGAAATGGTCAGAACGAGAAAAATACAGCTTCAGGCTGTGGTCACCCATAAATTCAAGCTTCAGGATATAAACAAGGCCTTTGACCTGATGAGAAAGGGCGAAGCCCTGCGCTCAATCATCGTCCTCTGAGCGACTCTGATAAAGGCCTTAAATTTTCTCTCCTTTGTTTCTGCCAAGAGCAGGTCTTTCTTTTCGAAAATCCGCTGCTTCAAACAGCAATGGCCTCTGCAGCAATGCCTCAGTTAAATTTTATTGTCGCCGGAAGCCAGGTGACGTCATCGTCAATCATCACATAATCTGATTTTGGAATTCTGGAAAGATTTCTCAGGTTAATCAACTCTCCTTCAAATAAGACACAAATCTTTTGCTTAGGAGATTGTATAACAACAGGAGGCGGGTCTGGGTCGATTATTCCCCTCAAGTTTCCCTGGCTCCCTTTCATGATCAGCTTTCCTTTGTCATAAACTCCGCAGTCGCCTATGATGCCTGTCTTTGGATTATAATTCCTGACTTCTACTGCCTGCCCGTTGGGAAGCAAGAATCTGAAATGTCCCTGCCCGACTTTCTCGGCTGTTGTTCCTTTGGGAAGCTTAACAGTTTTCATCCCCGGCGGGTCGGGCTGTGGAGACAATTCTGTTTTTCCTGACGCCTCAGGCTTGAATTGAATCGTGGCCGGAAGCCAAGAAACATCATCATCGATCAGCACATAATCCGTTTTTGGAACTCTGGACAGAGTCTTCAGGTTGAGCAGTTCTCCTTCAAATAAGGCATAGGTCTTTTCCTTGGGAACTTTTATTATAGAAGGCGGGTCTGGGTCGATTATTCCCCTCAGGTTTCCCTGATTTCTTTTCATGATCAGCTTTCCCTTGTCATAGATGCCGCAGTCTCCTATGATCCCGGTGCTTGAATCGTAGCCTTTGATTTCGACCTTCTGCCCATTGGGAAGAACAAACCTGAAATTCCCTGTACCAAGCTTCTCGACTTTTGTTCCTTTAGGCAGGTCGATAGTCTTCTCCTGGGCATAGAGAAGGCTGATGCTCAGAAAAGCAAGGCTGAGAAGAAGAAATGTCATAAAAAAAATGATCTTTCTCATTTTTCCCTCCTCGGGCATCAATCATTCTCCAGTCAGCGGGTCCTTGAGGCTGATCTTATGGATCTTTCCCAGCTTATCCAGCGGGCCTGGCCATTTATCGCCGCCCTTGTTGCACGGCTCAAAATCCCCGACGATCAAAATGATGACTTTGTTCGGCTGGATGTATTTATTGGCGACTTCCTGCACTTTGGCCTTGGTCACGGCGCTGATCTTGTCTCTGTAGGTCTTGTAGTAATCCATCGGCTTGCCGGTCATCTCTAGGTTGGCGAAGGTGGACATAGTGGTTTGGGGAGACTCGAAGGAATTGGAAAAGCTCTCAAGGTAGTAGTTGATCGCGGTCTCCATCTCGGCGTCTGAGACAGGCTCCTTGCGGATGCGATTGAACTCGTTCAGGATTAATGAGATCGCATAGCCGACCGTGGAAGACTTGGTCTGGACGTACCCAGAGAATGTTCCCGGATATCCCCAGCGATAGCTGAACCGACTGCCCTGGTTATAGGACAGACCCTCGTCCGAGCGGACTTTCATCGTGATGCGGGACGAAAAACTCCCGCCGCCGAGGATGAAGTTCATGACCTGAACGGCGAAGTAGTCGGGGTTGGTGTCTTCAAAGCCCAGATGTCCGAGGCTGATATAACCTTGGTTGATCGGCTTCTGGATGAAATAAACGCCAGGCTCAGGCTCCAAGAACTTCTTGGAGAATGAGGGTGGGGTGAGGCTCCTGTTCTTCCAGCCGGCGACAATCTTGTTGATCTTGGCTTTGAGCTCGGCTTTATTGAAATCGCCCGATGCCGCCAGGATGATATTCTTGGGGAAGAAATACTGGGCATGAATCGCCTTCAAGTCGGCGCTAATGATGCCCTCATAGCTTTTTTTGTTCGGCTGCCATGTCAGCGGATGGTCACCATAGAGCAGACGCTCATACTCGCGGCTCAAGACCATGCTCGGCTGGTCATTGGCCTGCCGCAACTGTTCGATGAGGCGGGCTTTGGCCAGATTCAAAGGAGCTTCTCTGAACTCCGGGTTCATCAAAACATCGAAAAAGAGAGCAAGTCCCTCATCAAGGTCTCTGCTCAGCAGGGTAAGGGAAAGCGTTGAGGTTCGCTCGGCGGTGAAGAAGTTCAGTGAGCCGCCGAGGAAATTGATCCGTTCCTCGATGACGCTACCTTCTTTGGTCTTGGTGCCGCCCTTGATCAGCGTCTCGCTCATCACTGAATCGAGGCCCTGTTTATCTTTGGAGACATAAAGGCCTCCGAAGTCGATCAAGGCCGAGATGGTGAATATCGGCAGGCTTCTGTCTTCCTGGATGTAGCCGCGCAGGCCGTTTGCCAACTCTGTGCGAAAGGCCTTGGGGTCGGGCGGCTCATATTTGAGCGGCGGATATTTCAGGTCAGACGGTTTCTGAGCTTGAGCGAGCCCCAGCGAAACGCACAGAAACCCGATGGCTATTAGTATGGATAATGTTTTTTTCATGGTCATCCTCCTTCTTACAGACCCATCTTCCTCTTGTAGACGGCCGTGAGGCTGTTATCTTTGAGGAAATACTTTGCAGCCACGCGCTTGATGTCGTCGTTCGTCACCTTCTTCATCTCTTCGAGGTCGGTGAGAATCGAGCGCCAGCCGCGGTTGAGCTCAGCCCGACCAACACGGCCGGCAAGGCCCATCATGCTTGCCAAGCTTCGAATGAACATGACTTCAAAGCGGTTCTTGGCCTTCTGGATTTCCTCAGGAGTCGCGCCTTCTTTCTTGATTTTCTCGATTTCCAGCCAAATTTCTTTTTCCAGGTCTTCAGGTTGGACATTTTTATCGATACGCGGCGTGGCACTGAACTGAAAGGCACCGACATACCATTGCGGACGGCTGAAGGCCGAGACGTTAACGGCCATTTGTTTCTGCTCTACAAGAGTTTTATAGAGCCGTCCTGTGCCTCCTCCACCTCCTCGAGGCCCGAACCCGCGGCCCCCGCCTCCGCCCGCACCGAGCACGTCGGCCAGAACCGAGAGCGGGGCAGCATCAGAGTGGCCTTCCTGCGGCGTGTGAAACATCATCTGCAAGCTGGTCGGCGCCGGGCCTTCGCCGTACATTCGCTTTTCCGCGTACTGCGGAGGCTCATATGTCCGGATGGGTTCGACGTCCGGTCCTTTCGGGATACGGCCGAAATATTTCTCGGCCATCTGGATGATGTTCTGGGGGTCGAAATCACCGACATAGATGGCGACGGCATTATTGGGCACATAATAGCGATTGTGGAAATCGATAAGGTCGGCCTTGGTGACTTTGCGTAGGTCGTCCATCCAGCCAATGACGTCCCAGTGGTAGGGTGAGGCAGCATAGAAGGCGGCGTTGACCTGTTCGCTGAAGAAGTAGCCCGGCCTGTTCTCGCTCAGGCGGCGCTCCTCCATGATGACGTCCTTTTCGGAGTAAAACTCCCGGAAATAGGCGTTGAGCATCCGGTCGGATTCGAGCAACATCTGGAGCTCGACCTTGTTAGAGGGAAGCGTCACGTAATAGCCTGTGTTCTCATTTCCGGTCGAAGCATTAAGACCCGTGCCACCATTCTTCATGTACAGGTTCCAGAGGTCGTCCTTGACGATATACTGCTTTTCAGCTTTGACCAGCTCCTCGTATTCCTTCTGCCACTGGCTAAGCTTTTCTTTGTCGCCGCCGTCGGCCTTCCAGAATTTCTCCCGATAGACTTTGTCCATGAGCTCGTCAATCTGCTTATCGATTGCAGTATCCTTGGCAAAGTCTGTGACGCCCATCATCTGGGTGCCCTTGAACATCAGGTGCTCGTGGATGTGGGCGAGGCCGGTGATGCCCGGTCGCTCGTTGATCGAGCCGACTTTAAAATAGATGTGGCAGACGACGCGCGGAACGCCACTCTTCTGGATCATCAGGATTTTCATCCCGTTGGGAAGCACGTGTTCCTTGACGTCGAGCTTGATCTCAGCGGCAACGACCAGCGAAGCGAAGGCGAGCAATGTGAAGAAAAAGACAA
>Ga0315307_1001036_pt1 | contig 12278 bp, 8 predicted proteins | sample TDP2_MG_FD_203079 | JGI IMG/M metagenome (GOLD analysis project Ga0315307, IMG submission 203079) | Freshwater sediment microbial communities from Lake Towuti, South Sulawesi, Indonesia - TDP2 | ecosystem: Environmental > Aquatic > Freshwater > Lake > Sediment | place: Indonesia: South Sulawesi... | reverse complement strand
GTTATGGAGTTTACGGGTCCTGTCATAAGGCAGTTAGGTATGGCAGACCGTTTGACTATGTGTAATATGGCGGTTGAGGCAGGAGCGAAGACTGGAATTATTGAGCCGGATCGAGAAACTATCGAATATATCGAGGCTCGAGCAGAAAGGCCCTATGACATTATCCACGGAGAGAAAAGCGCTCGATATGCGAAGGTCGTTGAGTATAATTGTGGCAAAATTGAGCCTCAGGTTGCTTTTCCTCCGCTACCTTCCAATACCAGACCTATCAGCCGTGTGGGGGAGGTATACATTGATCAAGTAGTCATCGGTTCTTGCACCAACGGAAGGATTGAAGACCTTAGAATAAGTGCTCAAATTTTAAAAGGAAGAAGGGTTCATCCACGAGTCAGGTTAATAATAATTCCTGCGACCCAGAGGGTTTATCGGGAGTCGTTGAGTGAGGGTCTCCTGGAGACATTTATTGATGCGGGGGCAATAGTTTCCGCTCCCACATGTGGTCCATGTATTGGTGGTCATATGGGAGTATTGGCTGAAGGTGAGAAGACTATAGCGACTACAAATAGGAATTTTGTCGGTCGGATGGGACATCCCAAGTCGGAAATCTATCTATCCAACCCTGCAATTGCTGCAGCCTCGGCTGTTGCTGGAAAAATTATCAGCCCCGAATCATTGTAGAACTAGAATGCAGATTAAGGCAAAAGCCCACAAATTTGGAAATAATATCAACACAGACAATATTATCCCTGCAAGATACCTAAACACTTCTGACCCAAAAGAGTTAGCGAAACATTGTATGGAAGGAGTTGATATGGAATTCGTAAGAAAATTGAGCCGCTCATCAGTTATAGGAGATTGCATAGTGGCGGGAAAGAACTTCGGCTGCGGCTCCTCTCGTGAACATGCTCCTTTAGCTATTAAAGGGGCTGGAGTCTCCTGTGTAATAGCAGAATCTTTTGCCCGCATCTTCTACCGCAATGCGATAAATATTGGACTTCCTATTCTGGAAAGTAAGAGGGCGTCGAGGAGAATCGATTCTGGAGATGAAATTTTAATCGATTTGAGTAAAGGGAAGATAACCAATCTTTCGAAAAAGGAAAATTATAAAGTCCAGCCATTCCCCGAATTTCTTCAAAAGATAATAAGTGCCGGCGGATTGATGAAATATGCGAAAGAGAAGTTAAGGACTTAGGGAATTAGCTTACTATAAATTCTAAACCATTTAGAGGTTCAAATGCGTAAGATTGGAGTTATTCCGGGAGACGGAGTGGGCCCGGAAGTCATCAGAGAAGGCCTTAAAGTTATGGATGCTGCTTCGAAGAAAATGGGTTTCAAATACGAGACTATAACTTATGATTTCGGTGGCGAGCGGTATTTGAAGACAGGGGAAGTCCTTCCCGATTCTGCATTTGAAGAGATGAAGAAGCTCGATGCCATATATTTAGGAGCAGTTGGGCATCCCCAAGTTAAACCAGGCATATTGGAGAGAGGACTTCTGCTCAAATTGCGCTTTGGGCTCGACCAGTATATCAATCTGAGGCCAGTTATTCTCTATCCTGGAGTTCCTACTCCTCTTAAAGATAAGAAACCAGAAGATATAGATTTCGTGGTGGTGAGGGAAAATACCGAGGGTCTCTATTTAGGCATTGGCGGGTTCATGAAAAAAGATTCGCCTGACGAAGTTGCAGTGCAAGAGATGGTCAACACTAGAAAGGGTGTGGAGAGGTGTATTAGATATGCATTTGAATTAACCAGGAAGAGAAAGAAGAAAATGAGATTAACTCTTGTAGATAAGGCGAATGTTCTGACATTTGCTCATGACCTCTGGCAGAGGGTATTCTACAAAGTGGGCGAAGAGTATCCCGATATAGAGAAAGACCATGCATTTGTTGACGCCTGTTGTATGTGGTTCGTAAAAAATCCTGAGTGGTTTGATACTATCGTAACCTGCAATATGTTTGGGGACATCATAACCGACTTAGGAGCAATTATTCAGGGTGGTATGGGAGTGGCGGCTGGAGGAAATATTAACCCTGAAGGTGTAAGCATGTTTGAACCAATTCATGGAAGCGCACCAAAATATGCGGGCAAGAATGTGATAAATCCTATTGCTACTATAGTTGCCGGGCAGATGATGCTAGAAAATTTGGGTGAAGAGGCGGGAGCAAAGTTAATTGATGGAGCTGTTCGAAAGGCCCTGTCTTCTGGCAAAATAAAAGGGTTAAGTGCTGGAGAGATGGGTTTATCTACATCTGAGGTTGGCGACCTGGTCGCCAAGTATATCAGCTAAGAAAAAGGTGTATAAGGGATGAGAAAAAGTAGCCTGTCCCCTTTTTTATATAATGTTGGTGTAGTGGGAGCGACCGGGCTCGTAGGCAGGGAAATGGTTAGAATGCTGGAGAAGCGGAATTTCCCAGTAGCAAACCTGAGACTCTTTGCTTCTGAGCGTTCTCGAGGGAGGACACTAAGATTCAAAGGGAAAGAAATTGTAGTTGAAGAACTGGCTCCGTCTTCGTTTAAGGTTTCCTCGCCAGAAGAAAAATCAAAATTGTCAGGCAGACTGGATGTAGCGCTTTTCTCTGCCGGCGCCTCTATTTCAAAAGAGTATGCTCCCCTTGCTGCTAAGGAGGGCGTATTTGTGATTGATAACTCGAGTGCTTGGAGAATGAACCCTGAAGTGCCGCTGGTCGTACCAGAAATCAATCCTCATACCTTATCGAAAGAGAAAAAAATTATTGCCAATCCCAATTGCTCAACAATTCAAATGGTAGTTGTCCTGGCACCTTTGCATAGAAGAGCCAGAATCAAAAGGATTGTTGTCTCCACCTATCAAGCGGTCTCTGGTGCAGGCCAGAAGGCAGTGGTTGAACTGGAAGAGCAAGTTGAGAATATTGCTTCCGGCAAAAAAATCAAGCCGAGAGTCTTCCCACACCAGATTGCCTATAATTGCATTCCTCAGATTGATGTATTTCTGGACGACGGCTACACAAAGGAAGAGATAAAGATGGTCAACGAGACAAAGAAGATAATGGAGGACAACTCCATTGCCATCACCGCCACCTGCGTTCGCGTGCCTGTTTTTCGTGGCCACTCGGAAGCAGTAAATATTGAGACAGAGAAAAAAATCACTCCCGAAGAAGCCCGTCAGATATTGAAGGAAGCAGAAGGAGTTGTAGTTGTAGATGACATCGGTAAATTGAAATATCCATTGCCAACAAAGGCTGCTGATAGCGAGGAGACCTTCGTTGGCCGCATTAGAGAAGACCATTCGGTACCAAACGGACTCAATATGTGGATTGTAAGCGATAACCTCCTTAAGGGGGCTGCCCTAAATGCAGTTCAAATAGCCGAACAATTGAGTAAGAGAAGAATTCTGAGGTCATAAATGTCCCTCTTAAATAACCTCACCATCGGTCGCTACATTCCTTCCGATTCTCCCATTCACCGGCTTGACCCACGGACAAAGATTATATCTATTCTGATTATGTCAATTTCAATATTCCTTCTTAAGAATATCTGGAGCTACTCTCTCCTTGCTATATTTTTGCTGGCCGTAATCCTTTCAGCACAACTGTCTATTAAGTTCGTCCTGAGAGGTTTATTGCCTTTACTCTGGATTATCATATTTACCTTTCTCCTACATCTACTTTTCACTCCGGGAAGCCCTATTGCTTCTTTCGGCCCACTAAAGATTACCGAGGAGGGTCTATGTTTGGGAGCTTTCATTGCTTTGAGGCTAATTTTTCTACTACTCGTTACCTCGCTTCTTACCTTGACCACTTCGCCCGAGAAATTGACCAAGGGTCTAGAATTTCTCCTCTTACCCTTAAAATTGGTGGGAATGCCTTCGCATAAGATTGCTATGATGATGACCTTATCCCTGAGGTTTGTCCCTTTACTTCTTGAAGAGGTGGATAAACTTATTAAGGCACAGAAGTCTCGAGGATCAGATTTTTCCCATAGGAATCCCATTAAAAGAATTCGCGCCATTATTCCCATTGTGGTGCCACTTCTTGGCAATCTCTTCCGGCGTGCCGATGAGTTTGCTTTAGCGATGGAATCTCGCGCCTACGACCCGGATAAACCCAGAGAGGACCTGGAAACTGTAAAGTTCAGGACTTTCGACTTATTAACAATTTTGGTAATCGTTGCCTTCTCCACTGCTCTCATAATTTTATAACCTGCAGAATGCGGAATATAAAACTCACCATTGAATACGACGGAACAGGCTATTTTGGCTGGCAAATCCAGAGAACGAAACCGACTGTTCAGGGGGAGATAACGAAAGCGTTAGAAGCGATATTAAAGGAAAAAGTAAGACTAATAGGTGCTGCTCGTACAGACTCTGGAGTCCATGCTCTCAGCCAGGTTGCCAACTTCAAAACGAAAAATGAAAAATTACCAGCCGAAAGTCTCATCAGAGCATTAAATAGTATCCTTTCTTCAGATATTGTGATAAAGGAGGTTAGAGTAGTTCCCGATAGCTTTGATGCCCGCTACAGTGCTAGGAGCAAAATTTATCGCTATAAGATTTTGAATCAATCCTTTCCCTCAGCACTGGAAAGAAGATTCTCCTGGCACATCCCTGAGTTTCTCGACTGGAAGAAAATAAGAAAAGCCAGTAAATATTTCATCGGCAAGCACGACTTTTCTCCATTTTCTCTTGGAGGTTCCAGAAGAGAAAACACACAATGTGCTGTCAGAGATCTCAGAATCAGAAAGGGAAAGAACTTAGGCGTATTCCAAATTGAAGCCGATTACTTCCTTTACAGGATGGTAAGACGGATAGTGGGAGCTCTGATTGAAGTAGGCAGGGGGAAGATCGAGCCAGAATACATAAATGTGGTGCTTCATAAGAAAGGCTCTACGCTCCGTGCCCGAACCGCTCCAGCGCGTGGGCTCTTTCTGATAAAAGTAAAATACTAATGTGGAATTGTGAAGTAGCGAAGCGAAGCTTCGTGTCAATGTAGGGGTTCGATTTATCGAACCCGATAGAACGGACTCAATAAATTGAGCCCCTACATTCTTAATTCAAAAAATTTGTTGATGGGAAGGGCGAGTGGTAATATAATATTTATAGATATAACGAAACCCAAGGGAGGAAAAAATGAAGAAAAAGTCTAAGTGGTTTGTGGTTTTGATGGCTCTAACTATTGTGGGCTCTCTGACTTTTCTCTGGGCCCAAGAGGAAGAGATCGTGCCAGAGGTGAAGGCAGCCATAGAGAAGCTAAAGAGCGAGAACCCCGTGGAAAGGAGCGAAGCAGCTGAGATTCTGGGTAGGTTGAGAGATAAGGCGAGTTTGCCTGCATTGATTGGTGCTCTCAAGGATGCAGATTTTCGTGTGAGACTGAATACAGCAGATGCGTTGGGTAATCTGCGGGATAGATCTGCTACTCCGTCGCTAATTGAGGCTTTGAATGATGATAATGATGGAGTCCGAATTAGTGTGGTCGTGGCTCTTGGCTATATTAGAGACAAGGAGAGCGTTGAACCTCTAATCAAGACTTTGAGAAAAGATGAGAATGAAGGGGTACGGATAAGTGCAGCTCAGGTTCTGGGCAATTTACGAGATGAGAGAGCGGTACCGGCTCTCTTGGAAGCCCTGAAAGATCCGAGTGGTCGGATTCGCGCTACTTCGGCTAGGTCTTTGGGTAGATTGGGTGATCCTAATGCTGGCGAGGCTTTGATTGAGGCGCTGAAGGATGAAGAAGTACAAGTGAGATTGTATGCTTCCGAGTCATTGGGAGATTTGGGACTAGCAAATGCAATTGGACCCTTAAAGGAACTTTTAAATGATGAAGACGCCCGGACTCGCTGCGCTACTGCCAGTGCTTTGGGAAAACTCGGCGATAACTCAGGGCTCGATGTTGCTCTGAAAGAGTTAGAGAATGAAGATATTCGAATCAAGACGGAAGCGATTAAAGCTCTGGGCTATATTGGAGAGACGACCGAACCTGTGATCGATGGACTAAAGAAGGCTCTAAATGACGAGAACGTAAGCGTGAGAAGAGTGGCTGAGATGGTAGCAAGTCAGCTCAGAATCGAAATAAAAGCTAAAGAGGAGGGAAAAACCGAGAGTGAGGAACGCTAAGCAGTCCTTCTGGCTAATAGTCTCGCTCGCTGGATTCTTGCTGCTGTACAGTTCCAATACGAAAGATTTATCCGCTTCTGAAAATCGATACCCGGTGATAATTGCCGAGGTTAAGAATCTGAACGATTTTGGACTCTTTGCTACCAGTGGCTGGGATGGTAACTGGTATGTCGGATATAACCATGGCTGGGTTACCAAGTTGCCCGAGGCACCCGAAGGCAGTTATGCAAAGGCTTATTTGGGAGCCAGGCTGGGAAGGGCCAAGAATTTTATGAGGAGGCAGTTGGAGCGGGCAAGGACCCACTTTGAGCGGCTAAAGAATTTGCCTGAGGAAGAGAGAGAGGAGTCGGCAAAGCAGTTGAAGTACACGAGTTTCAAGGAGATAAGCGAAAAGATAGAAGAATTGGGAAAGAAGCTATCCTCGCCTGATTTGGGCAAGATATATATCGGAATTAATTCTTCCCCTGGTTGGGACGAAAACCACTCATTTTTTTTGGTTTCCGAGGAGGATATTCCACTGGAGGGCGATCCTGAAGAGGCTCTTGAGGGAGTGGGGGAGGCAAAGTGGTTCTGGGCCGAAATTCCACTGAGTCTCGTGAGTTTCGACAAAGAAAACTATGTGGCTATCTGGTCACCAGACGAGAACCTCAATTCAGCGCAAGTATCTCCAATATTGGCCAGTGCTTGGGGGAACAAGGAAGTCAATACCTGGCTCGACCAGGATTCGGAAGGCAAGCCCCCATCTTCTTTGAGCCGGTCGGTGACAATTTTCGAACCCGCTTTGGCTATTAAACTTGTGCCACCCAATAAGAAGAGGGTTTCAGTGGAAATTCTTGATATTGGCGATGGGGAGGAGATTAAGGAAAAGAAAGTAGTGACGGCTACAGTATCAGGCGAAGATATCGTGAGGGCGTGGCTGGAAATATCGCGGGATAAAAGCTCAAGTGGGGTTCAAGAATGGGTAAGGACTGGAAGGCTTGCCTTTGGAGCCCCCTATTCCATTACTATTGAGCCCGGGAAATTGGAAGAAGGCATCCACTATTTGAGGGTTGGGGCTGAGGATTTCTGGGCCAATGTTGGTTATAGCAGGCCCACTAAAGTGATGATTAGAAAATAGTTAATTTTTAGGGCTCGAAAATTTACAATTTCGGACTTGACAATTAATAAAAGTTGTGGTAACATAATAACGAAAATTGAATACGAACTCCGACAATGGCAAACCACACCGAAAGGGTGGGGCGCAAAGCCACGGGCCCCTTTGATGAGGCAGCCGGGTTACCGAAGAGTCGAGCCGAATTATCAACCCACACTTGCGGTGAAATGCCGAGGGCGGGGTTCGGAAGTTTGATAATTCGGCTTCTTATTTATATATATACTCAAGGCTACAGAAAAAAAAATAAAAAGCGCGTTCGGAAAATTCAGAAAAAATCTTTGAAAATTGAATAGGTTACTCCGATAAAGGCAAACCACACCGAAAGGGTGGGACGCAAAGCCACGGGCCCCGATTAGAATCGAGGTAGCCGGGTTACCGAAGAGTAGTTTTGGAGTACAGGTGAACTATCTGAATGAGGTATAACTCTGTTTAGTTAGTTAACCTAACTCGCGTAAATGATGCCGAATTGACGCGTCACCCTTTGGTGGAGTGCCTTTTAGGGAGACGTTGTTAATTCGGCTTTTTTATTTGTTACTAGATCAAATTTGAGAAAATTGGAAGGAAAATTATGAGTGAAAAAATTAGGAAGAAAGGCTTCATCATTTCGGTTATCGGAAGAGACTCAAGAAAGACTCCAGAACCAGAAGAGAATCCTAAGGGCGACCCTGGACGGTCGGCCTCCGACAAAGAAAACATTGAGAAGAATAAGAATTTGAGCAAGGGTAGAACTCACTATCGCATTGAGTACACGAAGGACGGGCCTAAAATCTGGACACTACACTAAAAAGAGGAACATATTGAAAGAAGAAGGTTCCAAAACACAATTGAATGGTAGCCGCAACCTTCAGGTTGCGCCAATTCATAGAAGATACTTGTCACAAAACTTCGAGGTTGATTTTTCTGAAATTCACGCCCACCGCCATATTTTCCCACGTTCCAGCCGAACGCGCAAAAAAGTGGAAAGAAGTATTCAGACAATCCATCTCACTAAAGCAAAAACCATGGAGTCCTTGCGAAAGCGAGGTAACCGTTTATCAAGCCTCTCTTTCGGGAGGACTCCAGATTACACTCGCAGGCTGAAGCCTGCGGCTACCATACTATTTTTCATTCTCTTTGCATTTCTAATTTTTAACTGCCGTTCTGTGGAGGCAGGGACGGCGTTTGTTGCTGAGGGACAGACACAGTGGACGAACCAGAGAAAGGTTGTTGCCAATGATTACGGATTCTGGGTATTCTTCTCCACCTGTGCTCCCGCAGAATATCCTCCCTGGTCAGGCAGCGCACAAGGACCATATTCCTCCTATCCAGAAACGACCCTTGACCCCACTGGAGGAAGCTTCATGTGCTCGTTTAGTGCTGATGGCGTAAACTGGGGAGACCCTCAGGCAGTATTTACTGATTACGAATCCTATCGGAACGGTTCGGTCTGGTATGTTCCCTCTTCCTCCCAGGTAATTGTTATTGCCGGCTCAAGAATCTGGTCGGGGTACGCTTTCTTGAACAGGAAGACCCTGAACCAGCCGGGGCATCCAAACTGGGGAACGGGCAGACAGAGGACCACAAATCTGAATGACGATGCCTGGAGAGATACAAACACCGGCAATGAGAACGCCCTGACCGGCAGCTTCTCTTATGTGATGCAGGCAGATGGGACGAATAAGAATGTGTGGATTGGAGCAGGGGGCGGAGAGATTGATGACGATGACCGTACCTGGAATAGCGCGTATGTTTTGAATGACCTAACGGGAGGGTTGAGCAAGACGTCTGGTGGTAATAACCCGGGTCAGATGGGCTGGGAAAGGGATAATCTTACCACATATGATAAGGGAATCATTCTTCCTGCAGGAAATGATGATACAGTAAAGGTCTATTGCACTAATGCAGATGCTAATGCCGCAACTGTGGATGATTTGATATTCTGCTATGGTCTCGGCAATAATGATATAACCCCCTCAATAACCACACCTGTAAATCAGGCTTCCTCGCGTTCTGGGGACAATGCTCCTTCGGGCGTTAGCGATACCAATTACAACCACCACATAGTTTATATAGACCAGTCTGGGAATGTTATTTACAAACGGTTTTATGGTGCCTCTTCCTATGATAGTGATGTAGATATAGATGGCGGTTCAACTGGAAACAAACAGGCGGTTATCGGAATTGCCAGATATTCTGCCGGATATGAGAAACTGATTGTAGTCTATGTTAGTAGTAGTGGCGGTAACCTTTATGAAGTAGAATCAACTACATTCACCACTGCCGCTCCGACTTGGGGAAGCCCGGCTCTGTGGAAGGTTGGAGGGAGTTATTCTTGCCGATGGCCGAATATCCAGTATGAGACTTATTCTCCCAATCCTATCTGCGTTGTGTGGTCAACTGAAGAGGGGAATGTATATTTTGACCGGATTCCAGTATCAATAGCCAATCCACCTTCAATTACCTCGATATCTCCAACTCAGGCGCCCTTTGATGCAAAACAGTTTGATATTACTGTTGATGGTTCCAATTTTGCCAACTGGGGAACTGGCATTAGTGCAAACTTTGTCTTAGCTTCTGATACAAACACTGTGGCCAATCCTTCCGAGATCAAGGTTTCCTCAGTTACTGCTGTTGGTCCAAATCCAACCCAAATAAAGATTACGACAATACTGGGAAGTATTCCCACCGGGGAGGGGAATTACAAAATTGTGGTTACCAATCCTGATGCTTGGTCGTCAAGTGCTTCCACGGATACGTTTACGGTTCCTGCCCCGGTAATAAACACAATCAGTCCCACTTCTGGTGGCCAGAGTGCTTTAAGGACAATTACTATTAACGGAAGCAATTTCCAGATTTGGGGAAGCACCAAGCCCACAGCAGATTTTGAAGACAAAGTTTCTTTCTCTTCTACGACTTATGTGAGTTCGTCTCAAATCGAGGTAACAATTCAAGTTGAGCCCGATGCGGATAGTGGCCCCCGTAGTGTGTCGGTAACCAACTGCGATGGTCAGGTCTCCAATATCCTTGTTGATTCATTTACAGTTACAGCTCCTCAGGTTTCCATAAGCACGCCAGCTGCCAGTGGCGACATAGACATACAAACTCAATTGCTTGATATTTCTGGAACTGCCTGGATTGTTCCTTCTACTCCTGCCACCTGTCTTGGCGCTGAAGTTCGCATCAAGAGGCAGTCGGATAACTATTGCTGGAATGGCGTTTCTTTTGACGAAGAAACGGGTGGTGAGTTCTGGAATGATGCTGATGGCACTGATTGGACTTATCCCAGCACTACCTGGGATGACCAGCAGGATGGGGAGACTTATATCATTCAGGCAAGAGGTCGTTCCTCGGATGGTGGTCATGGATATCAGAAAGTGGAGAGGACGGTCAAATTAGATGCCAATAATCCAACATTAGCCATCAGTGACCCTGTGAATGTGAAGAGGAATAAACAGACATCAATCAAAGGTCAGGCCACCGATAGTGCCAGTGGAATTTCGGGGGCGAATAAGATAGAAATATGGATTAAAGACCTTACATTGGGTTCCACTTACTGGAATGGTTCAGTCTGGGTTTCTACAACAAGTGAGCAGTGGCTTCAAGTAACTAGTTATGTTGACCCGAACTGGACATATACAATCTCCTATCCCACAGCTTGCTGGACAGATAGCCACCAGTATGAGATAAATGGACGGGCCTGGGACAGAGTTAACCATTTGGGCATGCTCTCCTCAACGCAGAAGTTCTGGTATGATGTAATTGCGCCCACAGCTACTTTGACTGTGCCAGAAGATGGCAAGTGGTATACTTCAATGGGCGAAATTAATGGCACTGTTACTGATAATACTCTGGACAAAGATCCCAAAGGTACGGTCTGGCTGAAAGTTCAGAACACGGAAAATAATCAATATTTGACGCAGGGAAGTACCTGGACTGCCAGCGCTACTCCCATCTGGATTCAGACAAGTTTCCGGGGTACAGGTAAAACGAGAGAGTGGTATTTCAATACATCTGGTGTGGTGTGGTATAATATGGTCGCGTATGAAGTTGAAGTATATGCTGAGGACGGAGCGGTCGGTCAGCCGACGGGTCCCAATGAGCAGGCTCAGCCCTGGCCTCAGGCGACCTTCACTTTTGATGATAGTGTTCCTGATTCAACTATCACCTCCCTTGTCCAGGATAGAATCTATAGTAGCGGTCCTCTACTGGAAGGAACAGCGGGAGACGAATATGACAACTTAGAAGAAGTGAGAGTCTGTCTCAAACAGTATGTCGGAGGAGCGAAATACTGGAAGGGAGGTCCAAGTTTTGAGGTGGGATACGATACTAACTGCTGGCAGGTCGCCACAGGAACTACCAGCTGGCAATATACCGGATTTTCTGATTGGGTAGATGGTCAAAGGTACAGGCTCTGGTCCAAGGCATATGATAATGCAGGAAATATTGAGAATGTTCCTGATTCAAATATAACTGGCGATATCGGTGGCAAATATTTTGGTTATGATGAGAGTGGGCCGATTTCCAGCGTCACTTCTCCTCAACACGGAGATGCTTTCAATCAGGCAACTGCTCCGAGTTCAATTACTGGTGATGTAACCGATCCCGTTAATGGTTCTGGAGTAGACCAGGTTCTGGTGAATATTCGTTATCTCCCCACAGGAACCACTACTTATTTAGCTTGGAAAGGCTTGGTGTGGGGAACCCCTGGTGATTATGAGATAAATTGTGACGCTTTTCCCTGGTCAGTATCTATGCCGGGCGCCTGGGGTTCGTCTATGGATGGGCAGACTATAGAAGTGAGAACGCGTTCTTATGATAAGGCTTACCCTCCTAATTACGAACCGCTCACTTCACAATGTACTTTCTACTACGATATAACTAAGCCAACTTCAACAATCACTTCACCCAGCATCTCTGATCCTCTGTATCCTTATTATGCAAATATTTCCAGTTTTACTGGTACTGCTTTCGATTCTTCTCCGGGCACTCCCTCTGGCGTTAAACAAGTGGGGGTGAGGATTAGAAGGAGTTCTGATAACTACTACTGGAATGGTT
>Ga0315307_1001035_pt1 | contig 12279 bp, 11 predicted proteins | sample TDP2_MG_FD_203079 | JGI IMG/M metagenome (GOLD analysis project Ga0315307, IMG submission 203079) | Freshwater sediment microbial communities from Lake Towuti, South Sulawesi, Indonesia - TDP2 | ecosystem: Environmental > Aquatic > Freshwater > Lake > Sediment | place: Indonesia: South Sulawesi... | reverse complement strand
TGATGTGCTGCCTAGTCCTATCGTACTCTTTAGTTCTGTGATGCTCTGAATTACTTTCGGAGAGACGACATCAATATCATCAGGTATTCCAGCAACCTTCTTTGTTGCATTTAGAATGGCGGCTGATTCAGCATAGAGCAGGGGAGAATTTTTGCCTGTAACAATAGCAGTTCGGCCAGCATCCAAAAGTATTTCGATTGCTGCCCCACAGAACACGCCTTTGTATCCCTTTCCTTCGTCTTTCCTCCTTCTGGCGTCTTCTGCGGCTATCCTGGCAGGTATGACGACAGAACGATCCTCTGGCTGGACGCCTACCCTACGCATGATCTTTTTCATTCTGTTGAGCGTATCATGAAGAGTGTCACCTTCCACGAATTCTCTTTGATATCTAAAATATCGTCTTGCAATTTCTTCCTTACTTGCTTCACGCACTATATTATCGTCAATTATTCCTTCTTTAATCATGTTTACGCCCATATCAGTCGGTGATTTGATGTTCACCATCGGGTCGTTCCTGTCGACAATTTTGTCGATAATTCTCTTCATTATCGTGAAATTTTCCACATCTCGATTGTAGTTCGTTGCTGCTATTCCATACTCTTTCAGGTGGAATGGATCAACAACATTGTAATCTCCTATGTCTGCAGTTGCAGCCTCGTACGCAACATTCAAAGGATGATCAAGGCCTAAATTCCAAACCGGGAATGTTTCAAATTTCGCAAAACCGGACTTGACACCTCGTTTTCTATCGTTGTAGATTTGCGCCATACAAAAAGAGAATTTTCCACTGCCAGGTCCTGGTGCGGTAACAACTACGATTTTTTTTCCAGTATCAACGTAATCTTGCTTGCCGTATCCTTTGTCGCTTACGAGGAAATCTAAATCATTAGTGTAGTTCTGTAACTCATAATGTAAGAAGACACCTATTCCCATGTTCTGAAGCTTTTGTTTGAATTTCTTGGCTGTTAATTCATTGTTGAATCTGCTTATTACCACAGCAAAAACTTCTAAACCCATCTCGCGCAGATCATTTATGTCTTTAAGTATTTGGTCATCATATGTTAATCCAAAATCCCGTCTGATTTTTCTTCCTTCTATATCCTTCGCACTTATACAATGCACTATTTTAATTCTCTTTTTCAGTCCTTCCAGCATCTGAATTTTTGTTTTGGGATCAAAACCTGGAAGCACACGTGACGCATGATGGTCATAACATAACTTGCCCCCAAATTCTAGATAAAGCTTATCAAAGAATGAAACGCGATTAAGTATCTTTTTTATTTGTACATTCAGATACTTCTTTGTGTCAAACCCAATTTTTCTAATCATTCAACAAACCTTCTGCCAACAAATCCACAAGATTCCCCTGCCTAAGCCTTGAGTTTTTCCTTTATTATTCCTTTCAGCCTAAAATAGTAATAATACCATGAACTGGCCTATTTCTCTTCATCTCCGTTTTTCTCACAAAACATTGGCTTTCTTTCTCGCAGATATGCTTAAATTCTACCTTTGGCAGTGCTTTGGTTTCTTCGATTGCTTCCTTTTTTTTGCAACGAACTGGCCGTTTACCGCGCGCGGTAGTAACAGTTAGCGCGCGCTAAGTATATTCAATCAATATTTTGTTTATCAACTGATAAACTCTGCAGCCTCTGCAGTCTTCATAACTCTTTTGTTTACAGTTGTTACATAGCAAACGATTTAATTCCTTGATTTCTGATTCCAGAGCCATCCCCTTTCTCCTAGGAAACGTGTGTTTCAGAGCATTAAATACTATATTTCAATTGAAAGAATATTCTCATTGGCGTGCGCTATCTTAAAACAATAATCTTAACTATGCAAAAGTACTATTGAAAACATGATGTGCCGTTGAGGAAAGTAAACTGGGTAATAATCGTTTGCATACTGGTCTCGTTACTTGCTTGGTATTGGAGATTTGACTTGATGATTGAGTATCTTGCTTTTAGCGGCGATAGCCTTCTTAAAGGAAGAGTGTGGACTTTGGTCACTGCCCTATTCATTCACGCTGATATGTTGCATTTGTTCGGTAACATGCTTTTTCTTTTCGTCTTCGGTAACACTTTAGAAAAAGACCTGAAAGCAACGAAAACATTAGGTGCATTTTTCTTCGGCGGTATCTTGTCCTTCTTCTTAAGCACCTTTTTCTACGATTCATCAACCCCCTTAATTGGAGCTTCTGCAGCAATTTTTACCTTGACCTCAATCGTCATGCTTGTTAACCCTTTAAAATTCTCTTTCCTCTTCTTAATGCCTCAAGGGCTTGTAGCAATTATCTATTTCGCATATAATGTCACTGCTGTATACTCAGGTTCCCAAGGAAACATAGCTTACATCTCCCATGTAATTGGATTCGTAATTGGAATGCCATTTGGTATAGCCTGGAGCCAAAAGTGGGTTCGAAATCTTCTCATAACTATAGCTTTGTTTCTTCTGTATCTTATAGTGGTATTTCTCCTACTCCCGCAGATTTTAGGCGCGTCATCCTATACATCCATTCTATAGCACGCGCGCTGAGAGCAGAAAAAGTGAGCTGGCGAGAGGTAGCTCCAACCGAAGCAAAAAATCGCCATCAGACCGGGGAGGCTTACTTTTGTTTTGTGGCAATATTAAACACCTTTCGCATACACATTCTAACCCTGCGTCAAGTATCACAGTCAACTTTTGTGAAACGCGCCCTAAATCATAAAGATTAGGGAAATTCCAATAACAATCGCTATCGAACCCAAGGCGCTTTTCATTGTAACTTTTTCTTTAAGAAAAATTGTCCCAATCAATGTTGAAAACAGAGGTGTCGTGGACGATATTGGGACAGCCTGTGATTCTAGCGTGTTCAGAAAACTAAAATTTAATAAGAACCACCCAATCCCCATTGACATTACTCCTCCGGCACAGAGTTCAATTAGCGTTTTGCGCTGTACTTTCAGAAAGCCATGATCTCTATCAAGGATCGGAGACAAGGCCAGCAGAGAAACCGCCGTCGCTACTGTCCGAATGGTGTTGAAGGCTAGGTTATTTTCGAAACCTCCTGCTCCTTGAAACTTCACAACCATATTGACCAGTGCTACAGCTATTGACCACGTTACAGCCGATCCCAAGCTTGCGATTACGCCTTTAATCAAAATTTTCTTTTGCGTCTTAATCTCTTCTCTATCATTTTTCTGACTCAAAAGCCATACCCCAAAAACTATCATAACGGCACCAAAAACGAGAGGTAAAGTGACGGGCTCCCCTAATAAGAAAACTGCCCAAAAAAAGTTAAACAATGGGTAAGTACAAACTAATGGGACGGCTCGGGCGACTCCTATAAGCTTTAGACCTTCCATGTACAGAGTGTCCCCGAGAACTAAGCCGATTATCCCGCTAAGGCATGTTAAAATAACAGCGTTCAGGGGCAAACTTGCTAAAACGCTAATTCTAACTGTAGCTAACAAGCAACAAATCAGAACTGCACTTGTGCCTAAGCACCGCACTGTATTCGCTGGAAAAGGTTTTGTTTTTAGCAATGCTTTCCTGTAAAAGGTCGGCTCTATAGCCCAGATGATTGCTGCGCCTAAAGCTGCAAGTTCTCCTATCAATCGTTCCCACTCTGATTTCGGTGTTAAAGGTAGAACTTGCTTAAGCCGTTGAATATATAATTTTTGCAGACGGAAATCGTGAGCGATAATAGGCGCACTTTGTTTGGGACGGCGTGGCATTGGGAAAAAGAATGGAAATGCGCGAGAGAAAGCTCCATTTATGTCTAATATCATGAATCAGCATTTCTCATGAACACGATAGTTAGCGTTTGAGAAAAGTATTAATTGGCTAATTAGGAGCGTTAATTTGTAATATAGCACAAACCAAATGGAGAAGATTTCTTGAAAAATGATTTAAAATGGAAACTGCGCCGAGGAGAGCAGACCGTTGGTACATGGGTCACCATTCCACACATGGGCGTTTCAGAAGCCCTTTAAACTTTGCCTTTCGACTGGTTTGTCTTTGATCAAGAGCACTCGCCATTGGATGATCAGCTATCGCAGGAATTAATACAGGCAATGACCTGGTTTTGATAAAGAAAGCTTTGGACACTGGAGCTTATGGTGTTATGGTGCCTTTGGTCAGTACCACGGGTGACGCTGTCAAAGCTGTCAAAGCTTGCAAGTGTCCACCTGAAGGCATTAGAGGTTGCGGTCCTAGAAGAATGGGCATTCTCGATCCTGATTATCTCAGCACCGCAAATAGGGAGATTCTTGTTATCGTTCAAATAGAGACTAAAGAAGCCATTGGTAACGTTGAGGAGATTTTGTCTGTGGAAGGCGTGGATGCTTTCTTCCTAGGGTCATATGACCTTTCAATTTCTATGGGTCTGATGGGTCAAATCAAAGATTCAAGAGTTCACGAAGCCATAGACAAAGTTTTCAAAGTTGGCAAAAAGTTAGGCGTGGCATCGGGCATCTGGTGTGGTGGCGGCTTAACTATTAGAGAAAGGCTTGTGCAGGAATGGCAGTTAGTTCCTGTCGGAATGGATCTAAACTTTCTCTTGAACGGTGCCTTAGCAACTTTGAAGGGAGCAGCTGTCTTTAAGAAAGTCAATGACGTTATATGAACTATCTCCGTCGAATGTTGGTTTCATAATTGGCGCGTGTATTAAGCAGTGGCTTCTCTGCTCTTGGCGCTGATACTCCTTTTTCGTTCTATTTTTGTCCTATGTTTGTGCCAAAGCTTCTTAAGGAGTTTACTTGTATAAAAAAATCAGGAAGGAAATGGCATGATTAAAAACCCTAAAAAAGAGTGGAAAGGTAAAATTGAGGAGTATCCCTTGACAAACTATCCAGACTATGAGGCAGGTAAGCCTCCAAGGGTAGAGAAACTTCAACAATTCTCTTATCTTGACGAATTGGAAAGGATATGGGGCAAGCAATGGAACGCTCAAGGCATCGGAAAACTTAGAGAAGTAGCATTAATCAAACCCACCGGGCATGAAGCAAATCTTTTGTGGGCAAAAGATCCAGTCTTCTTTCTCATGAGGCAAGGGGTCATAGACCAAGAAGCTTTGACGCTGCTGTTCAATCAGCATGAAGCCTATGCCAGAGTGCTGAAGGAGAACGGAGTTCACATTCACTGGATGGAAATTGATGATCCAATGGGCGCTTATGGTCCGATGAGAAAGCTCTACATGGCGGAGGAAGTTTTCGTGACTAAGGGAGGGGCGATAATACCCAGATTCGGTCACGCGTCTTATAAGCGCGGATTGGAACCACACTTTCAGAGTTTTCTAGCAAGTATTGGTTGTCCTATTCTCTTGACGGTTTGTGGTTATGGAATCTTCGAAACTGGGCCAGGCTTGGTGCCAGTTGCTGAGGATGCTCTGCTGATTCATCAATCATGCGCAGGTAACCAAGAAGGGCTAGATCAAATTCTTCCAGTTCTCAAGAGATGTGGTCTAAAAGAGTACCAGTTGGTTTATCTTCAAACAATCATGGACAGCTTTGAGTCTGGCGGTGAATTCCACGTGGACATGGTGGTGGGCCCTGTCGACACAGGCGTAGCTGTCATATACCCTGCTTGCTTAGATTATCAGACATATGTGTGGCTAAAGGATAAGGGCTTCAAACTTATAGAAGTGCCGCCTGATGAACAAAAGAAGTATATTCCAGCCAATTGCGTCATTCTCGAGCCTGGCAAGGTGATAATGCCTGCTGGAGCAGAAAAAACTAACGCCGCCCTGCGCAGAGAAGGCATTGACGTGATAGAGGTTCAAACTACTGGATTGACTAAAGGCGGCACGAACGGAATTCGGTGCATGACTATGTGCTTGATACGTGATCGAGGACCAAGTTTGGAAGAGATAAAACGGTAGAATTGAATTCACACTTATTGATGCTATTCCAAGCATCTGATTCTATACTAGGAGTTACTCAGCGCGCGCGCTAGTAAAACATAAATGTACTATCTGAGTAGAAACTTTTGTGGTTCCATTGGATGAGAGATATTGCTCAAGATGTGGAATGAAATCGCCCAGTGATGCAAGTTTTTGTCCCAATTGTGGTGCATCGTTCAATGTGGCGCCGGCTCGTGTTCTAGTGGTCACAACACCCGCAGTTCCGGGCTATCAGATTATCAAAGTACTAGGCCCTGTTCACGGAATAACTGTCCGAACCAGAGGAATTGGTGGAAAAATCGTAGCCGGAATTGAAGGCATGTTTGGCGGTGAAGTAACATCTTACAGCTCGGAGGCCGAAAAGGCGCGAAGAGAGTCCTTAGATAGGTTAATTAGCGCGCGCGGTTAATTGAAAATGCTGTGCAAATGGGAGCCAATGCTGTGGTTGGTGCAGACTTCGAGACGAGTGACATTTTACAGGGAACCGCGACATTGTTCTCTGCTTACGGAACAGCGGTGGTTATTGAGCCTGTTAAGAAAGAGTATTGAAGTTTTCACTCGTTTTATTTATGATCATAAGCGTCTGTATTGTTCTATCTAGGAGAGCATAAACTGGATGAAAATAGCCCTTGTTCAGCAGTATTCCACAAAGAATAAACAAGATAATATTGCTAGGGGACTAGAAGCTTTGGAGAAAGCAGCTTCTGTCGGCGCTGAGCTTGTTGCTTACGCAGAGTTGGCCTTCAACTTTTTCCTTCCACAGTATCCTGCTACTGCTGAGGCTCTTGAACTAGCTGAACCGATACCGGGCCCAACCACTGAACTGTTTTCCAGAAAAGCGAAAGAACTTAGAATGGTAGTTATTCTTAACTTGTTTGAAAGGGAAGAAAACAGAACATACGATTCGTCTCCTGTAATAGATATTGACGGGGAAATTGTTGGAAAAACTCGTATGGTTCACATATTAGAAGCGCCATGTTTTCATGAGAGAGGCTATTATTGGCCCGGAAACCTCGGCGCAGGAGTATTTGACACTTCAGTTGGTCGAATCGGGATAGCCATTTGCTACGACCGCCATTTTCCAGAATATATGAGGGCCTTGGCCCTTAAGGGGGCCGAGCTGGTTGTGGTTCCTCAAGCAGGAGCAGTTGGAGAATGGCCACCGGGAATGTTTGAAGCGGAACTTCAAGCAGCCTCATTCCAAAATGGGTATTTCATGGCGTTAGTTAATCGCGTTGGCAAAGAGGACAGATTGACATTTGCGGGGGAGTCTTTTGTTACAAACCCTGAGGGTCAAGTTATTGCACGCGCCCCGAAGGGCAAGGATTGCATACTTTATGCTGACGTGGACTTTAAACAGTTAGTTGAGTGCCCTGCTCGAAAGCGTTTTCTTATGGATAGAAGGCCAGATGTCTACAAAGCTCTTTAGAAGCCCTAGCTGATGGTTGCGATTGTATGCAATTTGATGAGAACGTTTTACCAAAAGTTTTAAGAGCATATTGGAAAGAAATGTATAGTTCGGGAGACGAACAGAATGGTTTATTGTACTAAATGTGGCGCTAATAATGCAGATGATGCCAAAGTTTGTGTTCAATGCGGGGCACCTCTGTATCCAGTTAGGACGGAACGCGAGAGTTATAGAAGGCGTGAAGAGGAATGTTTTGGGATTCCCCGAGGCGGCGCAGTTGTTACTCTAGTCATAGGTGCGGTCATAATTCTTGCTGGGCTTAGCTTCATGCTATCTGAACTTTACAATATATCAATACCATGGTGGCCAGCCATAATAGTTATCTTTGGTATACTAATTATCGTAGGTGCCATCTACAGGTTACGCCGCATTTAATAGTCCTATTTTTTCTCTGGTTCGTTGTTTCTGCATCGCGATTTACAATTGTTGCAGATTCTCCAGTGATCCCATTGTGAAAGCAATATTCTTGTCAAGAGCCATAAGATAATAAAAACGACGAGGAAAAGGTCAACGACCAAGCTTTGAAATAGTTCGTCTATTCCAGCTAGGATTAGAAAGGCTCCAAGAACGAAGAGCGTGTTTAACGTCAAACGAAGAAAGCCCTTAAACTTTAACTGAAAAAACCCGAGGGCTATTGCTGCAACTCCGATTAAGACTGAGGAAACGCTTACTCTTTCGATATTCCATCCGATGAAGAAGCATAAGGCTGTTCCAATGAGAGCCAAAAGTGCTCCGAGGAGTAAACCAGTGCACGCTGCGCAAAGCGTATGGTCCCTTACGCGTATCACATGGGCTGAAAATTCTCTGCATTCAGGATGATGTCCCTCTGAGATGGCGTAAACTTTTTGTGCAGAAAATTTTTTTCCGCTTTTTTGGAAATGAAGGGGCCTTGAACATTGTTTAGGAAATAAGGCAGCAATAGCTCCGGAAATGCAAATGAGGCTGAAGATTGAGCCAATCAGGGGTTTTCGCAAGACAAAGTTTTCATAGATAGCTGGCGGGTTTAGGGTAAATGTGAGCACGATGAACAGCCCTAGGATTGATATACTTGTGGCCGACATTAAAATGAGATTGCTGCGTATCCCTGACATTCAGTGTCGCCTAAAAGAGTGTTCTCAGTTGCCTTATGATGCCTCTGGTAGCCATATATAAGTAAATTCTTCTTTTCAGCTCATTCCCAGAGAATAATCCACTTAACCTTCTGCTTAGAGAGCCGTAGAAGCTTCTGTAGCATTTGTAAAGTTCTTCTTGCACTTCCCTTCGTGATAATGTCTCCGTTGGCATGATCGCGTGGATCATATCATAGTTTGACCAATTGAAGTCTTCTATCCATCCGTTTCTTTTGGCTTCCTCGAAAAGTTCTGTTCCGGGGAAAGGTGTAAGAATGGCAAATATGGCTAGGTCCGGGTCTAGCTCGTTCGCAAATTCTCTTAACTCTGCGATTGATTTGGCTGTGTCTTTGCGTTCGCCTATCATGAACATTGCGTGAGCAAAAATATCATTTTCCTTCAGCAATTTCACTGCTTCCTTGGCATCTTTGGCAGTCACGCTTTTTCTGAAAGCTTCAAGCGTGGACTGATGCGGGCTTTCCACCCCTAAAAGGACCCAGCGGAGACCTGACTTCCGCATTTTGGGAAGAAAGTCTTTGCCTTTCACAACGTCATCGCATCTAGCTTGCATAAACCACATTAAATCTTCTGCTATTCCTCGTTGGATAATTCCGTCAGCAAGTTCGCTTGTCTCTTTCCCAAATCCGAAGTTGTCATCTGTCAACCAGACAAATCTACTGCCATAGTTTTGGTAACAGAACCTCATTTCGTCTGCAATGCGTTGGGGAGATTTTTTTCGCCATGTCCCTTGCCAATGTTTCCATTGGGAACAGAATATACAATTGTGGGGGCAGCCTCGCGAACCTTCGACCAATGCATAGGGAGCGTCATGTCCAGCCATGGCTGCAAAATGATATTTGTGGACGATATCTTTAACAAAATGGTACCCAGGATATGGAAGATCATCTAGGTTTTTAATGAGTGGCTGGGGTGGGTTGTGTAGTATTTTGCCGTTATGTCGAAACGATATCCCATTTATCTGTGTAAAGGCTGATTTTTTAGGCGCCTTCTTGACGATGTCCGCGAGGGTTAGTTCACCTTCTCCTCGAACGATGACGTCAATCTCTGGATATGCCTCTAAGCTTTCCTGGGCATTAGCTGTAAAATGCTGGCCTCCGGCAACTGTAACAACTTTAGGGTTTACTTTTTTGGCAGTGCCTAGTGTTCTGGCAACTAAGTAAGCGTTACATGTGGCTAATGCGCTTGAAGCCACGATCTCAGGATTAATTGATTCGATTTTCTTTTCTATTTCTTTCCAGTCTATCTGCTGTGCATTGCAGTCTACTATTTCAATTTCTACATTTTTCACCTCCCTTTCAAGATAGGCGGCAAGTTGAATTATTCCAAAGGGAGGTGGCACATACTCCCCCATCACAAACCAAATATCTTTGGGTGGTTCGATGAAGAGAATTCGCATTCTTTTTTCTCCAATGGAATTAAGTTGTGTGAGTTAGCCTTTTAAGAGTGCTTATTGAAATTGTAATTTTGGTATCATGTCAGTTTTTATAAGGACACGCGCTGTTTGTTATCCTAAGTATAGGTTTCTTTCAAGCCAGTAAACTGTACTTGGCCTTTTCTGAATTTCTCAGGCTCTTTCCAAGTTTTCCTAGCGATATATCATTTGCCGTAACCTCTGCAAAAAAGTTATATTAATTCTTGCTGAAAGGTGTAGGTTATTGTGGGTGGCGAGTTATGGTTAAGTATGTTTTTATTACAGGTGGCGTTTTGAGTTCGGTTGGTAAGGGTATTTCGACTTCTTCGATTGGCAAGATGCTTCAAACGCGGGGTTTAAAAGTTACAGTTATAAAAATTGATCCTTACGTGAATGTTGACGCGGGCACTATGAACCCGTACATGCACGGGGAAGTTTACGTGACGGATGATGGCGGTGAAACGGATCTAGATTTGGGTTGGTATGAGCGTTTTCTTGATTTGAATTTGAAGCAAGAAAACAACGTCACCACTGGACTTGTTTACAAGGCAGTTATTGAGAAGGAGCGACGGGGCGACTTTTTGGGCAGATGCGTCCAAATCGTGCCTCATGTAACAAATGAGATCAAGCATCGTATAAGGGCAGTGGTAAAAAGTTCAGGTGTCGATGTGGTTTTGACCGAAGTCGGCGGCACTGTAGGCGACATTGAAGGTTTGCCATTTTTGGAGGCTATTCGTCAGATGCGTTTGGAAGAGGGTTTCGAAAATACGTTGTATGTCCATGTGGCTCTGGTACCAGTGTTGGATGTTACTAAAGAGATGAAGACTAAGCCCTTACAGCACAGTGTCAACGAATTGCGGCGTATTGGTATTCAACCCGACATTATTGTTGCAAGAAGCCCGCAAATGATTGACACTGAAACTCTGAGAAAAATAGCCTTGTTTGGCACGATCCCGGAGGACGCAGTTTTCTGCTCTTATAATGTGGAATCGGTTTATCAGGTCCCACTCATATTCGACGAACAGGGAATGGGTGATTTTGTGTCCAAACGTTTGGGTTTTGTGGCTCATAAGCAAGATTTTGAAGGATGGAAAAAGTTCTTAGAGGCCGTGTTGAAACCTGAGCACGAAGTCAAAATCGCTTTGGTTGGCAAATACGCAGGCTTATCCGATAGCTATGTAAGTATGAACGAGGCGCTGCGACATGGAGGAGCGGCTTGTAAAGCGAAAGTTCGCATTACTTATATAGAAGCAGAAAAGTTTGAGCAGAACCCTGAAAGCGTTAATGCTCTGCGTGAATTTGACGGGATATTTGTCCCTTATGGTTTTGGCCCGAGAGGCACTGAAGGAAAGATAATGGCTATCAAGTTCGCAAGAGAAAATAACATTCCGTTTCTTGGGATATGCTACGGATTCCAGTTATCTGTGATAGAATTTGCCCGTAATGTTTGCGGGTTAGAAGATGCGAGTAGCACCGAAATCAATCCAGGTTCGCCTTATCCTGTGATTGATCTTATGCCCGAGCAGCGGGGAATAGAGTATAAGGGAGCAACGATGCGTTTAGGCGCCCATAAAATAGTCATCCAGCCTGACACCTTAGCATATAGGCTTTATAAGTGCGAAGAAATTTATGAGCGCCATCGACACAGGTTTGAGGTTAACTTGGATTTCTTGGAAACTTTCAAGAGACACGGGCTGGTTTTTTCTGGAAAAAGCGTAGATGGTAGAAGGATGGAGACTTTGGAGCTGCCAGGCAGTTATTTCTTCTTCGCTTCGCAGTTTCATGGAGAATTTAAGAGTCGGCCCAGTCGGCCTGATCCGGAATACTATGGTTTCATAAGGGCTTGTGCGGACAGAAAGTTGGGTAAACCTAGGCCTCAGTTTTAAAAAAATGAAGGATTGTTTGTGTTCTTAGTATGTGCGACGGTAGGGTCTTACAAGTTCTTCTAGTATGGAGAGTAGAGTTGGCACTTTAAAGGCGATATCTGTGAATGTTACTATGCCGACGAGTCTATCGTTGCTCATGACTGGAAGTTTTCTGATTTTTTTCTTCGCCATGAGTTTGGCAGCCTCATCTATGCTGGCATTTTCGTTTATGGTTGTGACTGGGCTGGTCATGATTTGTCTTGCTGTTAGGGTTTCCGGCGCTAGACACTGCTCTACTAGTCTTAGTAAGATGTCGCGTTCTGTTATGATCCCTACTGGCCTTTCGCCTTGAACGACTATGATGGAACCTATGTGGAACTTGTTCATAGTTGCCACTATTTCTTTCACCGTTGTGTCTGGTCGCACCACTTTTATGTCTTTTGACATTATATCTCTAACAGGTACAATGCTTGCCATGATTTTTTGCCTCCGAGCTCCACTTACCTTCTCTATCTTTGTAGTTTATT
>Ga0315307_1001034_pt1 | contig 12283 bp, 29 predicted proteins | sample TDP2_MG_FD_203079 | JGI IMG/M metagenome (GOLD analysis project Ga0315307, IMG submission 203079) | Freshwater sediment microbial communities from Lake Towuti, South Sulawesi, Indonesia - TDP2 | ecosystem: Environmental > Aquatic > Freshwater > Lake > Sediment | place: Indonesia: South Sulawesi... | reverse complement strand
AAGGACAATGTCTCTTCTCTCTCCCCAAGTAATTGTAGTTCCAAGCCAACAATTCCCTGGAAATTCAAAGACTGAATACCTTACAGGATTTTTAGTAAGAAATAAAAAAGTATGTTGAGGACAATCTTTGACAATGTTCAAAACCGCATCAATCCATTCTTTTATTATCCAATCCCCAAACATATCCGCCATTGAGCAAACTAAAATCCTTGCTGGTTTTTTCCTCATCAACGGCCAATAATAATTTTCTTCCGTAGTAAACTCTGGCATTTCCCATTTAGGAATGATTTTGAACCTATCGTTGATTCTCTTAGCATAGCAGTAGAAACAACCATTTTTACAGCCAACAATGGGATTCCAAGTATAATCCACATACTCAATTTTGGTTTTACCCATTTATTTTTTCCTTTTATTTCTGGCAATCTGGATTAACGACTCTGAATGTTTTGGATAAATAACATTCCCAAGTTCCATTCTGTCTTTCTATACAAGTGCAGTATCGTTTATGACATTTAAGACATATGGCCTTTTCCCCTAAATCTATAAACCATATACCGACTGGCTCTTCCTCTTTTTTATCAATCATTCTTTGCCTCTTTTTCAATATCTAAATCAAACTTATCTCTTTCCCGTCTCCAATAATCATAAGCGTCCTGCAAAATATCTTTCAACTCTCTTATTATGCCTTGACTTACATAATCTTGTTCTTTTAACGCCCTCGCTTCTGTTAATTCTATCAAAGATTCCATTTGGGCTGGTGAAAGTTCAAGCATAATTCTGTCATCAAAAAAACATCCTTGTTGCTTTCCTAACTTAATCTTTGTTCTACTTTAACCGACATCAAATCCGTATTTCGGAATTTAACAAACCCTGCGTCAACGATGGCTTGGGCAATCTTTTCTATTCTGTGTTGCTCTATTTCTACTTTGGCATTAGGAAATTCCTCGTGTAAACATTCTGCAAGTGCTTTGTTAATTATTCTAATTAACTCTCTCTTTGCGTCCATCATCTCATTTCTCCTTTCAGTCATCACTCCTCACCGCCTCTCTCTTTGCGTCCATTATTTAAGCCTCCTCAATCATTCTTTACCTCCTTAAATCAAACTCTTTATAATAAACTTGGCGTAGTATTCTTTATCCTTTGAATTGCTATATCACAGTATTCCTTTACTAAAAGTTATTTCTATCAATGTAAATTTTCTATTTCTCGCAAGAAAGTATTTATATGTTTGAGTTGATTGACATTCATTGCATTTTAGGATTTTTTCCTTATAACCTTTGGCACCTATTTCAAACCATCGCCAGCGTCCTCCGTGAAAAGTTTTTCTACCACAAAAAGGACAATACAAATCTGGAATACTCTGCCAAAAATTTAATTGTTCTTTGAGGACTTTTTCTATCGCTTCCTCAATCATTCTTTGCCTCTTTTTCAATCTTATCTCTTTTCCGTTTCCAATAATCATAAGCGTCCTGTAAAGTATCTTTCAATTTTCTTACTTCTTGTTTAATCATTCATTCCTCCTCGCTCTCCTCTATACTCTTTCTCATCTCGGCGATGGCTTGATTGTAACCCATAATTTCATAACCCTCATCAGAAAATTGAGGGTTATCATCACCATTGTGTCCTACAAATCCTGTTTGCTCTTTCTCCTTTGGCAACTTACTTAATGCCCACTCTTTAATTTTTTCAATAATTTCATCTATTGCCATTTCATCATAAGGCCCATTAAAGTAATGCTCTAATATCTCCTTCAGTTCGCTCATTTCTCCTCTCCTTTCTTAAGACCCCAATTCAATATAATCCTCTTGATTTTCCCCTAATAAATCCTCCGTATTGCCAATCATAAAAGAGGAAACAGAAATAAAATGTTCAGCAACTCGCCATCTCTTTTTCCCGCACCATTTCATTATTCTAAATACATTTTTGCCAAGACTATCAACATTTAGCCCAACATAAGAACAAAAGTGGTCGTGCCAACCTAAATCGTAAAATTTCTCATCTTTTCCAATTCCTATAATTTTTATGAACGGGTAACCCGAATCGTGCTTTTCTCTATTACCGTGAGAAATCACAACAAGATGGTCAATATCTTTACCATTAGGCTTTTCGGAAGAAAATTCAAATTTTTTCTTATAGTACTTTTCCAAATTTTTTATTTCTTCTTTTGTAAATTCCATAACTTCTCCTTTCAAGAGGGCTGGCTGGCACTTCGGTAAAGTGCAAGTTCAAATCCTCCTGTAAAGGGAAATCCCTCAGGCTACCACGCCACAGCCAGCCCTATTCAGTTTTCACCTTAACGGCAATTCCCCTTGAGGTTCTGGTTCTAATGTCTTATCTGTCTCTACGAATTCGGCATTTACCGATTCCTTTTTTAATTCAGTGGATAGCTGTCCCATTTCCTCAACAGAAGTTAATCCGCACCCGACAGCGTGTCTTTTTGCCCTATTGGTTGCTTTTCTAAGAGCCATCATATTCACATTCTCAATCAAGGGATGCTCTTTGTCAGCAATTTTCCGTTGGGACTGCTTATCATAAATGTAGTTATAGCAAATAGCAGGAGCAGTCGCAGGAGAACACCAACCTTCATCTCGATAAATTGGTGCTGTTAGTCCACTGGCTTCCACAATCCGCTTAATTTCCTCAAACGATTTATTCTGTTTGAGTGCTTCGGTAATAACTTCTGCCCTTAACTTCATCCTCTCTGGAGTGTCCTCAAACTCTACAATACCAACATAACCAGCCAGATAATCGTTTTCGGGAACAGCTCGCTGAATCATCTCATAATCTACTCTTTTTACCTTTCTTTCGTCTAACTGAAGTTTACTATCAAGTCCAGTGACATTGACGTATGGACGTCCGCCAAGTATAGTGAGCCCATAAACTGGTAGATTATGTTCTGAGGCAATCGCTTTAATGAGTGCTCTCGCTGTATCCCTTTCTTTTACAATAGCTATGTCTTTGGTGACATAGTCCAGAATAATCATTTCGTTAGTATTCTGCGTTACCTCTTTTTCTGTCATCGTTATCACCCCCTTTCTTCCCCTTCCACTTTGGAGTTGTATCGAGCCACCATTCCACATTTTTTAAGTCTGCATCTTTTATTATCCCTTTCGCTTTCAGTCTTTCCACTCTCTCTGCCATCTCTTTCCTTCTTTGTCTGCCCTCTAAACCACGAGGCGGGTGAGCCTTGACCCACTCCTGAATGAATTTCACCTGTTCAGGATTAAAGAAAATTCTTCCTTTGTACTTTACAGAAGGGAATATTCTTCTGTTTACCTGCTTCAAAACAGCCATGTGAGATACGCCAAGAAGTTTCGCTAACTCTTTAGCCACAAGCCATTGCCCGCTCTCGTTCAATGGTTACCCTCTTTATGATGGTTCTGTAAGATGGTGAATACGTCGAAGTTGGCACGTCAATTCCATTCAACCGAAATTTCATTTAATGTTCCCTCCTTAAATCTTGCATTACACCTTCCCTTTTCACCTCCCTTTCCACATTTGTCTTATCTCATCCTGCCACCTTTTCACTAACTCACCTTGAAAATATGTCATCCCATTCCTTTCTAAAATTAAGTAAAATCCCGCCTCTTTACAGCAAGGTGATACATCTTGATCCTCGGTATACTCTCTTAAACATTTACCACATACCCGAATTTCTTTGTATCTTTTCACTTCCTTCACCACCTGGCCAAAAGGAAAATTTTGGTTTTTTTAAATAGAAATATTAGTTAACGCTGTCAATACCTGTATAAGGATTTTCTTTTCTTCTGTTGACATTGCTTCTAAAACATCCGCCAAGATATTTATTTCTTCCACAGGCATTGTTCTAATGTTTTCCCGCAACAATTCTTCAATTTCTCTTTTTGTTATAACCATCGTCTTTACCCCCTTTTTCTTTCACTATCTTGCATCTTTTCTGCTTTTCGCATTCATTACACAAATTAAGATAGTACTTTGGAGAAAAACACCTCAGGTCTAAATCTCTTTTGTTTATTATTGCAAATTTTAAACAATCTTTCATTTTTGTCTCACCTCCTTTACCACCTCTTTATAATTCTCCTGATACCTAACATCGCCATAACACTGATAATGATTACATAGACCAAAGCAGCAATTAGAAAAACTGGAAACCAGAACATTTTATGCCTCCTTGATTTAAGGCTTCATCCAGAGCCCCCTGGCTTGGCCGAGGGCTCTGGTCAAGCCTCATTTCAATCCCAACCTTCTGCTGTTTCATATTCTTTAATACCGCATAGAATATGATAAGCAAGGTCGCCTTGTAATTTGTCAAAGAATTTATACTCTTCGCTTTTTGTTACATTTCCTTCGGCACATTGATAAAGCCAACAAGCAAGAGATTTTAGCGCAGAATAAGGCGTAAAATAGGGATAGCATCTATAATGATAAGGAAATGGTCTAAAATCTTCTACTCCTCCATTGTAGCGTTGATGCGTACCTTTTATGTTCATTTTGAACATAAAGTCCCCTAATTTACTTTTCCCTTCTTCTGTGTCTAAATCAAACCCGAATTTGTTTTTGATTTCTCTTCTTACCCATTCCAAGTCTTTACCAATTGCCAAATAAGTAATCACTCTATTGATTGTTTTGTCCTCCACTAAAAAGCTACTCATTTTCTTCACCCCCTTATTTTATTAGTTTTTCTTAACCCAATATTGATAATTACATTTAAGGCATTCAAAGACTAAATAAAATTTCCCCTTCCAATATTGAGTTCCCACCTGCCTAACCTGGTTTTGCCCACATTCTTTGCAAGTCTTTTGATATTTACGCGTTATTTCAATGTCAAACCGCATTATTCCAGGCACATCTACAATCATCTTTATCACCCCCTTTCTTTTTCAACGCTACAATGCACAAGTCAATACTTGCGTTGATTTTGTGCTTCTCCTCCTGGAGCTTTTCTTTCTCTGCCAACAGTTTTTCCGTTTCCTTCCTCAAAGGCTCAAGGAGAGGCTCGCTCTTCTTGGCTAAGTTATCAAGTACTCCATCCAGGTTTGTCTGCAAAGCAAGGATTTTGTCCCTTAGCGCTTTAGCTTCTGCCGTCAATCCTACCACTTCTTTTGGTACATTGCTTGTCATAGTTATTACCTCCATTTTTTAGTATATAGCAATATACCGCAGACGCAGAATTTACGGTATATAACTATCTCAAAGACCAAGCCCGCTCGCACTAGGCACCCAAAAGACCCATAACTTAGACGGGTCTGGGGATGTCCTGCATTACATTATTCCTCTATAACATTGTATTGGCTTCCGTCTGAAAGAAAAACGGTCTTCCCGTCAGCGGAAAGTTCCATTATTTCTATGACTAACCCAGCACTATTGCACAACAAAACATCATTGGGCGGAAGTTCCCCTTTCCAACTATATCTCTTGCCTCCCACGATTATTGACTTGGCCATCTTCTTCACCCCCTTTCTCCTAAGAGCAGTTAAACCGTCGGCTTTACACCGACACAGCGGGCAAGTAGCCCGCTTCACTACTTTTGGTACGATATTGCCTTCAACTCATCCTTCAAATGAGCGTGCACACAAATCCCGCCGTCAGCAATCTCCAATTCGCTAATTTTCTCTTCCAAATCTGCTACTTTCTTGTGTAGATTTTGCTTGTTACTCATTTTCTTTGCCTCCTTATTCGATTTTATCCTTCCCCTTAATTATCGGGTCGCAGGGTAGATTTGTCAAGGGGAAAAAGTACCGAGTTCAAAAAATAGTAGGTAAAATAAGGATAAAAAAGATTTGTTAGAATTTTGATAAGAGAATTTTTAGGGTGAAAGACAGGAATTGGCATAAAAATTGCCCTGTCCCGCCGCCAATCCCCAAAAACCTTTGTTAGTATCTTGTGGATAACTTGATACGCTTGCGTTTTAATCAATGTCTATATAGTCGTTTCGTAAGGGGGGTATTAAGACCCCTATCAGGGATTGCGTATCATATAGGGGGAAAAAAACAAGGCGGCGGTGGATAACGAGACCCCCACCACCCCCGATGGCGATGGCGAAATTGTCGTTAGCCTTTCTCTCTTGATACTTTCCACTTTCAAAAGTCTAATTTCTTAATTCCGATGATTCAAACAGGCCAAAAAATTATCTCTATTTCAAAATACAATACTTCTTTTACCTACCAAACCTTAGTTTTAGAACCGCTTACTCCCCTTTTCCGTAGGTTTTCCCCCTCTTTCAAGGAAGTCTCGCCAAGATTGAATTTTGGGGGTAATTCGGGGTATAGGACTTTTGGGTAGGGCTTTAGGGTAAGGGATTAAAAGCTTTAAAAAATTTTTGTTTTTTTTACCTTTTAAGAATAAGGGTTTTTGAGAAGTCTTAAAAATTCTTGTTGCCAAAATTAAGGTTGGTTGATAGCATTAGAATAGAGGGAGGCGATAAATCCTTCCGAACTATCCTACCGAGACACCTCCTGGATTGGGTAGACTCGTTGGGCTTTCTGGAATCGCCTTCCTCAAGAATTTTTAATTTGAAGTTGGTAGGTAAGTTAAGATGTGCTGATTGCCCTTGGCAATGGGGGGCCTAAGCCAAAAGGAGAATGGGAAGGCTAAAACGATGACATTGCCTCGTTTAGCTGTCACACCTCACCTGCCTGCCAACTTCACAATTTAGAAAGGAGGTAGGAAATGACAGTTAACGAGTTGTTGTCGCTGATGAAAATTCTGCGAGCAAGGGTTGGGTCATTGAGTTCTCTGAGAGAGGAAGTATCCACGAAGGATATCTGGATGGTTGATGAGAAAAAGGTAGTTGAGCCGCAGTATGATGTCAAGGCGGTTGATAGGAAGATAACCGAATTAGAGACCTTTCTCTTTAAGGCAGATGCGGCTATTAAGCAATCTAATGCTGTTACACATGTAACCATAACCGTAGATGTGGAAAAACTGCTTGAGCCTTTATCATAAAGCCAAAAGTAGGGCAGAGAGGAAATACAAAACACCTTGCTGTGGGATTGAGGGGTAAACTATATTTGTTGTTAATCCCGAAAGAGCCCGAAATGGTTATTGGTTGTAGCTGTTGTTGACTTGCCAGTTTGTCTTTCTCTTTGCCTCCACATCACTTTATACGATAGGGGCTGGGTTTTTTCGCTCTGTTTTTCCTGGCCCTGTGAATTTAATAGGCGGGGAGGCGATGTGAAAAGGTTTACTGATACGGAGAAGTGGAAGAAGCCTTGGCACAGGATGTTACCTATAAAGTATAAATGTTTTTGGGATTTTCTTTGTGATAATTGTGATAATGCGGGTGTCTGGATTAAAGATATGGAACTTGCTGGTTTTGAACTCGGCGAGAAGATTGATGAGGAAGAAGGTTTGCGGATATTAAATGATGGTAAGGAACGCATTCAGATTATTGATAATGGCGAGAAATGGCTTTTGACGGGTTATCTACGATTTCATTATGGGGCAGAGTTAACACCCCAAAGTACAATTCATAGAGGAGTAGTAAAGGTTTTAAAGAAGCATGGCCTTCCTATTCCTAAGATTTTTGGAAAGGGTATCAAAAGGGTATCAAAAGGCTATCAAAAGGGTATAGATACCCATAAGGATGAGTATAAGGATGAGTATAAGGATGAGTATAAGGAAAAGGATATTAAGGAAAAACCAAAAAGTTTTCCGTTTGAGGAAATCTGGGCAAAGTACCCAAGGAAGCTTGGCAAGAAGGAAGCGGAAAGGCATTTCAGGGTGTCAGTAAAGACCGATGAGGATTGGCAGGATATACAGACCGCCTTGAAAAACTATTGTAATTATTTACAGGGCAAGAAAGTGGAAAAGCAATTTATACAATATGGGTCAACCTGGTTTAATAATTGGAAGGATTGGGTTAGTTATAAAGAAGAAGTCCCCGATGAATGCAGGTTTGAGGATAATCTCCCAAAAGAAAAGCCAAAATTGACAAAAGAAGAATTGGAACAAATTCATAAAGAGGCAGAAGAACTAAAGAAAAAAATCAAGGAATGTCAGGTGATAAAAATCCCGAAGCATAGTAGTAAATGAAAATGATATTCCTCTCTTTGCTATCTGGTTGTGGTGGTCTGGATTTAGGATTAGAAAAGGCAGGTTTTAAATGCGTGGGTCAAATAGAAAAAATGCCATATGCTTTAAAAGTCTTGAAAAAGCATTGGCCAAAAATTCCGAAACATACAGACATATTGACCTTTTGTGTGCAGGATGGCCTTGTCAAGGTGCTTCAATCGCAGGGAAAAGAGAAGGATTTAAACATAAAGAAACAAGACTCTGGGAAGAAGTGGTACGATGTTTGCGAATATTTAAGCCAAAATGGTTTCTTGGAGAGAATGTTCCAGGGTTATTATCCGTTAATGAAGGAAGAGATTTTCAAAAAGTTTTATCTGACCTCTTGGAAATCGGGTATGGCATATCGTGGCGAATACTTGATAGTCAATTCTTCGGAGTGCCCCAACGACGCAAAAGAATCTTCATTGTCGGATATTTTGGAGGAATCTGTCCCGCCGAAATATTATTTGAGTATAAAAGCAGTAATGGGAATACTAAGAAGAACCAAACGAAGAGGAAGGTCGGGCTATGTATTTCTACTCGAGCAGGAGAAAGGCAAGATCCCACAACTGAAACGATTATCGCTTCGACAATTGGAACAAGTTCTAACCCAGAGCCAAATTATGGAACACACTTTGTCGCATACACAGTCGGAACTTGCAAAAGAGGAGTTTCGACGATGTGGGAAGACAATTATATTGCGGAAGTTAACTCCGACAGAAAAGGAAAAACTTCAAGGACTTCCGATAAATTGGACTCTCGTAGAGGAGTAGTTATAGGGAATGCAGTTACAGTTCAGGTGGCGGAATGGATTGGCAAAAGAATAATTGAATTTGAAAGAAAGCAAAAAATCCTCGAATAGGCGGAGTGAGGAGGCGAAGAAGTTATGAAAAAGAAAACAATGACCGAAACAGTTGCGGGTATTCCAGTAATGTGTTGTCCCAGATGGAAGGGTTTGGTCAATCGCATTAAAGTAATCCCAAAAAATGAAGGAGTGTTTGAGGACACTTATCTTTGTAAGGCAATAGAAGATACTATAAAAGAATTCTTGGGTAATTATTGTCCATGTTGCGGGGCGAAGTTATGAATCTTAAAATCGAGCATAAAGATTGTGGAGGGGAAGTAAAATTATTTCAATGGCATGATTATGGCCAAGTTGAAGATGGGGGACGGATTTATGGAGTTAAGGCAAAATGTCAAAACTGCGGCGAAGAGGAATTGGCCATAATTCTTAATGATTATGAACCATTAAGGTTTTAAAATGAAACCAAGGCCTTGTATAATTTGCGGGAAAGAAACAAAAAATATATTTCCTAAATTTTTAAACTGTGGCCCTTTATGGTCTGATTATCTATTTATTTGTCCAGAAGATGAGCCCTTTTTAATGGAGTGGATTGTCAGAGAATATGACAAAAGCTTAAAGAATCTTATTAATGGTGTTAAGGAATTAAAGGAGAAAAAATGAATTTCATCAAACTCAAAACGATGAATATTAGCAAAATCAGGCAATTATATTATACGCCAGAAAGCATTGTGCATCCTGCGAAAATGGAATTAAGTTTATGTAATTGGATTCTGGATAGGTACATTCAAGGTGGGGAAACAGTATTAGACCCAATGTGTGGAATTGGGACTACTTTGGTGGAAGGAATGAGAAAGTATCCGTATTGCACATTTATTGGGGTAGAATTAGAAAAGAAATTCTGCGATTTAGCAAGCAAAAATATTCAGAAAACAGAAGAATACATGGAGCAGGATTTATTCAATCTTGGAGTCGGCAAAGCCTTTATTATTCAGGGGGATGCCAGAAATTTGCCTTTAGGAAAGGCAGATGCGATTCTAACTTCACCCTCTTATGGTGGAACGGAGGTTGTGCAGGAAGGCGAACTAAACGCCTATCAGAATAAAAGAGATAGAGCAAGAAAAGCTGAAGATACTTATAAGAGTGAAGGCAATTTAGGGATGATGAAGTATGGGAAGGTTGATGTGGTTGTGAGTAGCCCGCCCTATGCTGACGCCAAGAAGGGCGAGGGCTCGGAAGGACAGGCAAGGAGGATGGCGGAAATTATGGAGAAATCCAACCCTGAATATGGAAAGAGGACTACGCCAGGAAGGATAAGACATCTCCAAAAAGAGTGCGACGGATATAGTCGGTCGCCAGAAAATATCGGCAACTTACCAATGGGGTCAATAGATAAAATTATATCAAGTCCACCATACAGCGAAGGAATAGGTCATGGCGCAAGTCCAGAATATGAACATAAATTAGCGGAAGAAAAGAAGATTTATTTACAAGGTAGAGGTTCTTATTCTGATGATGAGGATAACATCGGCAATTTGCCTCATGGACAGATAGATAATTTAGATAATGCCCCTTATGACGATGGCGATAAAACTTACCTTACAGAGATGTTAAAAGTCTATGCTGAATGCAATCGGGTTCTGAAAATGGGCGGGTTGCTCATCCTCGTCGTTAAAAACTTCGTTCGTGATGGCGTTCAGGTTAGATTGGATGAAGATACCATTAAACTATGTCAACTATGCGGGTTTGATTTAGTGGCAAGACATTACCGAAAATTAACATCAGAGAGCTTCTGGAGAATTCTATACAGACGAAAATGGGAGAAGGAGCATCCCGATGAAGAATGCCCCATCCCCCGCCACGAAGATGTGTTAGTATTCAGAAAAGTTGTGAAAGACGCAATGCCATTTTAGGAGAGGAGCGTGGAGATGATGACGTACCATTCTAAAGCACATCGTTGTTTAAACTCAATAGCGGAAGAGTTGGCTCGTTTGGATAAGCCTGAAATCTGGAGAATAGCCCGAATTTATGACCTGGTAGACGAGTACTACGAATTTGAGGCGAGGAGGTTCAATGCTACAAAAAAGAGTGAACTCAAAAAAGAAGGGGATGAGGCGGGAACGGGAAGGTAGAAAGATAGCTGAGAAGGAAGGGTATTATGTCTGTCCAGCAAAAGGAAGTTTAGGTTTATGGGATTTTGTCTGCATAGCCCGAGAATCGGCAATAATGCCCCCTTTAAAAGTGGTTCAGGTTAAATCTGGCAAGATTTATGGCAAGGACAGGAAGAAGATTGAGGAATACCAAATTTGTGCTGCCAAAGAGGTCTGGGTAAAGAGGAATTGTATCGATTGGCTTCGGTGTAGGTGGAATAGTAACATACAAAAATGGGAGTTGTTATGAAATTAGGTAGCCGCCATACAGAAGAAACCAAAAGAAAGATGCGAAAAGCCAGCGCCCACGCAAGCGGAGAAAGAAATCCTTTTTATGGTAAGCATCATTCTGAGGAGAGCAGGAGAAAACTGCGTATAAAACGAAAAGGCAGGAAGCCAAATTTAGGGCATACGCATTCTAAAGAGGCAAGACAAAAAATGTCAAAAAGCCAGGAAGGCAGGAAACATACGGAAGAAACTAAAAGAAAAATAGCCAAGGCTCATAGGGGGAAAGCTCATCCATATAAAAGACCTAAGGCGTCCGAAGAAACTAAAAGAAGAATACGGGAATCTATAATAAACCATTATCTTTCGGGCAAGTATCTGTATAAAGATACCTCGATTGAACGAAAAATAGAAAAGGAATTACAAAGAAGAGGCATTTACTATGAGAAACAAGTTCCTTTATGTAAAGTAACTGTTGCCGATTTTTACCTTCCACAAACCAGAACGGTGGTTTATTGTGATGGTGAGTATTGGCACTCAAAAGACGGTAGAAAAGATAAAGACATAAACCAAGACGTCATTTTAACCTTTCACGGCTTTAATGTTTATAGGTTTACCGAGAGAGAAATAAATAAGTCAGCAAAGAGGTGTGTGAATAAAATTAATGGAAAAAAGATTGCTAAGTGTTAAGGAACTTTCCGAATATCTGGGAATAAAAATTCATACCATTTATACATGGGTTAGCCAAAAAAGAATTCCGTATGTTAAGATTGGGAGTCTGACAAGGTTTGATGTTGACGTTATAAATAATTGGATTGCCGAGAACAGTATAAGTGCAGAATGGAGAAATCAATTCAAAAAATAACTATTGACATTGAAAAAGGTATCTGGTAACATTTCGGCTGAAAGGAGGCGAACAAGATTTCAACCGAAAAATAGGAGGTGAGGGAAATGAGAAAGTTTATCCTTATCGTCTTAATTTTTTCTATTTTGTTGCAAGTCGCTTCTATAAGACCAGCCCAGGCAAACGGAAAACTTATAATGGGAATTGTTTTGACTGGCGCAGGCATAACAG
>Ga0315307_1001033_pt1 | contig 12294 bp, 15 predicted proteins | sample TDP2_MG_FD_203079 | JGI IMG/M metagenome (GOLD analysis project Ga0315307, IMG submission 203079) | Freshwater sediment microbial communities from Lake Towuti, South Sulawesi, Indonesia - TDP2 | ecosystem: Environmental > Aquatic > Freshwater > Lake > Sediment | place: Indonesia: South Sulawesi... | reverse complement strand
AATTTTGAGAAGTTTTTCAAGAGCACCTCTTAAACATACAGGATTAAGGATCTTCGGGCCTTAAATGCGAGCATAACCATATTATTTATCAAAGAACAAAAAATACCTTTTAAAAAACATTTGACTTAACTTAGGAAATCTCTCCCCCTTGGGGAGAGGAAGTAAAACTGTAGGGGTTCGATTTATCGAACCCGCATCATCGGGCGGCATAAATGTCGCCCCTACAATCTTCGATTTTTGACTAAAAATTCTAATGAAATGAAGATAGTTTCTTGTGAACAGATGAGAGAGATGGATAAGAGGGCGATTTCCGGAGGCACACCTGGAATCGAATTGATGGAGCGGGCTGGGACTGGGCTGGTTTCGGTTCTCAACGAGGAAATTTCCGAGATAGTAAAGAAAAAGTTTATTATTTTTGTTGGTAGTGGTAATAACGGAGGAGATGGGCTGGTAGTGGCGAGGAAATTGAAGGAGTCGGGGGCTCAGGTTAGAGTGGCTCTTCTTGCAGAAGAGGGCGAAATGAAGGAGGATACAAAGACTAATCTAACCCGGGCAAGGGCTGTGGGGATAGATACTATTCCTCTTAAGGACATTTCTCCTGAGAGGATGAGAGAGGAAATTTCTGGAAGCGATATAATAGTTGACGCTATTTTTGGCACAGGTTTTTCGGGCACCATAGGAGGTATGGCAAGAGATACAATTGAGGCCATTAATGGTTCAAAGAAGTACGTGGTTGCCTGTGACATCCCCTCGGGAGTAAATGGTGATACAGGAGAAGTGGGGGGCATCTGTGTGGCTTGCGATTTGACCGTTACTTTTGCTTATCCCAAGAGAGGACTCTTTCTCTATCCAGGTTGCAGGTTTACAGGAGGTATCAGGGCTGTGGATATCGGAATAGCAGGGGAAGAGTTACCCTCCCGATGGAATATGATTACTTCTTCTGAAATCAGGGATATATTACCAAAGAGGAAAAAGGATGCCCATAAGAAGGACTTTGGACACGTTCTAATTCTGGCTGGCTCTACCGGTATGACAGGGGCGGCAACGTTGGCTTGCCAGGGGGCATTAAGGGTTGGAGCTGGCCTGGTAACTTTAGGAATTCCTGAAAGCCTGAATACGATTATGGAAGTCAAGATTACTGAAGCGATGACACTTCCTTTACCCGAAACAGAGAAGCAGAGTTTAAGTTCAACAGGAGTAGGCGAAATCTTAGATTTTATAGAAAGGAGGAAGGTGGACGTTATTGTTATAGGGCCCGGCCTGTCGACCGATAGGAGTACTGGAAAGCTGGTGAAGAAGATAGTTAATAAAGTAGTTTTGCCTTGTGTCCTGGATGCCGACGGAATAAACCTGTTAGTTGGCGAAGCAAGTCTGGCTGAGGTAAAAGCCAAGATTATTATCACTCCCCACCCTGGAGAACTGGCGAGATTGTTGGGAAAGAAAGTAGAAGAAATACAGAGAGAGAGGATAGGATATGCTTCCCAATTCTCCGAGGAGAATAACTTGATATGCGTTTTGAAGGGGTATCAGACGGTAGTTGCAAAAGGAGTGGATATCTTTATTAATCCCCTCGGCAATCCAGGAATGGCAAGCGGTGGCACTGGCGATGTTCTATCCGGGATGATTGGTGGGCTGGCGGGTCAACTTCGGTTATCAGAGACGGCGAGGAGAGATAGTTTGCTTTCTGCTGCAGTCTGCGGAGTCTACCTGCACAGTCTGGCAGGAGATCTGGCCAGATGTGAGAAGGGAGAGATGAGCCTTATCGCCTCAGATATAGTGGAGAAGATACCAGAGGCGATAAGAAAAGTGTTGCAAAATTGAGAGTTGCCAGAAGAGGCAACCATTCTTAGGAGGAGGTGAAAGTAATGGGTAGTATTCTTGGCGGATTAGTGGTTGCAGTCATTGGCGTAATCTGGTTTATTGCAGGCCAGCTATGGTTTGAATTATGGCTGGTTGTGAAAGGGATTCTTCCAGCTATGTTAGTGGGGGGCGGATTGATTGCCATAATTGCTGGTGTTAGTAGCATAAAGGATAAAATTGCCGCTAAAAAGGAAGAGGCAGTGGCAAAGGCTTCTGAGGGAAAGAAAGAAGAAGAGAAGAAAGAATAAATGAGAGATAGAATAGAGGGGCTCTTAATAAAGAGCCCCTTTTTTGTTTAAAACAGGGACAGCTCCCATTTTTCAAGACAAAAATAAAAAATAGGTACAGCGCCCATTTTTCCAAGAAATTTTTTTGTTTAATTCGATGAAGATATCAAGAATTGGCGAGTTCGAATTAATAGAGCGAATAAAGAAGAGAGTGGAAAAAAATTACCCCACCTCCGAGGATAAGAGGATTATTGCTGGCATTGGTGATGATGCAGCAGTGATTGAGCCTTATGGTGAGAAGCTCTTGGTGGCTACCACTGATACAATGGTGGAGAATGTCCATTTTAGGACTGAAGATACCGATTTTGAACAGATAGGTTATAAAGCAATGGTCTCCTGCATTAGCGACATCATTGCTATGGGCGGAAAGCCAGGGTATGCTCTGATTTCTTTAGCACTCTCTAAAGATAATTTGATTAGAGATGTGGATGGTTTATATCAAGGTATGCTGAGGGCTGGAAGAAAATTTGGAGTTAGGATAGTTGGCGGTGATGTGGTTTCTTCTCCCAGGAATGCTGTAATTACTCTCACTTTGCTCGGAGAAGTAGCAAGAGGCAGGGTAATCTATCGCTCCGGAGCTAAAGTAGGAGATAAGATACTTGTTACCGGAAATTTTGGGGATTCAGCCGCCGGTTTAGAAATCCTTAGGGGTAGATGGAAAATTCCAGCGAAATCCGATTATATTTGGAAGTGTAAGAAGAAGCTCATAAACAGGCATCTCCTTCCCGAACCGAGGGTGAGGGAGGCAGAAATTATCTCTCAAAAGAGACTGGCAACATCTATGATTGATAGCAGTGATGGATTGGACCTATCTGTAAGGTTCATCTGCCAGGCCAGCAAGGTGGGCGCCAAAATCTGGCTGGAGAAGATTCCCATTTCGCCTTCTTTAGAGTATCTGACTTCTCGAAGATGGCTGGCATCCTCTTCACAACTTGAAGGGGCTATCAGGACTTTAATTTTTGCTCTCTATGGCGGGGAGGATTATGAATTGGTATTTACGGTCCCTAAACGAAAGGTTGATAAGGTATTGAAAGACGTTCCCCATACTACAATGATTGGCGAAATTGTGCCGGCAAAATGGAGAGTAAGGTATCTGGATAAGGAGAGTAGAGAGGTTAAGCTGAAGGGGCGGGGATACGAACATTTCAAAACCCCTCCCCAGATTTTTGGAGTCCTCCCGAAGGGGAGGGATGTAAAAAAGTTGTAGCTGCAGAGCGATAGCTCTGCTAATGGAAGCAAACCTGAAAAATGACTCTGACCCCTTTTTATTCAAAGACTGAAGAGGAGACAAGAAGGATTGGTAGAGCTATCGGCAAGAGCCTTCTGCCGGGAGATATAATCTGCCTTGTCGGCGAGCTGGGCTCTGGCAAGACAATCCTGACCCAGGGGATTGCCCAGGGTTTGGGAGTTCGGGGATCTGTGAGTAGCGCCTCCTTCAAATTAATTAACGAGTACAAAGGACGAATTCCGGTCTTCCATTTCGACCTATTTCGTCTTAATAAATTATCCGAAGTAGAAAACCTGGGTTATAGAGAGTACTTCTACGACCAGGGAGTAACAATTATTGAATGGGCTGAGAAGATAAGACCGCTGTGGCCAGAAGAGAGAATGGAAATAGGATTAAAGATAATTTCCGAAAATAATCGAGAGATAAGGATAACCAATCTAACGGGCAGGGAAATCAATTTAAATGTTAATTCTGGGGATAGAGACGTCAACTAAGACTTGTAGCATAGCCCTCGCCGATGGGAAGAAGGTACGGGATGAGATTTCGCTTCACCTGGGACTTTCCCATTCGGAGAGGATAATTCCACTCCTTGATGAAATATTGAAAAGGAATGGAATGGCTATTAAGGATGTAAATGGAATTGCGGTTAGCATTGGTCCAGGCTCATTTACTGGAATTCGCGTTGGAGTTTCCACAGCCAGAGGGCTTGCTCAGAGTTTAAACATTCCCCTTGCAGGAATTCCCAGTCTCGATGGTTTAGCCTTTGGCACGGGGACTTCTGGAGAAGTAGTCTGCCCTATGATTGACGCCCTGCGGCGGGAAATCTACACCGCACTATACAAGGGTAGGAAGAGATTGACTGCTCATCAATTAATTGGCATAGAAAAGTGGTTAGAAATATTGAAAGATAAGAAGGAAACTATACTCTTTCTCGGTGACCCAGTGGACATCTATGAAAATCTAATTAAAGATTTTCTGAAAAACAGAGCAAAAATTGTTGAGAAAGATAAGCGTTACCCTTCGGCAGCTCGAATTGCCGAGTTGGGTTTGGAGAAACTTGTTTCAGGGGAAGGGAAAAAGTATGACCAAGTCCTTCCCCTATATATAAGGAGGCCGGAGGCTGAAGTGAAATGGGAAGAGAAAAAAAGGATGCAAAAGATTTGAAATTTGCCATATTCCGATTAGATTACAACGACTTACAGGAGGTGGTGAAGATAGAAAGTCAATCCTTTCCTGAACCGTGGTCAATGGCGATGTTCTATCATGAACTGGTACTGCCTTATTCGCACTTCTATGTAATGAGAGAAAATTCTCATGAAGAGAAGAAGGGGGAGATGGTTGCCTATGGTGGTTTCTGGATGGTCAAGGATGAAGCACACATAACCAATTTCGCCGTACGTCGCGAGTACAGGAATCGTGGCATAGGGACTGAGTTCCTCGGGATTCTTCTGGAGAAAGCAAAAAATCTGGGAGCCAAAATGGCGACGTTAGAAGTTCGTGCTTCCAATATGGCTGGTCAGAGGTTGTACGAGAAATGGGGTTTCAGGAAAGTGAGAGTCAGGAAAGGCTACTATGCTTATACTGGAGAAGATGCCATTGTAATGGAGAAGACAGATTTATGATGAAAGATAGTTTATTTTTCGCCAGGGAATTTCTTAACGCCAAAAAACTTCGGACTGTGCAAGGCGCAAAAATAAACTCGCCCCGATTTATCGGGGCTCGAACAAATTTTTGCTTAGGAGAGAAATGGTCCTCCTCGTTTTTTGGCCAAAATTCCAATGGCTCCTCACAAACTATCTTTCAAATATTAGTAAAGAGGGGACGGGGAGTTTATGCCCACAAGGCGGGTGGTCGCCTGAGTGTAATATTGATGGAGGGATAGATGCCAAAATTAAAATTGGGTTTGCCAAAAGGAAGTCTGCAGGTGCCAACTATGGAACTGTTCCGTAAAGCCGGTATTCGCATTTACGTAGGGGAGAGGTCGTATTTCCCCACTTGTGCCGACCCGGAATTGGAAGTTATGCTGGTGAGGGCCCAGGAGATCGCCAGATATGTTGAAGATGGTACCTTCGATGCAGGGCTCACCGGCTACGACTGGATTAGAGAAAGCAAAGCAAAAGTAGAAGAGGTGTGTGAACTCGTATATTCCAAGTCTGGTTACCGCCCCGTAAAGTGGATACTGGCTGTTTCCAACAATTCGCGGATTAAATCTGTGAAAGACCTCGAGGGGAAGAAGATAGCCACCGAGTTAGTTAACGTAGTTAAAGATTATTTGAAGAAGAGGAAAGTAAAAGCAGAGGTGGAATTTTCCTGGGGGGCCACCGAGGGAAAGGCAGGCACTCTGGCTGATGCTATTGTGGAATTGACAGAGACTGGTTCTTCTCTTGCGGCAAATTATTTACGAGGTATAGATACGGTCATAGAATCGACAACGCGTTTAATTGCCAATAGGAACTCTTATCAGAATCCCTGGAAGAGGAACAAGATTGACAGTATCGCTATTCTCTTACAGGGAGCCCTGACAGCAGAGGGTATGGTGGGATTAAAGATGAACGCGAGAGAGAAGGACATCCCCAAACTGATGAAAATCCTTCCTGCACTCAAAAAGCCAACAGTTTCCCGTTTGACCATTCCAGGATGGGTTGCCCTTGAGGTAATCCTGAATGAAGAAATGGTAAAGAAGATTCTTCCGGAACTGAAACGCGCCGGCGCTCAGGGAATAATAGAGTATCCCCTGAACAAAGTAATCCTTTAGGGGGCACATAATTGGAAGTTGGAGTCCTTCATCTTTTTCCTCTCCCCCTCGGGGAGAGGGCGGAGGTGAGGGGGCTCTCACCTTTTCTCCTCTCCCCTTGGGGAGAGGGTGGGGGTGAGGGGGTATGATTGGAGGTTCAATGTCTGTTCGTGTACGATTTGCACCTTCGCCTACAGGTTTTCTCCATTTAGGAGGAGCCCGCACTGCACTGTTTAACTGGCTTTTTGCCCGGCAGAGGGGGGGTATATTTATTCTCCGGATTGAGGATACCGACGAGGTCCGTTCTACAGATGAGGCAGTCCAGGCGATTATACATGGACTCCACTGGCTGGGTATGGACTGGGATGAGGGTCCAGATTACCGTGAACTACCCACGGCGGGTATATTGGAATTTAAGAGAAGGCCCGAATCTAAGGAACTTGAAATTAAAGATAAAGGAAAATATGGGCCATACTTCCAGATGAAAAGGCTCGATTTGTATAAGAAGTATGCAGAGAGACTCATTCAATCTGGCAAGGCTTATCGGTGCTATTGTCTTCTTGAACAGCTTGAGGAGATGCGAAAAAAGGCGCTCGAGGAGAAGAGGCCACCGAAGTATGATGGTAGATGCCGAAATCTCACCCCAGAAGAGGAGGAAAGATATAGAAAGGAAGGGAGAAATTATGTAGTGCGTTTCAAGACTCCCCAGGAAGGAGTTACAGAATTTGAGGATATAGTGAGGGGCAAAGTAAGCTTCGAGAATAAACTCCTGGACGATTTTGTTATGCTTAAGTCGAATGGCACTCCCACATACAATTTTGCAGTTGTAGTGGATGATCGTGAAATGGAGATAAGCCATGTAATTCGCGGTGATGACCACATATCGAATACTCCCAGGCAAATTCTCCTGTACGAGGCACTCGGCTGGGAGAAGCCTCTATTCGCCCATATCCCGATGATTCTCGGTTCTGACGGCAGCCGACTGAGTAAGAGACACGGAGCAACTTCTCTCAATTATTATGAGGAGCAAGGGTATTTACCACAAGCATTAATGAACTATCTCGCCCTTCTTGGCTGGGCTACAGAAGATAGTCAGCAGATTTTCACCAGAGGCGAATTGATTACAAAGTTCTCTTTAGAAAGGTGTGCGAAATCTGCTGCCATTTTTGATCCCCAGAAACTCCTCTGGATGAACGGCGAGTATATAAGGAAAATGAAACTAGATGAGTTTTGGGACCAACTCTCGAAGCCATTTCTAAGCCCGTTTATAATGGCTGTGTTAAAGGAAATTTCAGTCGAAGCTAAAGAACATGAAGAATTTCAGGAAATTTTGCATAAAGTAAAGATTGCTATATCCCTCGAACAGGAAAAAATAAAATTACTGAAAGATATTCCCTATTTGATAAAATATATGCTTAAGGAGGATTTGGAGGACAAAGATTATGAGGAAGAGGCAAAGGAGAAGGTATTAAAAGTTAGCGGCGTTAAAAAGATACTATCCGATTGCAGGGACAGGCTCGTCAGGTTACAAGATTTCTCAGAAGAAAAGATTGAAAAAGAAATTCGCAACTATACCGAGGAGAGAGGTAAGAAGACAAGTGAGGTGTTCCACCCTATCAGAGTGGCAGTATCCGGCCGCACCAGAGGGCCGGGTCTATTTGCTCTCTTATCATTCCTCGGTAAAGAAAGAGTTCTAAGGAGAATAAATTACACAATCAACAACTTCCTGTAGTTTCTCTCCAAGGAGGCAGGATGGCTGAAGAACCAAAATTGGATATGTATTTTATGAGCCTTGTTCTCTCCCTTTCTCAGGCAGCGATGCAGCAGATGGGTAAAATTACTAATCCCTTCACAGGTAAGATTGAGAGAAATTTAGAGCAAGCAAAGGTAACAATCGATATGCTGGAAATGCTGAAAGAGAAGACTAAGGGAAATCTGGTTAAGGAGGAAGAGAGGTTAATCAGTGATACGCTCGCTACTCTTCAGCTAAACTATGTTGACGAGACGAAAAAGGGAGAACAAGGAGAGAAGGAAGTCGAACAAGAAAAAGAAGAGAAACAAGAGAAACAAGAGGAGCAATAAGAGTAAAGGGAATAAAATTGCCGGGTGGTCTAATGGTAGGACACAAGACTCTGGATCTTGCTGTGGAGGTTCGAATCCTCCCCCGGCAGTCTGACTTACTTGCAGGGATTCGAAGCCAACGAGCGCCGAGGTCATCCGAGGAAGAGCACGGAGTGCGGAAGCGAGTTGGCCGGCTTTTGAGCGGTGGGAGGAGAGGGGACGGCGAAAAAGCGAATCCTCCCCCGGCAGCTTTGTTTACGTGCAAGGATTCGAAGGGCGTGAGCGCCGACCTTATGGGAGGGTGAGCGAAGAACTTTGAGAAAACAGATTACGGGGTATTTTATGCTACGCTGGGAAGAAAATTAGTTTCTTCTCACCCCTGGGATGGAATAGATGCTTATCGCCCTCCCTTTTATCCCGTTTTAGTTGGGCTATTTTCTCTTATCTTTAAGAATTTAGAATTTTCAGGACGGATGGTTTCAGCGATAATGGGGTCTCTTCTAATAATTTCAGCATTTTTTCTAATCAGGAAATTTTCAATGAAGAAGTTGCCAAATTTTCTGTTATCCTGATCATTTTTCATCCCAGGCTAGTATTCTCTTCTCAGCAGGTGTCAACAGAAATCACTTATGCTTTTTTGGTAGTGACAGGGATTTTTATGGGCCTGATTGCTTTTAAGAAAATGAAGATATGGGTGAGGAGGGTTTCATTTTGCGGGACGGTAAAGAAAAGGGGGGATTAGAATGCAAAAGCTGAAGGCGTTGGATTGGCTGGCTCTGATACTCGTCATAGTTGGTGGCTTGAACTGGGGACTGGTGGGTCTATTCAATTTTAATCTCGTTGCAGCCATATTTGGTGAAATGGCAGCTTTGTCGCGGATTATCTACATCCTCGTTGGCTTGGCCGCTATTTGGATGGCGGGAATATCAGGGAAACTGGCAAGAAAGTGATACAAGGGCATTGAGAGGGGGAAGTATACTACTTCCCCCTAAAATCCTTTGCACAGATAAACTTGTGAAGGCTATCCATATGAGTAAAATTGTTAAGTTTCTGATTGCTATTTTGATTTGCCAAATAGCAGGTATTGTCGGTTCATTATTTACTTCTCCTTCGATTCCAACATGGTATGCGACAATAGAAAAACCAAAGTTCACTCCGCCTAACTGGGTTTTTGCTCCGGTTTGGACTACTCTTTTTGTCTTGATGGGTATATCGGCCTATTTGATATGGAATCAAGGCCTCGAAAACAAAATAGTAAAAACTGCATTGTGGGTTTTTGGCATTCAGCTGGTGCTAAATATGTTGTGGTCATTATTATTCTTTGGATTGCATTCCCCATTGTATGCTTTTTTTGAAATAATTATACTTTGGCTTGCGATTCTGTTTACAATTCTGAACTTTTTCAAGATTTCTAGAACAGCGGGTTGGTTACTTGTTCCATATATAATTTGGGTAAGTTTTGCAGCGATTCTTAATTTCTACATAGCAAGACTCAATCTGTGAAATTGTGGAGCATTCATCCTGAATACCTTGGCGTGAAAGGCTTGGTGGCTCTTTGGTTTATGTACAAGATATAATCTGGCAACAGAAGAATAGAACGGATAATGAATTTTTGCTTTCTAAGGGGGTCTGATTATGGTAGAAATTAAGGTGGAGAAACCGTCTGATGAAAAATTGAAGTCTTTAGGAGTGGATGAGTGGAGCCTGTGGGAATGCGAACCTTCAACTTTCAACTGGGAATATGATGACAAAGAGACTTGCTATGTTCTGGAAGGCAGGGTAAAGGTTAAGGTTCCTGGTGGTGAAGTCGAGTTTGGGAAGGGCGACCTGGTCACATTCCCCAGAGGACTTAAATGCACTTGGAAGGTGATACAGAAAATAAGGAAAGTGTATAAATTTGGATAAGAATAATGGTGAGACAATTTCCCCATATCAGATAAGGCGCTGAGGAACTATGAAATGGATGGAGAGAAACTGAGATGGCTGGTCTATGCTAATCTTGGAGGCCGTTTTCCTTACCGGGTTTTCATCGAAGAGAAACCGGGAGTCTTCTTGTCATTGAGGGTTCAGGAGAAATGGCCGGGGCCAGGAAAGAAGATTTTCTGTAAGCTGGAGGGAACGGTAAGTGTTGCTGATTTGCCAGAACGGGAACTCGTCGAAGAATGTAATATAATTTCGCAGAAAAGGTATGGAAAGAAATTTACCATAATTCTGGATAGGAAGATAAAGAAGCGTTGTTGGTTTCTTTTTTTGAAGAAGGAGTATAAGACAAAGCCCGGTGAGTACTATGACCAGACTTTCTGGATTACACAGGCGGCGGCAGTGGGAGAAAGGCGGGGAGTGTATCTTCCTATGTCTCGGAAAAGAGGCGATTTTGAAGTATTTATTGATGTTGGCGAAAGATATCCCTATCGTTTTGGAAAGGCTAAGGTGGAAAGGAGAAAACTGCCGGTGGGAGACTATGCTCTCTCCCGTAATGGAGATATTGTAGCGGTTGCTGAGAGAAAGACACTGGACAATTTTCTTCACGAGATAGCTACTATGGAGGTATTCAAGGCAAAGCTTCAAGAAATGTATTCATTTCGATATAAGGTTGTGGTCTTAGAATCACCTTATGCCAATTTCATTAATCCCAAGAAACTTTCTTACTATTCTGCTCCTTATGTGGCTGAAATTCTTGCCGACCTTGTGGTTCAATTTCCCGACGTGCAGTTTATCTTCTTTAGTAACAGGAAGACGGCTAACGAATGGGTCTACCGCTGGTTTCAGCGAATTAATCAAAATATTCAGAACGAGGACAAATAACGTTAGGATGCAAAATAGCTACGTATTTACCCCATAACCGCATAGACTACTGGGAAAAGATAAGGCTCTTAACGCCTGTAAAGTAGGTAACCAGTCGAGGCTTAAGAAAGAGACAATGGGAAATATATTGTCAAATATACTTGACAATTTTGATAAATATTGTAAAATATAATTAGTGATGATTAAAGAGATAATTTATGAATATTGGGAGGGTTCTCTTCCTTCCCTTAAGAAAAGGGAATTTGACCTTAATCTAATAGGTTTAGACCTGATAAATGACATTGTAGGGATAAGAAGGGCAGGTAAAACCTATCTTATGTTTTATCTCATCCACTACCTTTCGGAGACGAAGAAGATAGATAAGAAGGCAACCATATACATAAATTTTGAAAATCGTCGCCTCTATCCTTTAAAAGAGGAATACTTTAATCAGATTATAGAATTCATCTATGCCGAAGAGCTTTTAGATAAGTTTAAGAGGGTATATCTCTTTTTAGATGAAATTCAAAACATTGAAGGGTGGCAGCGATGGATAAGGAGTATCTATGATGAGTTTAAAGGAAAAATAAAGATATTTATAAGTGGCTCAAACGAGAAATTACTGGGAAGGGAGTACTCTCGGCTTCTTACTGGAAGACACCTGACGGTTAACGTTTTTCCTCTGTCCTTTAGGGAATTTCTTGAGTTTAATAGTATGTTTTTAGATAGAAAAAAGGTCCTGCTGGAAAGAGAAAGAAGTGTAATAAAGAAACAGTTGGACAACTTTATAAAGCTTGGAGGATTTCCTGAGGTTGTATTAAGTTCTCAAAAAGAAAAGACCTTGCAGCAATATTTTACTGATATTGTTAGCAGAGATGTAGTATTTAAAGAGAAAACAAGAAAAGGCCTCTCCGTAATAGAGGAATTAGGAATATATCTTATAAACAATATAGCAACTCTTGCAAGTTTTAGGCGTTTAGTTAACTTCTTCAATTCTAAAGGCACAAAGCTCTCTCTTCCTACTCTTCAGCATTATTATCGACTTTTTGAAGAAGCCTTTTTATTCTTTTCTACGAGGATATTCTCCTATAAGATTAAGGACCAGCTTCAGTATCCGATAAAAATCTATTGTGTAGATACGGGACTTATTAATGTTTTAAGCTTCAAATTTTCTAGAGATTTAGGTAAACTTTATGAAAACATTGTTGCTGTAGAACTTAAGCGAAGAAATGAAGATATTTACTACTGGAAAGATTATCAACACCGAGAAGTCGATTTTGTAATTAAGAAAGGCCTAAAAGTGGTACAACTTATTCAGGTATGCTTCAATATAGAAGATA
>Ga0315307_1001032_pt1 | contig 12295 bp, 9 predicted proteins | sample TDP2_MG_FD_203079 | JGI IMG/M metagenome (GOLD analysis project Ga0315307, IMG submission 203079) | Freshwater sediment microbial communities from Lake Towuti, South Sulawesi, Indonesia - TDP2 | ecosystem: Environmental > Aquatic > Freshwater > Lake > Sediment | place: Indonesia: South Sulawesi... | reverse complement strand
GGCCAAGCCGGTTTCATCGCGACTAAGGATGAGGAAAAATATGTGATGGAATATCCATCTAGGCTTTTTGGAATAGCTCCAACTTCGGTTGAAGGAGAATACGGATTCGGTGACGTAGCCTATAAAAGAACTTCTTTCGCGTTAAGAGAAGAAGGCAAAGAGTTTGTGGGTACAGCCACAGCCTTATGGGGGATAACGGCTGGCGTTTACTTGGCACTTATGGGGCCTCAGGGTATGCAGGAAATTGCAGAAGGCATAATGCAAAGATCACACTATGCAATGTTGCAGATATCCAAAATAAAAGGCGTCAAATGCCCTGCTTTCAAGTCAACTCACTTCAAAGAATTCGTCGCGAACTTTGACGACACCGGCATGACAGTTGCGGAAATCAACAAAGATCTCTTAAGGCACAGAATATTCGGTGGAAAAGACCTAAAAAAAGAATTTCCGGAGCTTGGAAATAGTGCGCTCTACTGCATCACAGAAGTTCACACAAAAGAGGACATTGACAAGTTGGCTGACGCACTTAAGGAGGCAGTCGAATAATATGGAAGATATAACAGAGAAACGATACGTAAAGGGAAAGTCAAAACTGCGGCGTTTTCATCAGGCCAAGTGGGATGAACCGATAATTTTTGAATTGAGCAAAGAAGGCGAGCGAGGTATACTTGTACCAGAAGTCGAGGATGAAATAAAAAGCGTTGTGGGAAATGTTGCATTAACCATACCTGAAAACATGCGAAGGAAACATCCTCCTAAATTGCCAGAGCTATCCCAATCACGAGTTTTAAGGCATTATGTAAGACTGTCACAGGAAACTCTTGGAACGGATCTAAACATTGATGTGGGACAGGGAACCTGCACAATGAAATACAGCCCAAAGGTCAATGAACAGCTCGCTAGGATGCCCCAAATGACAGAAATTCACCCATTACAAGACGAAGAAACTGTCCAAGGCATACTTGAGATAATGCACAAATTCGAGCAAATCCTTAAAGAGATTTCGGGTATGGATCAGTTTTCACTTCAACCCGGAGGCGGTTCCCAAGCAATATACACGAATGCTTCCATCATAAGAGCTTATCATGAATCTCGAGGAGAATTAAGCCAGAGGAACGAAATAATCACGACAATATTCTCCCACCCTTCAAATGCAGCTTGCGCCAAAACGGCAGGCTTTAGAATAATAACTTTGTATCCTGACGAATGCGGCTATCCTGATATTGAAGCACTAAAAGCAGCGGTTTCAAAACATACTGCTGGACTAATGATAACAAACCCAGAGGACACAGGAATCTTTAATCCAAAAATCGAAGAGTTCGTGAAAATCGTCCATGAAGCAGGCGGGTTATGCTCCTACGACCAAGCAAATGCCAATGGCATATTAGGCGTAACTAGGGCAAAGGATGCTGGCTTTGACCTTTGCCACTTTAATTTGCACAAGACATTTTCAGCCCCTCACGGATGTGGCGGACCAGCAGTTGGTGCAATTGGAGTCACCGAAGAACTCGCAAAATTCCTACCGGTTCCAATCATAGAGTTCGACGGTAGCAAATATCACCTAAACTATGATAGACCTGAGAGCATTGGAAAGGTGAGATCGTTTTATGGAGTCGTCCCTGTAGTTTTAAAAGCGTATGCATGGGTAATGAGCCTCGGCGAAGAAGGCTTGAAAGAAGTCGCTGAGATCGCTGCTCTTAACAACAATTATTTGCTCAAAAAATTGCTGGAAATACCGGGAGTAAGCGCCCCTTATGCCAAAGACAAATGGCGAATCGAACAGGTTAGGTATAGCTGGGAAGAGTTAACAAGAGAGACAGGAGTTCATTCCGAGGAAATTGGTCTCAGGGCAGCTGACTTCGGCGTCCATTATTGGACCAGTCACCACCCATGGATAGTCCCTGAGCCCTGCACCCTCGAACCAACCGAGTCATACTCTAAGACCGATCTTGATGAATATATTGAAATCCTAAGACACGTAGCCAACGAGGCGTACACGAATCCTAAGCTAGTGAAAACATCCCCCCACAATAGCACTATTCACAAGGTCAATCATGCCCCATTGGATGAACCATCAGATTGGGCAATGACTTGGAGGGCATACCGCAAGAAAGTACACAAAAAGTCTAGAAAAGGAGCAATTACGCATTGCAGCCTTAATCTTTAATGGGCGTAAAGGTGATGTGTAAATTATGGCAAAACTTACCAAACAAAAATCGCGTGGCGCACTGGAAGGTAAGGTCACACTAATCACTGGTGGCGCGTCGGGCATCGGGCGGGCGACAGCGTTGCTCTTTGCTCGAGAAGGCGCAGCGGTGGCAATTGTTGACGTAAACGAATTGGAAGGGGAAGCTGTAGTCCAAACAATTGTCAACGAAGGAGGGAAGGCAATATTTGTGCGAGCTGATGTATCCAAGGCTGTAGACTGCCAATTTGCTGTACACCAGACCGTTAAGCAGTTGGGGAAATTGGATGCTCTCTTCAACAATGCAGGGATCATTCGGCGCGCATCGGTTACGGAGCTAAGCGAAGAGGACTGGGATCGAGTGATGGCCATCAACGTTAAGTCCGTCTTTCTGCTCTCGAAATACGCAATTCCCATCATGACGAAGGCTGGAGGCGGCGTAATAATCAACACCGCATCGGGATGGGGATTGATTGGCGGACGGAAGGCTGCTGCTTATTGTGCGTCTAAGGGCGCAGTTGTGCTTCTGACCAAAGCCATGGCCATCGATCATGGTGCACAGAACATTCGTGTTAACTGCATCTGCCCTGGTGACATAGATACGCCTATGTTGCGCGACGAAGCTAAACAGCTAGGCCAGCCTGAAGATAAGTTTCTAGCTGAATCAGCGCAGCGTCCGTTGCAGAGGATTGGTAAACCTGAGGAGATCGCCCAAGCAGTATTATACTTAGCTAGCGATGCATCGTCGTTTGTCACTGGCACTGCGCTAGTGGTTGACGGTGGCGGATTGGCAGGTTCAGGGTGATTCTTGCTTAAGAATTTCTGGGTAATAGCAGACTGATTACTGTCTGCTTATCATTTATGATGTCATAAAAAGTGAATAGTAGAAAGCAAAGCTATACGGTTCCATCCGAGATACATAAAATATCTGGCTGAGCGCGCCGTTCACTTCTTAAATGTCTCTATGGTGAACTTGTTACCATCAGGGTCAGTCAACACTGCTGTTCGAGCACCCGCGCGCGACTTATTGAGATCATCATCCCACAGGAATTGCAAATAAGTAAACCAAACAAATCCTTGAAAGCCTTGGCCACGTGCGCGCAGTTGACGCAAGACGGAATAATACTCTTCCCACATCTTTCACCACTTAGAGTGTAAGGTTTTTATGACTTGTGGAAGAAACCAGTCCTTAGTTGTGATGAAAACATGTTATTTCCTTGAACCTTGCGCAAGTCATAAAATAAATAAATAAACAAATAAAACAAATCCTTGAAATCTACCCATCAGTCCTCCTGAATTGCCTAAAGCATTATTTTATTATTGGTTTTATAGTTATAGCATTACAAAGAGGGTTAGATTTGGTTGAAAACGATGGTGTCGGCCCAAAAATTGCCATCATAGGCGCGGGTTTTGTGGGTTCAACATTTGCCTATTCTCTCCTTATTCGCGGTTTAGTCTCTCAAATTGTAATTATAGACATTAATAGAGAAAGGGCTGAAGGAGAAGTCATGGATCTAAACCATGGATTGCCGTTTGCTCATCCAGTAAAAATCTGGGTCGGCGATTATGCTGACTGCAAGGACGCCGACATAGTGGTCATTGCTGCTGACAAGGGTCAGCCGATTGAAAAGTCACGTTTAGAGTTGGCTGAAGGAAATTTTGAAATTATGAAACAGATAGTTCCCAAAGTTACAGAATATAACAAAGACTGCATTTTCTTGGTGGTAACCAACCCTTTGGATGTCATGACTTATGCTGCTTTGAAGCTTTCAGGTTTCCCAAAAAACAGAGTCATAGGCTCTGGAACTATCTTGGATACTGCGAGGCTTAGGTATTTGCTTGGCGAACATCTCAAAGTTGACCCTAGAAACGTTCATGCATATATCATCGGTGAACATGGCGACAGCGAAGTACCTGTATGGAGCCTCGCAAACGTTGCAGGAATAAGGCTTAAAGACTACTGCCCAATTTGCAGAGTCCCATACGACCTGGACCACTTCAATGGTTTATTCTTGAAAGTAAAAAATGCTGCCTACGAAATCATAAGACGCAGAGGCAGAACTTATTACGCAATTGGTTTAGGACTAACTAGAATCGTTGAAGCCATTGTTCGAGACGAAAACTCAGTTTTGACTGTTTCCTGTTTTCTCCATAATTATCACGGCGTAAGCGATGTTTGCCTCAGCGTCCCAGCAGTCATCAACCGAAGTGGCATAAGAGAAATCATCGATCTTCCATTAGATGACAAGGAGACAGAGGCTTTTCAGAAATCAGCAGCCATAATAAATGGGATCAATAATTCGCTTAGGCTTCACAGCTAGCCCTCGCGTTAGATTATCACGACACATGAAAACTTTAGTGATGGAGGGTAAAATGATAAGATCACGGTCTAAGGAAGCCTTTTAGATTATCTTTTACCGACTTGAAAAAAGTGTGTTTGATTTTTTCAGGTTCTTGGAGGTTCTCAAGTTGCGTTATCCTGAAATACGCGCGTGGTGGATGTGGATCAGGCTGGAGCCATTCAGATCTTCGGTAGCCACGAATTTCTGATTCTCTCTTGAACAGGGGAAATAATCTTCTGAAAGCGATTTTTCTCAAATCTTCTGCCAACACTTTTGGCTGGCCAATCATTTTTGCTGAGTCTAAGTCTGCGCCGCTTTCAAGGAATTTTCCAAAGAAGTAGATAAGTCCTAAAGCCACTATGTAATAGGCCCAATAAGAAAGAAGGCTGAAGTAAAATATGTAAGGCGAGAAAACGTGAAATCTGAGTAAAAATTCGATGCTGAACAGAGAAGACATTACTAGTGTATCGCATCCTTTCAAATGGCTTAGCTCATGACCAATCAAGCTTGTAAGCTCATTCTCCTTAAGCTGTGTTATTATTCCCCCTAAGCCCAGTAGCCTTCACAATCTCCGTCTGGCTCTTAGGCTTATTGTTAACCAACGCAGCCAGAACTAAACTCCGAGTAGAAAAATTCGGGCTTCATACATGAAGCTATGCAATATGGGAAATTTAGACTTTGTTTCAAAATGGAAAACATACGAAAAATCAAAAGAGGAATAATAGGGATTCTTTACCCAAAATAAGCCTTAGACAATAGTTAAAAGGCGAAAATTGTATGACGGGCCCGCAGGGATTTGAACCCTGGATGTCCGGTCTTTTCAGATCTCCGGCTCCGAAGGCCGGCGCCTTAATCCGTACTGGGCTACGGGCCCTTGTTGTGAGATATGTGCACTCTGATTTAAATTCCCTGTATACGGAGTAATTTGCAATTAGCGTTTATTAGTGTTTGAAGTATAACAAAAACATGGAAATTGTGCCGATAAATATTCCTGTTGCATTAATCACGGATAAGCAACACTTGCCATAGCAATAAGAAACAATAGACATAACCCGCCTCGGCCTTACATGGTGCCTAGAAATATTGACCCACAAATGTTTTGGGCGACTGTTGCAATAAGTGCTTAGCGTGTAATCCGACTCTAAAGTGTGGTGGAATCTGATTTCTCCATCCTATCTTTGTAATAACAGATTAAGCTGGAATGTGTTAAGGGAAAAACATGTATTGAATATCTGTAGCAAGAGCTAAGATAAGCAAGTATTTTCGGTTGACTTTTCCATGGATAAGAGTGACTTGTACACAAAGTTAAATAGCGGGTTGATTCCTATGATTGAGTGATTGAAATGATGAGTTGGGACGGAAACCTATTGTACCCAATATTGCTAATAGGCGTCCCGATGCTTTTTCTCTACTATTTTTGGATCGCTAAAGATGAAATGAGGGGAAAACCAAAAATCAAAAGGATAATATGGCTAGTGCCCATCCCAATTTTGCTTATATTCTTCTTCACTTGTCCGTTCTACACTATGCTTGCTTTGATAGTTTTGGTCGCATTAGGCGAAGCATCTGAATGTCAATGATTGGAGCTCGCGCTGGCCCGATTTCTTGATGGGGATTTTTCAAAGTCTCTAGAATGCTGGATCTTTGAAAGTTGTGGGTCTAGACTCATACGCAAAAGGAATAATGAAAACCAACCTTGAAAGATGTGCACGCATCATAAAAGTCTGCGGATTTTCGTTACACACGAAAGCCTACCTGATCTATGAAAAGTATCAACTCGTAGAGAGAAAATAGGAGTTCAAATTTCACCGGGGCTACCACTTTTTTCTTGCTTCATTTTACAGCTTCTTTGCACAAAGGGCTAGTCTTCTTTTTAATCTCTCCTATTCCCTCATTCACCGTGCATTCTGGAAACATTAAGATTTGTGATTAGTCGGGATGATGATTCAAGTTAGCTCAAGAATTGAAAGCAGTTCTGATATCTTTTTTATTGTGAATTTAGGTTGCATGCTTTTGTTCAAGATTGGCTCTCTACATTTTTGTCTAATGAGTCTGACCGATATAAGTCCTGCCGCGTTTGCTCCAAGAACATCCGTTTCAGGGTCCTCTCCTACGTAGACTGTCTCTTCTGGTTTGACTCCTAATTCCTCTATGGCAACTTTAAAAATCTTGAAATGCGGCTTCTCTGATCCGACATCTTCAGAAATAATCACAGTGTCAAAAAAGTGGTGAAGCCCCAAACGAATTAGTTTTTCCCATTGCTTGACCGATCTCCCATTCGAAACTATTCCAAGCTTGCAACCCTTGTCTCTGAGGGCTATCAAGGTTGGAATAACATCAGGGTTTGGTTTTATGTAACCAAGCTTTGTGTCATGATAGGCAACGATTCCAGCAGCTATAATCTTAGGGTTTCTGCTACATCCTACAGCCTCTAGGAGTCTGTCGAAATGTTCGTCGTAATTGGAACCGTATTTTTCCACAATCTTCATGAGAAGGCTATAACCTTTCTGTACATTTCTAATAGGTAAACCGCATTCAATCATCGCCTTGATAGCATTCGTCCTTGCCATCTTAGCAAGTGTTGTGGAATCAAACAGTGTATCGTCAATATCGAAGAGCACAGCTTTAATTTCCTTTCGTCGTTTCAACCCTAAACCACCATAAGCGTCAATCTGCGTTCAGGTCATCAATTTCTAAGAGGTGAAATGTTGTGATAAAAGAATTTTACGGTGGGAGAAAAGTCCGAGTTAAGAAACACGCTGTTCTGATTATTTGCTTGCTGATCGCTTTGGAACTCCTCTTATCAACCTTTTCATTTATTTTTTCTTTGAAGTTGCCCTTTTCGTCCGAAAGAACAACTCTTACCTATGTGCTTCCTAATCTACCCCTATCAAGTGTTTTCCCCTGACCAAGTCTCCACCACCTAGACAGCGCGCAATACAGTGAAAATCCCACAACTTCCCTCTTTTTTTAACCTTTTCCAATCACCTTAGCTTTTCACACTCACCCTATCGAAATCCTTTTAGAAGCTTTTCTGGCGCCCCAGTAAATTTAAGTGCCTGTTCTAACAACGTGATGGACAAGTATGATCATGAAAGAGTTCCCCCATCACATGCTGCGCGAAATCTACGAACAGCCCCAGGCAGTTCAAACCACACTAGCAGAAGGCCACAGAGAAGTTCGAAGCGTAGTGGAAGAAATCAGGTCGAAAAACTATGAGATGATCTACATCACGGGCAGCGGAACCAGCTACCACGCTGGAATGGCTGGGCAATACGCGTTGTTCACGTTGACGAAACTCGTCACCAGCCTGATTCCAGCGTCAGAGTTTCCAGTGTGGATACCCTCAGCCGTCAAACGAAGGGCCTTGCTCATAGCCATATCCCAGTCTGGAGAAAGCACTGATGTCCTTGCTGCAGTGAAGGCGGCGCTAGAGAAGGAAATGGACATATTGGCGGTTACCAACACCCCGGGCAGTTCGCTCACGGAACGGTCACGTTACATCTTACTCACAAGGGCAGGCGAGGAACTCGCTCTCACGGCGACGAAAAGCTATATCACACAGTTGGCAACACTTTTTCTACTTTCTCTAGAGTTAACAAGCCCCGAAGGGTTTGGGTCTGAAGAATTGGCGCAGTGTAGGAAAAGACTGTTCGAGGCACCAACACTTATTTCGACAACCATAAGTATAAACGAAGATTTGATGCGTGAACTCTCAGACGCGCATAAAGACAAGAGCTTCTTTTTCTTGCTGGGTAGTGGTTCAAACTATGCTACTGCGTTAGAAGGTGCGCTTAAACTGAAAGAAGCTTGCAACATATTTGCGGAGGGATTTGCGAGCAGAGAATTTTTGCACGGTCCCATGCAACTCCTCAATAAGAAGACTCCGGTTCTGTTCATGTTGTCCGCGGACGAAATAGATAGCTTTCTCGAATTGATGGAGACGATAAGAAAATTTGGGGCTCCTTTGATTTCGATTTCCGAAAAATCGGACAGAGTGAAGGAAGTTTCCACGGGATTAGCATGCATTCCAGAAGGCTTTCCAAAAACTTTTTCCCCAATTCTTTATGTAGTACCGTTACAGTTATTCGCCTATTACAGTTCCATAGCTCGAAACCTAAATCCAGACAAACCTGAAAAACTCAGAAAGGTGGTGAAATAACGAAAATCAAATGTGTTCTTTTCGATATTGACGACACGCTCTATGACACATCTCTTCAGATGAGCATGGCGAGATTGAACGCCGTAAAAGCAATGATTGAAGCTGGACTGCCAGCAAACATAGAAATCGCCTATCGCGTTCTCGAAGAAATCGTCAAGGAGTTTGGGCCTCACTACAACCAGCACTTCGACAGACTTCTGGAACGCCTTGGCCTAAAATGGAATCCCAGAGTTATAGCCGCAGGTGTAACAGCGTATCGGGAAACCAGCTCGGCATATTTGAAAACATACTCAGACACAGTGCCCGCGCTCTTGAAACTGCGGGAAAGCGGATACCAACTTGGAATCGTTTCAGAGGGAAGAGCCGTAAAGCAGTGGCAGAAGCTCATACAGCTGGGAATACAACATCTATTCCATCGCGTCCTCATATCCGAAGAAATAGAAGAGGATACTGTTACACCAGAAATGTTTGAGCTTGTTCTCAAAGAGCTTGGCGCCTCTCCTGAGGAAGCAGTTTTCGTGGGAAATAGACTTGACACTGACATCCTATGCGCAAACAAGGCTGGCATAATCTCGGTTCGAATGAGAAAAGGGGAACACCGAGTCGAAGAACCGAAGTCCCCAGAGATGACTCCAAAATACGAGATAAGCAAGATTTCAGAAATATTTAATGTGCTGAAAAACTAAAAAAATAGTAGTCAAGAGTTTCTCTTAGGCATTACTGGAGCCAAAATATGAAATAAGTAGGCTGTCAGAAATATTTGAAATACTGAAAAAGTTGTAGACTTCAAAGTTTTTGTACAATGCATGATATTCGAAGTGTCGACGAAATTACCCTTCCACGATCTTCTTTTATCAAGGAAAGGGTTGTCGCTGAGGGCTGGAAAATACGCATATAATACGCATATATATTGACCTTCTTGGTTTGTTCACTCTACCTGCCCTCGTTAGCCTCCAAAAAAGGATAAAAGCCACTTGCGGGCATACTGCACTTCAAGGTATAGGTTTGGATTACGGATACTTTTCGCGAGATCACAAGGAATATGTGATTGTTAGACCTGATACCCCTACGCCATGGATCAACTATCTAAGCAACAGCGAGTATTGTGCTATGATTTCCAACACGGCTGGAGGATACAGTTTTCACGTAGATCCGAGAGATAGGAGAATTCTGCGATACAGGTATAATAACTTGCCCGTAGACAGACCGGGAAGATACCTCTATATCAGAGACAATACAACAGGGAGATTTTGGTCTCCAACATGGCAACCTGTCCTTAAGGAACTGAGTGCATATGAATGTAGACATGGGTTAGGATACACCAAAATAATCTCTTCGTACTCCGGCATTGAGACTGAAGTCACATACTTTGTGCCATTAGACGAGAACTTGGAGATTTGGATGTTGACTTTGAAAAACGCTTCTTCTGACGAGAAGGAATTAACTGTGTTTTCATACGCTGAGTTCTGTATCTGGCAAGCCTTTCGCGACCAGACCGACCTTCAATCTATTCAAGGCGTGGGGATAGCCAGATACGAGGAGGCTGTTATTTTCTATCACCTCTTCGACATCAGCACCGGATACGCTTTCTTCGCCTCAAGTGGCGTGGTCACTGGATATGACTGCAATAGAGAGAAGTTCATCGGTCTCTATCGGGGCGAATCTAATCCCATGGCTGTGGAAAGGGGCCAGTGCTTTAACTCTGAAAGCCGAGGAGGTAACCCTATAGCGGCTACCAGCAACCTTGTGAAACTCGGTCCTAGAGAAGCAAAGACAATTATCTTCATCTTAGGCGTGGCGGAGAAAAAATCTGACGCGAAAAGGCACATTCAAAAATTCAAGAAAAAATCCAATGTGGACACAGAGTTTCAAAGGCTGAGGGAATATTGGAATACCTACCTCAGCAATCTTAACGTTGACACCCCCGACAAAGAGTTCGACACCATGATCAATGTTTGGAACCAGTACCAGTGCAAGACAACCTTCGACTGGTCCAGGTACGTGTCCTTTTATGAAACCGGTATAGGGAGAGGAATGGGCTTCCGAGATAGCAATCAAGATACCCTAGGTGTGGTTCACACTTCGCCAAAAAGGGTCCGTCAACGCATTTTAGACCTCGCCAAGAACCAGTTTGAAAGTGGCCGGGTTTACCACCTTTACTATCCCCTTACCGGAGAGGGAGACTTCCCCTATTACGTAAAAGGGCATATGCAATTCTTTAGTGATGATCATCTTTGGCTGATTCTTTCGGTGTGCGAGTACATTAAAGAAACAGGAGACATGAGTATTCTAGACGAAAACGTCAACTTCGTTGAAGGTTCGAGCGCGACCCTACATATGCACTTGAAAAGGTCCATTGACTTCACCCTCAACAATATGGGCAAGCACGACATGCCCCTCTTGGGAACGGCTGACTGGAACGATCCGCTAGGCTTGCCTGGTCCTAACAATGCAGCTGAAAGCGTGTGGACGGCCATGATGTTTCATAAAGCTCTCTTGGAACTAACAGAACTCTGCAAAGAGTACAAACGAGAGAAAGACGCCCAAAGGTTTGCAGCCATAACTGATAAAACTAAAACTCATGTGAACGAGACAGCATGGGATGGGGATTGGTATATCCGCGCATACGACGACTCAGGAAATCTCGTTGGAAGTTCAAAGTGCAATGAGGGAAAGATATACATCAACACACAATCGTGGGCTGTCATTAGCCAAGTCGCCCCAAGAGAGAGGGGAATACAATGCATGAACTCAGTGAAAAAATACCTTGACACTGAATATGGAATAATGCTTCTTGCTCCAGCCTATTCGAGGTATCATCCTGAGATAGGAGCACTGACCAGCTACGCTCCCGGACTGAAAGAAAATGCTTCTATATGGAGTCACGCCAATGCTTGGGCAATTCTGGCGGAGTGCACGCTGGGACGAGGAGACCAAGCCTACGAATACTACAAGAAACTTTGCCCTCCGACCAAAAACAGGATGGGAGAAATTCATCAAGCTGAGCCGTACGTGTATGCCCAAACAATCGCTGGTAGCGACCACCCCAACTTCGGAGCAGCTCGTCAGTCATGGCTTACAGGAACTGCGGCGTGGATGTTTAAGGTAGCCACTAACTGGATTCTTGGCATAAGACCAGAGTATCACGGGCTGCTGGTAGACCCATGCATACCCAAGGGTTGGGCCAATTTCACAGTAATCCGTCACTTTAGGAACGCCATTTATGAAATACAAGTCGAAAATCCAAACCACGTGTCTAAAGGAATCAAGGATGTGATTATAGATGGCGAGAGATTGCACAGCAACCTACTACCCTCTTTCTCAGATGGAAGGAAGCACATTGTGAAGATTACGATGGGATAAACAGATTACCAAATGATGACCTAGATGATAACAGCACGCTTCCCACAGTATTGTCAAAACTCCCTCTAACGAAGCTGCTGTTGAGTGAAAAGTAACGATCAGGGATAAGTCAGCGGCAATGTTGCATTGTTAATAGTGGAACTTAAGATAAGTGATGACGCTCAGCATTTTGAATTTGCTTACTGTTGGAATAACAGGCATCTGTGTCAAAATTTATATGCATGAATGAGGCGTTTTATGCTA
>Ga0315307_1001031_pt1 | contig 12301 bp, 15 predicted proteins | sample TDP2_MG_FD_203079 | JGI IMG/M metagenome (GOLD analysis project Ga0315307, IMG submission 203079) | Freshwater sediment microbial communities from Lake Towuti, South Sulawesi, Indonesia - TDP2 | ecosystem: Environmental > Aquatic > Freshwater > Lake > Sediment | place: Indonesia: South Sulawesi... | reverse complement strand
TACGAGGTGACGCTAGCTGTTACAGACAATGACAACCTAACTGACACTGAGTCTAAAGATGTTGTGGTTATAGCTCCTCCTACGGCTTACTTCACGTATTCGCCTCTCGCTCCTGCTGTGGACGACGTTGTAACCTTTGATGCTTCGGGGTCAACTCCGAATGGCGGAACCATCGTCTGTTATGAGTGGGATTTCGGTGACAATTCTGCGCCAAGATATGGCAAAATTGTGAATTATAGCTACGATAAAGCAGGAACCTACGAAGTTGTTCTAAATGTCACGGACGATGAGGGACTTTGGGACCTTTATGCAGCTACCATCGAGGTTTCTACGATTCCTAGGGTACCGTACTTTTCCATTAGTGCTTCTCGAGTCTCATTGACCATTCAACGGGGTAGGTCGGATTCGTTAATCATAACGGTAGAATCTTTCAACAACTTTAACCAACCAGTTGACTTAGCCGTAACTCCAGCTGTAATTGACGGTGTCACTTCTACTCTAAGCCGTCTTCAAGTTACCCCTCCACCGAATGATACGGTCACTTCTGTCTTAACGATTTCAGCCAACGCAACAGCCACAGTTGGGAATTATTCGCTTACTGTGACAGGTAGAAGTGGTTTGCTAATTGATGACGTGAACATCGCCTTGGGGATTGTCTTGCCCCCGCTTAACTTGCCTCCAGTAGCAGAGTTCAGAGAATCGAAGGAAACCGTCTTAACTGGCGAGATGATTACTTTTAACGCCAATACCAGTGATGACCTAGATGGCACTATTGTTAGCTACTTCTGGAACTTTGGAGACAACACTAACGATACGGGCGTTACAACTAGCCACTCGTATGCCGACGATGGAACCTACACGGTGACTCTCACGGTCACAGATGATGACGGAGCAACGGACTCAGAGAATGCCACCAAGACCGTCCTGAACAGACCTCCAGTTGCCATCTTCACAGAGTCTGCTGAAACTGTTGACACCGGCGACACCATCACATTCAACGCTGGCGACAGCCACGACCTAGACGGTACAATATCGAGTTACTCTTGGGATTTCGGTGACGAAACAAGTGCAACTGGCGCCACGGTGAACCACGCCTACGAGGACGACGGTGTCTACACGGTCACTCTAACCGTCACCGACGACGACGGAGCAACTGCATCAACTGACGCTGCTAAGACGGTCTTAAACAGACCTCCAGTGGCATTGTTTACTGAGAATGAGACGAGGGTGAAAACTGGGGAGGCAATTCAGTTTAATGCATCCGAAAGTTACGACCCGGATGGGTCAATAGTAAGTTACTTCTGGGACTTCGGAGACAACGCCACCGAAATTTACGAGGGCGAAAACTTGACTGACATCGCAACTCACACCTACGCTAAGGCTGGAAACTACACAGTGACTCTAACAGTGACCGACGACGATGGAGCATCATCGTCACTGAGCGCCGAAAAGATTGTGGAGGCGCGGGTAGGGTTGCCTTGGGCCTTGTTTGCAGCGGTGGGCTTGGGTATAGCAGCGCTGGTCGCAACTGTGATCTACCTTTGGTACAGGAGGAGAAAAAGAAAAGGGACAGCTGTTAGTGCGACAACAAGCTCTTCAAAGCCTCCAACCAATCCAGTAGTCACTCTTTACATCCCAACGAACATTCTGGCTGGTAAGGAAGAGAAACGCCGATAAAGCGAACAAAGACTTCCTAAGATCTTAGACGTAGATAACTCCTTCTGTCCTCTCTTTTCTACGCACCTCTACGTGCACATTATTTTTTATATTAAAAGAACGCACAATAGAGGTGACGATAAACAATGGAAGAACTCACGCTGACTGCCAAGGATAAGCAGGATGCCCGTATAGCTTTACTCAAACACTATTCATCAGAGTGTGTGGCACATGGTGCCTACCTCGTAACGATAGCTGTTGGATTCTTTGGCTTTGTGGAGGCTATTCCCCTTATCCTGAAGTCTGTAACAAGCATCGATTTTCTTCCTTTCACCCCAGAGCTTGCAGGAGGCATCGTGGTTAGCTTAATACTGAGCGTTTTCATCGTCTTCTTCATTTACGTTCTTGGTCGAACATTTATTTGGGGTCATCTAGCAACAGCTATACTCAGCGTGAAGCCAAAAGAGGAAAGTGAAGTAGAGGGGGAAGCAGAGAAAACCACCGTGACCTATATTCAACGATTGCACTTGGCTTGCGTTGATTACGTGAGGAAAAAACACAAGTGGCCAGCAACATTCTACACGTTGAGAATCAGCACCTTGGCATTGATTTGGTTTTATCTATTTGTCATATTCGCCATCATTTCTCTAGTGCTGCCCCATTTGCATTAGCTTTTTCTGCGCGCATAGCTTTTTAATCACTCTTCACCTTGTAGTAGGGCTCACGCCTCTTCACGGCCTCCAAAAACAACCGCCTTAATTCCTCATCATCCGCTCCATTCCTCAACGGAGTAAGCACATCCACCAGATTATCGCTCCTCATCAGACAAGGCTTTAACCACCCATCACTCGTCACCCTTAACCGAGTGCAGCGCACGCAAAACTCCGTGTTCTCGATGGGAGGAACTACTTCCACCTTCGTTCTAGGCAGAAAGTACACTCTGCGATTCTGCATGTCCCCACGGGTCTCTACACGCTTGGCCTGCTTCTTCAACTCTTCTTCAACATCGTCCAAGGCATAGTGATAACGCTTATAGTAGGACATGCTAATGTTCAGCGGCTCTAACTCGATCAGCTGCAAAATCGTGCCAGTTTGTTCCGCAAAACTAATCATTTCGGGAATCTCGTGCTCGTTCAAGTCCTTCAAAACGAGCATGTTCAGCTTAACGGGAGAAAGTTCTGCGTCCCCAGCTGCTCTAATTCCTCTGAGCACATCCTTTAGGTCTCCACCCATGAGCATCCGGTATGTCTCAGTGTTCAGGGAGGGAATGCTGATGTTCACTCGGTTTAAACCTTCATCGCGAAGTTCCTTTGCTAGGGAGGCTAGATTGGTTCCGTTGGTGGTCATGGACAAGTCTCGCAAACCCCAAAGCCCTGCAATGCCTTTCACAATGTCTAAAATGTCCGAGCGAAGCAAGGGCTCACCCCCAGTTAGTTTCACTCGAGAGATGCCTAGTCCAACAGCAACCTCAACAATTCGAACAATCTCTTCTCTGGTCATCTCAGTTGAAGGGTGTGCTGTTTCGCCTTCTCTGTGACAGTATGGACATCTCAAGTTGCAGCGCTGAGTAACTGAGATTCGCAGGTTCAGAACCGGGCGCCCATAACTGTCACGAATCATCTTGGGTCCAGCTTATTTTTCGCGGGCGTGTTTCAGTATGTGCCCCACTTCGGGCAAAATAAGCTTTTCCAAAACAAGCCTTACAGCCTGCGGCGAGCCAGGACTACAGAAAACAGCCTTCCCCTGATCCGTAACACCAGCCAAGGCACGAGTCAAAACAGCTGCAGAACCGATCTCGTCGAAACTCAACTTTCTAAATAGCTCTCCAAAACCAGGCAAAGTTTTAATCAACGTCGGTCTCACCGCCTCGATCGTCACGTCCTTAGGGCTAATCCCAGTCCCCCCACACAGAATAATAGCATCCACCCCCTTTGATTTCAGGGCTCTGCCGACATATTTTCTAATCAAAACTTTGTCGTCTGGCAATATTTCTCTGAAAACCACAGTGTGACCAGCTTTCTGTAAGATTTCTGCGATTAAATCACCTGAGGGGTCATCAACGGGCTTTCCCATTTTCAGATCTTGGTAGCGAGAAGAGCTACAGATGATTACCGCAAAGCCTACGGTAGTAGGAGCCTCGGCTTTGTGTCTGCGTGAAGTTTCACTCATTCGCTCTTTCCCTTCACCTTGCTGGCAACATGAACGTTCTGAATCAAAGTGTAGGGGTACTGTCCCTCCTCGTCCTTCTCGTACTGTTTTGTCATGTCCCAAATCGTCAGCAACGCGGTTGTAACCGCCACAAGAGCCTCCATCTCCACTCCAGTCTGTGCCCTCGTCTTAACGGTTGCAGAAAACTCCACCCAAGAGAATCCAACCGTTTCCATGCTAATCTCTACATCTGTCAACGGAAGAGGATGACACAGGGGGATTAAGGCACTCGTTCTCTTAGCGGCCAAAATTCCAGCAATCTTAGCAGCGTAGAAAGGGTCGCCCTTTTCGATTTTTCCCTCTTTGATCAGTTTTATAGTTTCTGCTTTCAGTCTAATTAGTCCTTTTGCCGTTGCCTCACGGTACACTTCCGGCTTCTCCGTCACATCAACCATAGACATAGACCATCACCTTAGCCAATTTTAAAACCCTGAAAGAGGAGGCTGCTTCTCTTGAGTTTCTCCAGCCTCCGACCTTTTCTTATCCGTTGCAGAAGTCTTAGCAGAAGCGTAGCCATACTTGAGGATTTCCTCTCGGAGTATGTTCAGGCTCTCCTTTGCCTCTCCTAGCGCTCTCTCAAGACTGTTCAAAGAGGCTCTAAGCGCTTCTATGCGCCAGATCAAGCGAGCTGGTTTCAGCCGAGCGGTTTCCGGCGTTTCAACAGCTGAGACAGGTTCCATTGCCTCTGCCACTTTTTTTAACTTGAGGATTTCACTGATGGTGGGAGAAGGGCTTCCTTGAATCTCCTTGGCTATGAGGACAAAGTCAGCCCCCTCAGCTATTGCCCTACTCAACTGGTCAAGGGCAAGCCTTGAATTGGCGATGGGATCGGTTGTCTTCTGAAACAATATGTCTTTGAAGACCTTTAGCGGCTGTGTAACCGCTTTGAAGCGTTGTTCAACAGTCTGAGCTCTCTCCGGCTTTAGAACTAACATAGCTTCCCTAAAACTCTTAGCCAAGTCTCCTAGGCGGGTCACGTGGGCTTCAGTTTTTTTCCAGAGTTCTAGAGGAGACAGGCGTTCAAAGACGACGCCACTAGCCACGTCGGTGGCGACTTTCTGCAACAATCGCTCAAACTCTTCTATTTTTTCTTCATAACTCTCATGAATCATTCTGTTTGCACCAATCTGTTTACTCATTTGTTGATCCAGATTTATTTATTGCCCAAGCGTCCATGAGGGTCTTGATCATTTTCGCTTGAGAGTTTGCCTCGTTGAAGCGGTAAATGCGGATTCTTCCAAATTTTTTGTGGTGGATAAGCCCGAAGTTTTCGAGGAGTTGCAGGTGCTGGTTTGTGGTGGCGTAGTTGAGTCCGGCTCTTCGGGCGATTTCTGAGATGTTGAGTTCTCCGATCTCAGCGAGAATCCTGAGGATTTTCACTCGTCCCCTTGAAGAGAAGACTTCTTCAATCGACATGGAATTTTACATCCTCCTCTTATAGAGAACCCTACTCAACTCCTGCTCCAAGTCAGAGGCCGGAACCCTCAGCAGACCTATAAGAGTGGTCTTCCCTCGCTGTCCCCCACCAGAAGGCTCTGCCTGAATTATGCCCAGAGCAGAGAGCCCCTTCACATACTTCCAGAGTTGGGTGTGTCCTCGGCTTCTTTCGCCCCACTCTTCACATACAACCTCGTACGCATCTTCAGCCTCTCCCATGGACATGTAAGCCGCTTCGGTTTGCTTGAAATGTCTTGCAACACCGAGGAGAAACAGTTTCTCATGAAGGCTGAGAGATGAAACTGTGTCCTTTCTTACAACTGGGTAAACGCTGACGGCTGCCTTTCGAACGTATTCAGGCCAGACTTCAAACGATCCCGAAGCGTCCGCGTACTTGCCTGCTCGCCACAGAAGCTCAATGGCGTAGCGTGCGTCTCCCCCCTCGGAAGCTGCCAACTCGGAGATGAGGTCTAGGGTCTGTGTGGAAACGGCTCCGTTTCTGAAGGCGAGAGTCACTCGATCGTTTAGGATGTCTTGAAGCTGGGGTGTTGAGTATTCTTCCAGATGGATGACGTTGCGTTGAAGGGTGCTTCTTGTGCTAGCATCCAACCGGTCCAAACATTCAGGTTCGCGGAGAATACAGATGAGGGAGAGCCTCTGAGGCGCTTTTAGACGTCCCTCTTGGATTCGGGTGAGACTGTAGAGGGGATCGGACCCCTCTCTTCTGATGAGCGCCTCCAGTTCGTCCATCGTTAGGATGAGGTAGGCGTTACGTTCGTCAAGAATCTGCATGAGCGTCTGCACGAGCTCTGCCTCTGAATAGCCTCGCCTTGGAAAATGAGGATGGAACTTCAGGATTGCCCGATGAAGGATCGTGAAGAAGCTTCCACCGCACTCGCGACAATTGACGTGAACGCAATTCAGGTCTATTCCCCTCTCCTGCGCTTCTCTTGTTATGGCAAGCCCGAAGTGCTGGGAAAGAACCGTTTTTCCAGTTCCAATCTTTCCGACAATCAGCACGCGCTGCGCCATTTTTCCCGGAGTTTCTATTGCGAAGCGAAAGAAGTTGCTGAGAAGGTTTAGTTGAGGCTCTCGGTGTGGGAGGCGACGCGGCACGTAGTTGATGTCTAGTTTGCTTTCGTCCTTGAAAACGCTGGAGTATTGGCTCATAATTGATCCTTTTTAGTTTTCTGCGGACGATTAATTTATGGTTTGTGTCTATTGAACCGTACAAAAATAACGTTTATTGGTGAAAGTAATGCGTGCAACTGCGCTAGCTAGCTAGCTAGCTAACCCGAGTTTACGCTTATCCTTCTAATGAGGGTTGGAAGAGTGAAAGTTAGACCCAGCTTCTGGAGGTTTTCCTTTATGGTGAGGGGATTGCTGAGCATTTCTTTTATCCCTTCCACATGGGCTGCTCCAACAAAAGTGAGTATGTTCGGTTTCCTGTCCTCCCTCAGTTCCCCTGACGCTATCCAAGCCAACCTCGCCGCCATAATAGTGTTGCGTTCATCGATTAAAACCCGCCAGACCGCCGGTGCCCTCTCGCGAAGCCTTTCCAATCTCCTCTGATAAGTCTTGAGAACTTGGTCCTTGAAGCCTTCTTCCCAAAGCCTAGTCACTTCGTCTTCTTGAAAAAAGAAGGGAAGGCTTACCCGGAAAATCCACGTTGGAGTTGTCAACCGTTGTATCCTTTGGCCTATTTCGTGTTCTGACATGTCTATGAGCCATATGTTGGCGTCCACGTTTCCTAGGGCTTCTGTTGCCGCTATGAACTCGCACTTGTTCGTGCAAGTTTCACGTCTTGGACAGCTCCAACAGGCTACGTTAAGAACCTTGAAGCGTTTCAAGTCCAGTTCGATGGCTAAGTCTGTGGGCTGTAGCCGTTTAACTGCTTGATAGGCTTCGTAGAGGCTACGCTTAGTAAAGTGAGCAGTGCCCACTAGACTGACATAGTGGTTGTAGTCCACGTCGTAGATTTCAGTTTGCATGGACACATCCGCTTACTCGATTTTTATCGCTTTCTTTTTCTCTTCACTCATCGTCTCTTTCTTCCTTGGTATTGTTACTTCTAGCACTCCGTTCTTGTAGTTGGCAGTTGCTTTTTCGAATTCAACGTGTGTCGCTGGTAAGTCTATGACCTTGTAGAAGTTTTTGGCTTTGACCTCTGCGCGTCCTTCCGTAACGTTGAGCTGAATGTCGTCCTTTTCAACGCCTGGAAGTTCTACGTAAAGCTTCACATGGTCTTTGTCTTCGAAGACGTCGGTCAATGGTTCACGAACTTCGTCTATGGCCTGCTTTGGAAAAGTCAGTGGTTCGCCGAGTTGGAAGCGTCCGTGGGCAACGTATCCCTTCACGCCAGGTTTTTCAATGGGCTTGACTTCCCATTCGCCCTGGAGCTTTCCGCTTCTTATCGCCTTCTCGATTTCTTCCATCTCCTTCAACATTCTCTCAGAGAGTTTTTTGAAGTGAGACTCTGTGTCGCGGAAAATTTCGTCGAAATATCCCATTCTTTTTCACCTCCTTGTAGTTATTCCAAGTGTTTTAAGACCTCAAGCAAACGCCTTAAGGCGAGGCTGAGCATCAGAAACTCGGCTTGTCCAAGCTCTGAACATTGATACTTGCCTTCGTCGGACTTTACCAACAGTCCGCTCTCACGTAGCTTTTTGGTGCCTTCCCAAACGATTTTAGGATTCAAGTCTAGATCTCTTAAGAAATCAGCGAAGCCTAGTGTTAGGTCTTCGTCTTCAAAGAGTCTTTTCATCATCCTCAGCCGAGTTTGATGCGACAACGCATGGAAAAGTTTTGAGAATTGGTCGAACTCCCTTTCGAAGGAAGCTAGTTCCTGCGCTAGGCGTTCTTTTGGCCAATCTTCCATGGATAAGGGTATTTCAAAGAGGATTTCGTTGTTCCTCGCCAGTAGTAGTCTTAATTTCATATGTGCCCTAACCTCGTGTTTTTACTTACCAAACGGTAATTCAAAAATGAACTTACCAAAAAGTAATATTTAAGCGTTGCGCCACAGCAAGCATGAATGCTTTCGCAATGCATTAGGATTTAAACTGATGTTAGAGGTTTGGCGGGCTCTCGCACTCAAGATCACAATCACAATTTCAGCGGGGCCAGAGTCGTCATCGCCCACCACGCAAAAGTTAATGCATATCTCACATAAAAACATATAGTCTAAGGACGAACAGGAAGAGACAACTGATGCTCAGGAAAGTCAAGGTTATTCCCTTAGCGGCAGAGAGTCTCGGCGTCCGGTCAATGTGTACCTACGTAGAAACCTCAGACGTCAAGATTCTTTTAGACGCTGGAGCTTCGTTGGCTCCAAATCGCCACGGTTTCCCACCACACCCCAAAGAGTACGAAGCAATGCAGAAGTGCCGCGAAAAAATTTCGAGAGCAGCAGACAAAGCCGAGGTAGTCACGTTGAGCCATTATCATTTCGACCACCACACGCCCTCATACGAAGACTGGTGCTACAACTGGTCTTCGCCAGACGTTGCAAAACAAATCTATGAGGGAAAACTCGTTCTCGTCAAGAGCTTTCGATCTAAGGTAAACTTCAGCCAGAGACGCAGAGGATGGTTGTTCCAGAAAACTGGAGGAAGCCACGCGAAGAAGTTGGAGGTCGCGGATGGCAAAACGTTTGAATTTGGGGACACAAAACTGAAGTTTTCTGACCCAGTATTCCACGGACCTGAGAATTCGGCGCTTGGCTGGCTACTCATGGCCACCATAGAATGCTGTGATGAAAAAGCTTTGTTTGCCTCAGATGTTCAAGGTCCCATGTACGAACCAACCCTAGAAATAATGCTTGCGGAAAGACCACAACTGGTCATCGTTGGTGGACCTCCAATTTATCTGGCTGATTTTAGAGTGGAGGATGAGCATGTGCAGCAGGGCATGAAAAATTTAGAAAGGTTAGTGAGAAACGTTCCGACAACGATTCTGGAGCATCACATCCTTCGAGAGGAAAGATGGAGAGAATCTTCTCAACCGATCTATAATGTTGCATCGAAAATGGGTCACAGCGTGGTCACAGCTGCCGAATTCTTGGGAGAAGAAAACAACCTGTTGGAATTTCGAAGGAAACACCTCTTTGGGGTGGAACCGCCTAGTTCCGAGTTTGAGGGGTGGATGAAACTTCCAAGCCCTGAGAGAAAGCTGATTAGACCTCCAATCTGATAGGTCAATCGGTGAAGGGTGTCGATCTGGCTAGCGTCTCTTCAAGAAGCTTTTTGAGCCCCTCACCGCCATCGTAAGCCACCAAGTAAACTCTCCAGTGGTCAACCCTTTCTCTCATAAGCGGCTGGTCCACCGTCATGCCCATAGCCCAGTCTTCGAAGCCTGTCTCCCTACATAGCTCGTCTTCCATCCTTCGAAGTCCCTCTGGATCTGAGAGCTTCCGGGCTTCCCCCTTGAGAAGGCTATATCTTCTGTCAAGAAGGATTCGGTATCTCTTCTTTTTTAATCCCTCAGCCAGTTTTGGTAGCTCGAGGCGTATTAGGTGGAAGGCTTCTCTGTTAGTCATTGTGAGGAAGCTTGGAGTCAGTTCTTCTCTCAGAATTCTCATAGCTCTTCCAAGCATTGTCCAGCTGATCATGTTGAGCCTATCTTCCCATAAATGGTGATAGACCTTTTCCCAGTCTCTGAGCCATCTCTTTCGGAGGTCTTCAGGCATCTCCTTTGCTCCGATTTCGAGAGACATGAAATTAGCGATCTCTGATGGCTGGTATGATGCTTCGCCTAGAGGTCTCCCTGGGATTGTTGTCATGAAGCGGTGAATATTGTCTGCGTTGTCAAGGTCAGGGCGACCGTTCAGAAGAGGCGACAGTCTGTGTCTACCTTCAACAACAGAGGCGACCTCTTCCAGGTCTAAACCGTACTCCTCCAGTATGGAGATGTCTTTTGCAGGGCTCCTCTCGAAGGCGAAGCCTAGGGCTGCTTCATGTCTAAACCCCAACAAATCTCCCATGAGCTGGTCTGATATGTGGGGGAAGGGGCCGTTCCCAGCATCATGTAGCACTGCAGCAGCTGTTAGAAGGAGCTTGTCATGTTCGGTGCCATCAGAGATTAGGAGGGAAAGTCGACCAACGCCAACTGAGTGAGGGTACCTGGATACGGTGGAGACGCCTGGAGCGAGCCAACTGGGAACGGCTGATAGATCTATGTGCTTTAGTCTCTGAACAACCCACGTCTTGGAGAGATGCCGCAGCAACCTTCTCCTATGACTCTCTCCTTTCACATGTAGGCCCATTTTCTCTCCCTTTAGAAATTGACCACCATTCAATGCTCAGGAGGAAAAATAGAAGAAACTTATGTTCACCAGAATTTCTTCTTTCTGGGCAGAGCGATGATTTCTCTGAATTCCATTCCCTTTTCTTTATCGAAGAAGGAATCTGCGTGACATGATTTGATGATGATTGCCGTGTCAGCGCCTTCACCTGTACCTGCCATGGCAACTACCTCTTCTCCGTCGGGGATAGCTCCCGCGTCGGTTGCCATCATGACAATTTCGGTGGCCACCTTTGTTCCCTGTGAGAACTTTGTTAGTACATTCTTGATTATCGTGTTCTCGCTGCAATGGTTTGCGTAGATCTTAGATATTGATTCGGCTGGGCTGAGAAAAGCGTGCATGCTTGTGACCACTGTTGCGTTCAACTTCTCAAGCTTCTTTCTGTTTTCCTCACTAAACTCGACTGCTCCAGCGTATTCCGTAACAACCACAACTTTAACCCCAGAGCCTTTGAACCCTTCCGCCACCTTGACCCCCGTGGTTCCAGATCCCGAGGCAACTACCACGTACTTAAGCCCAAGATCCAATGCGGCTTTCTTGGCCGCTTTTACAGTCTCGATGGTGTTTTGGGAGCCGTACTCCTCGAAGTAATGAACCTCCCTCTTGACCATTTTGATCACCACGACAGGTGGATCGATGAGAATATAAAAGCTTCCCGCAAAGAGATGAAGGCGATTCGCGCGTGATTGTTAGTTAACGCTTCATACTTGTGCTACATACGTTAAATTCATCAAATCTATATAAAAGCAACAGATACAAGCAACAAATTGAACATGCGAGGAGGAACCGGTGTTATCGTTTGATCTGTCCGTCATCGACCTCATTCTGATCATAGAAGTCACCATCCTATTAATACTTCACATGACGGCTTATCGATCGCGCAAAAAGCAAAATCCTTCAAAAAAACCGACTGGACTGGGCTTAGCGGAGGCTGTTAAATTGCATTTTAGCCGTCTCTCGCCACATCTGGCTAGCCTGTTCCTGATAGTTTTCGGATCGGTTGTTCTCGCTTGGGTTTTCTGGTTAATATGGTATGATGTGACTGCGTGGGGCAAGGATGTTGCCCTTATATTCTTCGGCTCCAGAACAGGAGAGGCTATCGGTCTAGGGGTTGGTATGAAAGTACTCGACTATTTCTTGATAGGCTTGACACTCCCCCTCTCAGGCTTATTCATATTTCTTCGAAAACGCATTTCGCCTTAACCATTTCTATTGACGTATTCTTGAGCAAAAGGGTGAGTTGCTCAACACAAAACCTTTTAGTCTATAAGTGCCAATTCAATTTCGTGCAGAAAGGAAATGGGCTCGCCGGAGGTTAACGCTTTTGGTTACCCTCTCCTTCCACTTGGATCTCGGCGGGCCGTTCCCTGCAAAAAACATTAATTCTCTCCATTAGAATTTCTCTTGGAGCGATAACAGTGAGTAGGCTTGTGTTTAACCAAATCCTGAACGAGGTTCTATCCAGTCTACGCTTACAAGTTTCTCTGACTGAGTTGGAGAGGGAAAGCCTATACATGGAGGTAATGTACTACTTTGGCTTGATAGGTGCAGTGAATGAGTGCGAGGTCCTTGAAAAAGCTTGGAAGGACCGCTATTACAAACGTGCAATAGAAGAGTTCATTGAGGCATGGTTCAAAAGGAAGATGGAAAGGAAAAAACTTGAACCAATGATAGTTTAATCCCAAAAGCGCGTGCATG
>Ga0315307_1001029_pt1 | contig 12329 bp, 12 predicted proteins | sample TDP2_MG_FD_203079 | JGI IMG/M metagenome (GOLD analysis project Ga0315307, IMG submission 203079) | Freshwater sediment microbial communities from Lake Towuti, South Sulawesi, Indonesia - TDP2 | ecosystem: Environmental > Aquatic > Freshwater > Lake > Sediment | place: Indonesia: South Sulawesi... | reverse complement strand
CCCAAAAGCACCTCGGAGGGGATATGGCGGATACGGGTAGTAATTGGTGCCACGATAATCAGAGAACGGATGGCATAGGCCTCATCACGAGATAGTAGCACCACCGGACGACGCCCTGCGGGCGGTCCCAATTCCGCCCACCAAATCTCACCTCGTCTCACTCCCAGGGTTCCTTAGCCAGGATGTTGCTGGCAGCACGGCGTGCTGCCTCAACTTCCTCTTCGGTCTCAGGCATCTGCTGGTATGCCCGCATATACAGCTCGTTCATTTTCTGCTCTCGCTGGCGGCGCAGCAGTGTCTCTGCGGCACGACGGAAGAACTCACTGCGGCTTTCTCCATTATCCTTTCGAGCCTGTTCTACAGCAGCCAGCACCTCTTCGGGCAGGCTGATAGCGATCTTAGCTGTCTTCGGCATAAGGCCACCTCTTCATACTATTTTCATACCACAGTATGAACTATACCAGCCGGTCTGTCAAGTTGTCCATGACGCAGTCGTTTGAATGCCATTGTGAAAATAGGTTTTTCCCCGTTCGCCTCGAAGAGTCTTGTCGACCTGAGCCCGTCGAAGCTGTAGGGACAAACCTTCAGGTTTGTCCGATTTCGGACAGAGCTAAAGCTCTGTCCCTACTCTTCCTGTAGTGGAGCCATTGAGGTGGGTGTCGGGTCCCTGACCTGACTCATATTCCCCACCCACGCAGGGTGAACCAGCCTGTCTGGTGTTGTTTTCCTCCCGGTCTCACCCGACAGCGGCGATATCTCTTCGGTAATGGCAGCCCTCGAAGTGGATGCGGGGGAGATTGGCATAGACCTTATCTCTTGCCTCTTTTAGGGTTCTACCCTTAGCTGCTACAGTAAGCACCCTCCCTCCGTCGGTGACTATCCCTTCTCTTATGGTTGTTCCGGCGTGGAAGATGAGGATACCCTCGTCTAACTTATCCAGGCCAGTTATAGGGAAGCCAGTCTTATAGCTTCCTGGATAGCCTTGGGAAGCCATCACCACACCGACGCAGGCTTCGTTGCTCCATTCAATCTTTATTCTATCCAGGCTGCCGTTGATCACGGCTAGCATTATATCTACCAGGTCTGTCTTAAGGCGGGGAATCATCACCTGGTTCTCCGGGTCGCCGAACCTGGCATTAAACTCCAGGACCTTGGCGCCCTGAGAGGTGACCATCAGCCCAGCGTAGAGCACGCCTTTATAAGGCGTTCCCTCCTGTGCCATGGCATACACTACAGGTTCTAGAATGGTGCGTTTCACCTGCTCCACTTGACGTTGGCCAAAGAAGCTGGGGGGGCTGTAGCCTCCCATACCTCCGGTGTTGGGACCCCGGTCGAGATCGAACGCTCGTTTATAATCGCAGGCGGGCACCATGGGGGAAACGTGGTTGCCATCGGTGAAAGCCAGCAGGCTCACCTCTTGGCCGCTGAGGTATTCATCCACAATCACCCTATCGCCAGCAACACCAAAAACCCTCCTTTCCATCATGTCAGATAGCGCCGCAAAAGCTTGCTCTTGAGAGGTGGCTACAATGGCCCCCTTGCCGGCAGCTAATCCATCCGCTTTGATGACTATAGGGGCTGGCTGTGACTTGACATAATCCATAGCCTCCGAAACAGAAGAGAAAACAGCCCCTTGGGCACAGGGAATGCCGTATTTCTGCATTAGCTCTTTGGCGAAGACCTTGCTTGATTCGAGCTGCGTGGCTGCTTGGGTAGGGCCAAAGATAGGTAGGTCAAGGCTCTGAAAGAGGTCAACAATGCCTAGAGCGAGCGGTGCTTCGGGACCGACTACGGTTAAATTGATATGGTGCTGCTGGGCTGCCTTGGCCAGGGCTTCTATATTGTTGGGGGGGATATTCAGATTGTGAGCCATAGCCTGGGTTCCGGCGTTCCCTGGGGCAACGTAAATCTCTTTTACCTTGGGGCTTTGGGCGAGCTTCCATACCAGGGAATGCTCCCGAGCCCCACCCCCGATGACCATTACCTTCAAGGCTCTTCCTCCGCTGGAGAAAACCTTGATTTGATGCGAGAATACTTGAAAGCGGCACCAAGGGCTTTTATAGCCGGTTCACAGTCTAGATAGGCAGGAAACCCTTGATTCTCCAAATTTCGGACGAACTCTTCTGTCAGAGACAATTTGGGACCATAAATCCAGAAGGCTACTGGTTTGGAAATCTTGGTTTTTAGACGAGCAAACATCTGAGTATCCAGGACCCGTGGTACCCCAGAGAAGACAATTGCGGCGCAATCAACGTTCCTGTCCGTTGATACCGCCTCTACTATCTCTTCGTAGTGAGAGAAGAAATTATCTACCACCACGGCTGCTGGTCCTAGGTCGAGGGGATTGCTGGCTAGCCAGGGAGATATTTTGGCTAACCTTTCTCTAGTTTCTGGGGATAGCTCAGCGAGAACTAATCCAGATTCCACTGCAGCATCTATGGCCATCACGCCACCCCCGCCGGTCATGGTGATAATGGCCACTCGATTGCCGGCGGGTAAAGGCTGGTAGGCAAATATCTTAGCCAGGTCAAAGAGCTCTTTATAGGTGTTGACCCGAATAACTCCTGCCTGTTTGAAGGCGCTGTCGTAGATGTGGTCCTCACCGGCTAAGGAACCGGTGTGGGAGGCTAGGGCTTTTCGGCTCTCTTTGGTTCTCCCTGGTTTAAGAACCAGCACCGGTTTTTTAGAGACTACTTCCTTCACCTTTTCCAGAAAAGAGCGCCCGTCTCTTATATCCTCCAGATGCAGGGCGATTACTTTTGTTTTTGGGTCCTTTACCAGATATTCCAGGAGGTCAATCTCATTGATATCGCATTTATTGCCAAAGTCGCAGATTTTACTAATCCCATACTGCATATCTTCAAAGGGCATTGTGGAGGGACCGATTAGTCCAGTTTGGGCGCAGAGGGCGATAGAACCGGTGCGTATCTTGTCATACAGCACCCCATACTGGCTGGTTATCAAGCCGACATAAGGATTGACCACCCCAATGGTATTAGGCCCTAAAAGGCGCAATCCTGAGCCTCTGGCGATTCTAACCACCTCCTGTTGAAGTCTAGCCCCTTGTTCATCTTTTTCAGCAAAGCCGTCAGATACAATAATGGCTGCTTTTACCTTCTTTTCCACACAATGTCCGATAATTTCAGGAACTACCTGAGCGGAGGTTATTACCACGGCTAGGTCAATACTCTGAGTGACTTCCCTTATGCTGGGGTAGACCTTCCTATCAAAAACTGTGTTGTAGAGGGGATTAACCGGATAGACCTGGCCTTGAAAGCCGAAAGCCAGCAGGTTTTTTATCACCCTATAGCCGCCAGGCCTTCCTTCTCTAAAGGAGCCGACTACAGCTACACTATCAGGCTCAAAAAGAGGAACAAGGCTATTCCTCGTTTCCCGATGTCTCTCGGTTTGCTTCATCCGATCCTGATAATAGGAAGATAATCCAGGAGGACTTACTTCTTTTTCTTCTTATGCTTGCCCCTGGTTCGCTTCACTCCCTTAAGTTGTGATCTGTGTGACAAGCTACAGTCCTTCCTTCTTGAACTTCTTTGCTTGAGCGGGGTCAAGCTTCTGGATCAACTTGGTCAACTCGGCGACATGTTCCTTTTCATCGTCTCGAATATGCTCCAGGACGCGTCTTGCCTCTTCATTTTCCAGCGAGTCAATGTGGTCCTGGTACTCATTGATAGCCTGCAATTCCCCTACCAGGTCATCCCGTAGCATTTCCAGGTCCAGTTCCCTTTCCTCCAGCTCACTTATTTCGCCTTCACCGTAAGCCATTTTCTCTCCTTTCATAGACAATTTAGTGCTCCGTTTTATTGAAGCTCCTCATCCAGGCTAATGGTCCTTAGCAGCAATCTACTCCCACTCGATGGTGGCTGGTGGCTTTGAGGTGATATCATAGACCACTCGATTTACCCCGGGGACCTCGTTGACGATGCGGCTGGAGATCTGGGTGAGGAGGTCGTAGGGTATGTGCGCCCAGTCGGCAGTCATAGCATCTTCGCTGGTCACTGCTCGCACGGCTACCAGATAACCGTAGGTTCTGTAGTCTCCCATTACCCCTACGCTTTGGACATCGGTGAGCACAGCGAAGCTCTGCCACAGTTGGCGGTATAGTTTTGCCTTCTTAATTTCATTCATTACAATCCAATCGGCTGCCCGCAGGGTTTCCAAACGCTCCCTGGTTACCTCACCAATGATTCGGACTGATAGACCTGGTCCAGGGAAAGGTTGCCGCCATATTATGTCTTCGGGCAGTCCTAAGGCTAAGCCTACTCCCCTCACCTCGTCTTTGAAGAGATAGCGTAGAGGCTCGAGTAAGGTGAGGGACATCTTAGCGGGCAGTCCCCCCACATTATGGTGGGACTTTATTCTGGCTGAGGCTTTGAGGTCGGGAGTAGTGCTCTCAATAACGTCAGGGTAAAGAGTTCCTTGGGCGAGGAAGTCCACTTTGCCTATCTTGGCTGCCTCCTCCTCAAAGACTCGGATAAATTCCTCTCCTACTATATGGCGTTTCTGCTCAGGATCAATCACTCCTTTTAGCCGCTCCAGGAACCTCTCAGTAGCATCTACATAGATGACGTTTATCTTCAGGTTTCTTCGGAAAGCGTTGAGGGTTCTCTCAGGTTCCTCTCGACGTAGTAGGCCATTATTGACGAAGATGCAGGTTAATTGGTCACCTACTGCTTGATGGATTAAGGTGGCGGCCACAGCAGAATCAACACCTCCAGAAAGGGCACAGACAATTCTTCCCCCTCCTACCTGTTCCTTGATTTTTTCTATGCTTTCAGTAATAAAGTTGGTGGCTGTCCAGTTACCTTGACAACCGCAGATATTGTAGAGGAAGTTCTTTAGGATAGTCTTCCCCTCCGGGGTATGGACTACCTCAGGATGAAATTGCAATCCAAAGATACCGTGGTCATTGCCCATAACAGCGGTAGGGCAGTTTTCGGTGTAGGCCAGGGTGTTGAAACCGGGAGGTAGCTCTATAACCTGGTCACCGTGGCTCATCCATACTGGCATAGAGAAGGGCAGGTAGGCGAAAAGGGGGGAGTCCATACTTTGGTGGAGGGTAGCATGTCCATACTCTCGTTTTGTTTCTAGAGCTACCCGCCCTCCCAGTTGTTGGGCGATGGCATGCATTCCATAGCAGATACCCAGCAAGGGCAACCCACTTTCGTAGATATAGCTGGGGGCAAGGGGGGCTCCTGAGTCGTAAACGCTAGCTGGGCCACCGGAAAGAATAAACCCCTTGGGATGTAGCGGAGCGATCCTTTCCCAAGGGGCATCATAAGGCACAAGCTCACAGTATACTTGGCACTCACGTACCCGCCGGACAATGAGCCTGCTGTATTGGGAGCCGAAGTCGAGGACCACCACTGCCTCACGCTCAACCCCTGAAGCTAGCCCTTTCTCAAGGACAGGCTGCTCCCCACCTTTTTCCTTAGCGATTTCAAGGTAGGTAGATACCTCGACATCATCGCTGGTAGCTACTCGATGATCGCCCGCCATATCTTCCCCTTTAGGGGAAATTATACTAGAACCGAATTGCTACCACAAGATTTGTGGCCTTGCCCTTCCGACCACTGTGGTTCCCTCTAGAATCAACGATTGAAATGTCTCACGCATAGGGTAGGGGCTCTGTCCCCTGCCCAAGTGGGGCGGGTGACGGAGCACCTGCCTATGATAAGGGCAGTAATCGCTGATTTAGGATCCCCCTTTGACATTGATGACATAAGTCTATAAGATGAAATTAGCTAGGCTATTGTCTGGTAGATCAAGGCAACTACTCAGAAAAAGATGAAAAAATTCGATATTATTGCGCACACGGCTGATGCTGGTATTGTGGCTTATGGGACGGAGCTAAAGGAAGCTTTTGCTAACGCGGCTTATGCTATGTTTACCTTGATAGCTGACCTAGAAGACGTAAAGGAGATTGTTTGCCGCCAGATGGAGGTGGAGGCAGGGGACCGGGAAAGCCTTCTGGTAAGCTGGCTGAATGAGCTCCTTTATCTCTTTGACGTGGAGGGGATTATTTTCAAAAGGTTCAAGGTTATGGAGCTTAGTGAAACTAGGCTTAAAGCTGAAGGCTATGGGGAGCTGCTAGATAAGGCTCGCCATAGCCTGAAAGCAGGGGTTAAGGCGGCTACTTATCATATGCTCATGGTGAAAAAGGATAACGGGTATAGTGTTCGGGTAATTTTCGACGTTTAGAGGTGGGGAATGGCACGTTGGCAAGGACCGCTGAAGAAGATAGATGACTACCGCTGGGAGATTCCTCAAAGCTATAAACCAGGCATGAGGGTTCCTGGGCTTATCTATGCTAGCCAGGAGATGGTGGAGAGCATTCGGGAAGAGCAGGCGCCAGAGCAGGTAGCTAATGTAGCTTTCCTGCCGGGCATTGTGGGATACTCCTTAGCTATGCCCGATATCCACTGGGGCTATGGCTTTCCTATAGGGGGAGTGGCAGCTACTATGGTGGAGGATGGGGTAGTCTCCCCTGGTGGCGTAGGATATGACATCAATTGCGGCGTAAGGCTCCTACGCACTAATCTGCGTGAGTCGGAGGTAAGGGGTAAGGTAGAACAGTTGCTTTCTGAGCTCTTTGTTAACGTTCCCTCGGGGGTTGGCTCCAAGGGAAAGGTAAGAGTGGGTAAGAAGGAAATAGACGAGATTTTATCTCAGGGGGCTCGCTGGGCTGTGGAGCGGGGATTTGGTACCGGGGAGGACTTAGAGGTTACTGAGGAAAAGGGTTGCCTCAAGGGAGCTGATCCAGATAAGGTGAGCTTCAAGGCCAAGGAGCGGGGTTCACCTCAATCGGGGACCTTAGGCTCGGGGAACCACTTCCTCGAAGTGGAGGTGGTGGAGGAGATCTATGAACCGTCTATAGCGAAGACTATGGGTATTGGGGAAGTGGGGCAAGTTTTGTTCCTCATCCATACAGGAAGTCGAGGCTTGGGTCATCAGGTTTGCGATGATTATGTGAGAACACTACGAGAAGTAGTGCAGAGGTATGACATTAACCTGCCTGACCGGGAGTTGGCTTGCGCCCCGGTGAAGTCGAAGGAGGGGCAGAATTACCTGGCTGCCATGGCTTGTGCTGCCAACTACGCCTGGGCTAACCGCCAGTGCATTACTCATTGGGCCAGGGAATGTTTTGTCAAAGTCTTTGGTAAAAGCCTCAAGCAAATAGGGCTGGAGATGGTCTATGATGTGGCACATAATATAGCTAAAATGGAGAGTTATGAAGTGAAGGGTAAGAGGCTTAACCTTTGTGTGCATCGCAAGGGAGCAACCAGGGCTTTCCCTGCTGGCCATCCTGACGTCCCTTCTAGATATAAAAAGATAGGGCAGCCGGTGCTTATTCCCGGTGATATGGGTCGTTGCTCCTATGTAGCAGTGGGCACTGAAAGAGCAATGAAGGAGACCTTTGGCTCTGTTTGTCACGGGGCAGGGAGGGTGAAGAGCCGCCATGCTGCCAGACGCTTTCAGCAAGATGCAGACGTAGCTAGAGAGTTAGCTTCGAGGGGAATTTTGGTCAGGGCAGCGAGCAAGGGGGGCTTGGCTGAAGAAGCCTCGGAGGCATATAAAGACGTGACCGAGGTGGTAGAGGTGTGTCACCAAGCTGGGCTGTGCCGCAAGGTGGTCAAAGCAAGACCTATGGGGGTAGTTAAAGGCTAGTCTTACACAAGGTCGTCAGCAGGGTCGACTCTTATTCCTTTACCAGTTACCCAGGCGATAGCTTGTGTGATATCCTCTTCCCCACCCTCTAACTCGAGTGCTATCCAACCTTTCTCCTCAGTGATATTTGCCCGACGGATAGTAGTCACTAGTCCAAATTGCATGCCGAGGTTGTAGATAACGGGTTCTGTAGCTAGCTCTGAGGAGAAAGTGAACATAACGCAGCGCTTCACCGTATCCACCTCTAAAACGAGACAATGGCGACTGGAGAGTATCACAGTCGCCATTGTTCTTTGTTGTCGAGATTATCGCTGGCTGCCTTGTCGGATCTTGGTGTAGCAACTGCTGCAGTAGACCGGCCTGTCCCCTCGAGGTTCGAAGGGCACTTGAGCTTCGCCACCACACTCGGCACAGACTGCGGTGAACATTTGGCGCCTTGGTCTGTAGCTGCCGCTTCCAGAGCGCTCTGCTTTCCTTGCTTCACGGCAGGACGGGCAGCGCTTGGGTTCGTTGGTATAGCCTCTGGCTGCGTAGAACTCCTGCTCAGCCGCAGTGAAGACAAACGCCGCTCCACAATCGGAACACTGGAGCGACTTGTCCGAAAAGCCCATTGGATGACCTCCTTTCTTTTTCATAGTTGGCTGAAGTTCGGTCATCCAACGCTGTTGATGAATCCAAAGGAGATTCCACAGACAGTTGATAACCTAGACTTATAACCACCGGCGTTAGTATATAGCAAAATATTACCATTTGCAACTGAGGGCTGGAGTTGGCTCTTAGCGGCTATCGATAGGGGGTTGGGGGAGGCTATTGATTTCTCTTGGAAACCAAGCTATAAACGTCCTTTAAGGAGATTATTCAGGTTTGAATCTGTCCTTTAGTTTCGACAAGGGGGTATAACATGACACAAATCATATTATGGATAATAGGCATAACGACCTTTACTCTCTTCGGGGCCTGGTATGCCAGGAGGTTTGAGAAGCCTGATGCCCTCATAGCTCTTTATGTGGTGTTTGTGGCCCTGAGCCAGATTATAGCTGTCAAGGTGGCCGAGTTCGATCTTGGCTTGGCAACTGTTACTGCTCCCGCTGCGGTTCTGATTTACTCCGTCACCTATCTTTTTACTGACATCGTTAACGAAAGGTTTGGTCGCCGAGAAGTACACAAGATGATATTTATTGCCTTTGTGACTCAGGTGGCGATGGTCTTTTTCCTTTGGTTAGGCACCAGGTTACCAGCGGCCCCTTTTTGGGTAGATGAGGAAGCCTGGGAATCTATCCTGGGTCTGGTCCCCAGGATCACCTTGGCGTCTTGGGTTGCTTTCCTGATAAGTGAGAATTTTGACGCCTGGGTATTTGATGTGTTTAGAAGGAGGACGAAAGGCCGGCATCTCTGGATGCGGAACGTCTTCAGCTCAGTCCCGGCCTTGACGGTTGATACCTTCATCTTTATCACTATAGCCTTTTATGGAGTAATGCCCTTGCCAGACCTGATAGAAGGGCAAATCGCCACTAAGTGGCTGGTCGGCTTGGTCAATATACCCTTTATGTATCTTAATAGGTGGGTAATCTTTGGATTCTCTCGAAGTTGATGAAGAGCGCTGAGAGTGGGTATCCTTTCAATGCTCAAGCCTGGTGGTACAGGTAGCCATTCTGGAATAGTCTATTTCTATACCCTGCTAGTCACCCAAATCAGAAATGGGGATGAGCCTGTTGACTTCCCCTAGGGTGTAAGGTATCATCAAATCCATAAGCAGAACTAGGAAAGTGTACCAGAGATTGCTTGTGCCCTTGGATGGCTCAAAGCTGGCCGAGGCAGCTCTTCCTTTTGCTAGGCAGCTGTCGGGGCGGCTAGGGCTCGATGTGACTTTTCTTCACGTCTCTGGATCGGATGAGAGCCGATTGGCGTCTATGCACCATGCCTATGTTAATGGGGTGGCTGATAACATGAAACGCCAGTTCAAAGAGGCAGGCATCCCGGTTGAGGCGCGGGGTCGGGTAGTTGTCGGTCATCCTGCTGAGCAGATTCTTCAGTATGTGCAAAAGAACCACATTGATCTAATCCTTATGGCCAGTCATGGCAGGTCTGGAGTGATGCGCTGGGCTCTCGGCAGTGTGGCTGATAAAGTACTCCGGGCATCAGAAGTCCCTGTTTGGCTGGTCAAAGCTGGCAGTGCTCAGGAGAGCGATTATGACAAATGGCCAAAGATAACAGCACTAGTGCTCTTGGACGGCTCAGAATTGGCTGAGCAAGTGCTTCCCCATGTTGAAGTGATGGTGAAGCAGCGCGGGGCGGATATTGTAGATGTCATCCTTGTTAGAGTATGTGAGCCACCGGCCATCCCTTCAGACTATCCACCTAGCATGCCGCTAAGTTGGGATGAGCATGTAAAGCAGGAAATGGCTAAAAGCCGTCAGAGAAACGAGCAGTACTTATTAGCTGTCGAAAAGCGGCTCAGGGATGTGGGTCTCAGTGTGAGGTCTCAAGTGCTCATGGGCAAGGCTGCCGATGAGATCGTTGACTATGCAGCGGAAACCCCTTTTAGCTTAATTGCGATGACAACCCGTGGGCGCTCTGGACTCAGCCGGTGGGTCTATGGCAGTGTGGCCGAGAAGGTCCTGCTGGGAGTCTCCTGCCCGATCTTACTGGTGAAGCCGCACTAATCTGACGTTGTTCAAGCCTAAGATGTTGTTGTGCTTCAATGAAAGTCGGGTAACCACTTTTAGGAAATTTGCAAAATCCGCCGTCTAGCCCTGGACTTTTTCACCCAGAACTAGCTGGAGAAATTAAGGGAGGGAGAAGTGCAATATAAGGATATCATTTTAGAGAAGGAAAGGAATATCGCTACCTTGATTTTGAATCGCCCGGAGAAAATGAACGCTGTTTCGATGCCGATGAGGGAGGAGATAGTAGCGGCGCTGACTGAAGTTCGTGAGGATGAAGATATGAGGGTGCTTATCCTCACCGGAGCTGGAGATCGTGCCTTTTGCGCTGGTGTAGATGTTGGCGTAATGTCAGCCCGTATTGCCGGTGAGGTAAAGGAAGTAACCCGTCGCCAGCTTACCCAGCGATTAGGCTGGCATGTGCCCCGGCTAAGGGAGATTAGAGTACCAACTATAGCTGCCATAAATGGCGTGGCAGCAGGCATGGGGGTATCTTTCATCGCCGCATGTGATATAAGGATAGCTTCGGATAAGGCCAGGTTTACCTGTTCCTGGGTGAATAGAGGGCTTGTCCCTGATGGCACAGCCACCTATCTTCTGCCCCAAATAATAGGGATAGAGAAAGCTCTGGAGCTCTTCTATACTGGAGATGTAATCAATGCTGAAGAAGCCTTGCGAATCGGGCTGGTGAGCCGTGTTGTTCCTCATGATGATCTGATGAAGACAGTGAGGGAGCTGGCAGAAAAAATAGCTGCCGGCCCACCCATTGCTCTGGAGCTGGCAAAGTATGGTGTATATAGAGGGCTTGAATCCGATATAAAGGGCGCCCTGGACTATGAAAACTACGCTATAAAAGTATGCACCAGCACAGAGGACTATAAGGAAGGAGTGACTGCCTTCCTGGAGAAGAGGAAAGCCGAGTTTAAGGGACGCTGACTTTACAAAAGGGCTCTTAATATCGACAAAGGGTGGTGGGGAAAAGTATGCGCTCTTCTCTTTATTGTTTTTCATAGCTTCGCCAAATCTGCTGATTTAGAGTTGGAAAAGACTATATGAAGTGACGATAGGCCGTAGGGTGGTGCAGTGAAAGGCAACCAAACACCTATAATTATCGATTTTTGGTACTCATCTTCTTTATCTTGACAGCAAAATAAGATGTGATATACTTTGTATAGATTTAGCTTTCCTCGCTTGCTGTTTCCACCTTAGGAGAGGATGGCAAAATATATATTCATTACCGGCGGGGTGGTTAGTTCGGTGGGGAAGGGGGTTACTGCTGCTTCTATCGGTAGGATACTTAAGAGTCGCAATATCTCTGTCTCCATCCAGAAGTTAGACCCCTATCTTAATGTTGACCCAGGGACTATGTCTCCCTACCAACATGGTGAGGTCTTCGTTACCCAAGATGGTGCTGAAACCGACCTCGACTTAGGTCATTATGAACGTTTTACTGATATTGAGCTGACTACTGCTTCTAGCGTTACTACAGGGCAGATTTATAGCTCGGTCATTGCTAGGGAAAGGCGGGGTGATTTTCTCGGTGGCACCATCCAAGTGGTGCCTCATGTTACCAACGAAATAAAGAGGCGGATTCAGGAGGTGGGTGAGCTAACCGGGGCTTCCATAGTGATTGTAGAGGTGGGTGGAACGGTAGGTGATATTGAAGGGCTCCCTTTCCTCGAAGCCATCCGTCAGATGCGCAGCGAGGTAGGGCGGGATAATGTGCTCTATGTTCATGTGACTTTGCTACCTTATATCTCCTCCACCGGAGAGTTAAAGACCAAGCCTACTCAGCATAGCGTTAATGAGCTGCGGCGCATTGGTATTCAGCCTGATATTATCGTTTGTCGCAGTGACCACCCTGTCTCTGAGGGGATAAAGGAGAAGGTTTCCCTCTTTTGCAGCGTGGAGAAGAGGGCGGTAATTCCTTTGCTGACTGTATCCACAATCTACGAGGTCCCCCTTGTTCTTGAGGAAGCTGGC
>Ga0315307_1001023_pt1 | contig 12369 bp, 9 predicted proteins | sample TDP2_MG_FD_203079 | JGI IMG/M metagenome (GOLD analysis project Ga0315307, IMG submission 203079) | Freshwater sediment microbial communities from Lake Towuti, South Sulawesi, Indonesia - TDP2 | ecosystem: Environmental > Aquatic > Freshwater > Lake > Sediment | place: Indonesia: South Sulawesi... | reverse complement strand
AGGGCGAGCTTTCCCTTGAAGATCAGCTTGTGTTTCAGTCGGATGAGGTCAAAGATCCCGTCGATTATTGGGAAAGCGAGGATAAGCCGATCGTCGATGTTGATACCACGCATCCAATAGGCGCAGCTTATCAAGCTGCCATCGGAAAGACGACGCTTGGGCTATACAGGCCTTGTTCGCTCGCTCCGCCCACACTTTACGGGGTAGCGGTATCAATAGTCGAGACCGAACCCACGCCATCTGATAAAATAGATAACCGTTTCAGGCCAACACTGGCCACGGCGAGTCCCGGAGAAAACATCATAACCATCATCAGAGTTTCCAACATCGGCAAAGTGAATGATAACTACACGATATCCGCGGATGACGACTTGGGATGGCAGATAGAGGTTTCGCCAACCACACTCATGGTTTCACCAGGTGAGGGAAGTGATGTCGCAGTCAGTATTACCGTCGACCCCACCATAGAAGAGAAAGTCCGAAACCTGATTAAGATCACCGCTAGAGGCACAGATGTCGAGGACATGACAGTTTTATCGACGTCCCCGTATCTACCTCTACGAGAGCCTCCATACCCGATATATAAAAAAGACGAATACTTTTACGTCTTCAGTACCCCCTCACTCATAGTCGAGCCTCCAGCGCAGCCGATCATCATCGGGACCGAAACTGCTGATACGCTCGAAGAAACTCCTTACCGGGAACCGTATCCGATACCATTCGGTCAGCGCGAATTCCCGATTGCAGCGGCGGCGGACGAGGTCGAAAATGGCCGAGTTATAGTCTATGGTCCTGCTGCAAGCTTCAGAAGCGCGCCAACTGATCACTTTAACCTCGAAACCTTAAGACTGAAGGAACTCGGGCCTCGTATAGTCGGTTGGTTGGTTCACTACGGGGATCCATCCCAGCACAAGGTGCTATTCTATTGGACACCCACAACAGTAGCTTTCCACAATGATGCGCGCATGGCCTCATGGCTTGACTATTTGCGAGCGCAGGGCTATACCGTCCACACCTATAGCGATGGGATAACCCCCGAGCGTTTAGCGCTCTACAACGTGTTCATGCTCTTCACCCCTGAGCGGGCCCTCACTCCCGCCGAGATCACGACGATTAGGGATTGGGTGTACGCGGGCGGGGGCCTGTTCCTAGGCTCACAAGCCGACTATGGAGCCTATGCCAAGCCCTTCTATGAGAACCCGATCCTCGAAGCCTTGGGAGTCAACATCAGGACGCAGGACGACCAAATAACCGACAACGAAAATCAAAGCCGCTGGCCCTGGGAGCCGCGCGTCTACCTCGTGGACCACCCAGTTTGGTACGCGCCCTATGCAGTTTCGGTGACGATATCGCAGGGGACTATTTCAGTAATGGGCGGAGAGAGGGGAGTATTCACCCTAACGATCAGGAACGAAGGTACGGAAGCGGACAACTACAGGATTGAGGTCACCAGTAAGGAGAACTGGCCGTTTGAGCTCGAGCATGAAGAAATAACTTTAGCGAGCGGACATGCCGAAAATGTCAAAATAACAGTGACGGCACCTCTGGTGGAGAACCTCTCGAAGGACGACTTCACCGCCGTAGTAACTGGGACGAGGGGGGCAGACTCTGTTGGGTTCAGGTTGACTGCGGAGCCATCCGGACCAACACAACCTTCTGAAGGGCGGCCGTGGGCGATAATCGCAGCGGCAGTCGTCATCGTCGTCGTTATAGTGGCGGGGGCATACCTAGCGTTGAAGAGGAGTTAAGGAGAATTAGAAAAGCCCGAGTTTAACGACTTAGATTCTCTTACTTTTTAGAGTAACTTATATCGTTGCCAGCAAATTTTTAACTGAAGTTTTCTATCAGATGTTGGGCGCAAAATGGGCATGATGAGGTTTGTGATAAGGAGGCTATTGATCATCCCCCCCTTGCTAATCGTTTTATCTTTTTTTCTCTTCCTTTGCATACATCTTGCCCCTGGCGATCCCGCACGGATGCTCGCGGGCGAAAAAGCTGATGAAAATCAAGTGGAGTTGGTAAGAAAAGCATATGGTCTGGATAAGCCGATTTATGTCCAATATTTGAGATGGCTAATTGGGTGGCCTGGACCGGATCCGCAATATATAGAAAACGTCCCTGAAGAGTACAGAGAATTTTACACAAGTTATATACCAAAAGGCATATTGCGGGGGGATCTCGGAAGATCTTGGAAGCAGGCGTCTATTGCTCAATCGATCAAGGAAAGGCTCCCGGTAACTTTGGAGTTGACCGTTTTAGCTCTCCTCATAGCCATTGGAATGGGTCTCCTCCTAGGCATTGTTGCCGCCCTGAAGAGGGGGACTATTGTGGATTATCTCTCCACAACGGGGGCGCTGTTCGGTCTTTCCATGCCCAGCTATTGGCTTGGCATAATGATGATGCTCGTCGTTTTGAGTATTTTTGGCTTTATGCCGTTCCACGCACACCATCCGACCGCTAGCATACTCCTAGCTGCCACTGCCCTAGGCGCTTTCCACACGGCATCGATCGCCAGGATGACCAGGTCGAGCATGTTAGAGGTAATGGGGGAGGATTACATCAGAACGGCTAGGGTAAAAGGACTCTCGGAGAGGGCAGTCATATTGAAGCACGGGCTGAAGAATGCACTTATACCAATCATCACAATTCTCGTCCTACAGATCCCGTGGTTGTTCGGAGGGGCGGCCGTTCTAGAATATATATTTGGGATACCCGGGATGGGGAGGCTCATGATCGAGTCTACTGGTGTCACTCCAGCAAGCCCTTATCCTGATCCCATTGTTATCCTAGACTTATTTTTGGTATTCATGATCTTAACAGTTCTTGCAAACTTGTTGGCGGATATTCTGTACGCTTACGTCAACCCCAAAATTAGGTATGAGTAAAAATGAGGAGATTGAGATGTTCGCTTCACTAATCGGATGGGTGCGAAGAACGTGGGCGTCCCCGGCGGCTCGAAAGTTCAGGCGGAACAAGCTCGCTTGGGTAGGGCTTGCGATAGTTTCTGCGGTCGTATTTTGCGCGATATTTGCAGATTTCATCGCTCCCTATGACCCCGTTGAGATAGTTGGGCCCGAAAAAGCCCCACCATCGAGGCAGTTCTTGCTGGGGACCGATGATGTTGGAAGGGATATATTCAGCAGGATCATCCACGCAGTTAGATTGGATTTAGGGTTAGGGCTGGCATTGGTCGGATTGTGGACGGCAATAGGTGTACCATTAGGCTTGATAGCAGGATATTATGGGGGAAAAATAGACTCCGTGATAATGAGGGTGGTTGATGGGCTGTACGCTTTTCCCTACTTGGTATTCGCCATTGCTATGGCGGGCATCCTCGGCTTCAGCCTAAAAACAATAGTTATAGCACTGGGCATCGTCGGCTGGCCTCAATTTGCAAGAGTTGTTCGCGGAAAGGTATTGGCTGTTAAAACTGAAGTCTATGTCGAATCAGCGAGGGCTTTCGGGGAAAAGGATAGAAACATAATGCTCCGATACGTTCTTCCAAATTCTCTCGCCCCGCTGATCGTAATCATGACGCTATCACTGGCCACTTCGCTCATCATCATCTGCGCTCTAACCTATTTGCTCCCGGTGGGTGTGTATCTCCACGAAGCAGAGTTGGGGAGCATGTTGAGCGCCAGTTTTGGGCAAATGAGATATTATTGGTGGTGGGCGACCTCCATAGGGTTAACAATAGTGGTAATCGTTTTGGGATTCAACTTCTTGGGAGATGGATTGCGGGATGCCTTAGATCCTAGGCTGAGGTATTAGGTGGAGAAAATGGCAAAACCTCTATTGGAAGTAAGAGGCCTGAAGACGTACTTTTTCACGGACGAAGGCGTGGTGAAAGCAGTCGACGGGATAGATTTCGACATACACAAGGGGGAAATCTTCGGGCTGGTGGGCGAGTCGGGATGTGGCAAGAGCGTCACGGCCCTTTCACTATTGAGGGTGGTTCAAAGTCCGCCTGGAAGGATAGTCGACGGCAGGGTAATATTCGAGGGCAGGGACCTGATGAAAATTAGCGAGAAGCAGATGAGGCGAGTTAGGGGCGCGAAGATCTCGATGATATTCCAGGACCCGCACTCCTCCTTGAACCCAGTTTTCAAAATAGGTGACCAGATCGCGGAGGCTATCCAGCTTCACCAAAGGATGAATAAAAAGGAGATACCACCAAAGGTCGCGGAGGCCTTAGATCTCGTTCGAATCCCCGACCCCGAGGACAGGATGCACCAATATCCCCACCAGTTCAGCGGCGGAATGAAACAGCGCGCAATGATAGCTATGATGCTTGCCTGCAATCCAGCGCTTTTGATAGCAGACGAGCCCACCACGGCAGTAGACGTGACAATCCAGGTACAGATTCTGGAGTTATTGAAGGAACTGAGGGGAAAGCAGGGCGCATCCATCATGCTCATCACCCATAACCTAGGGGTAATAGCTGAGGTGTGTGACAGAGTCGCGGTGATGTACGCTGGGAACATCGTGGAACAGGCGGATATGGCGAGTTTGTTCGGGGACCCAAAACACCCGTATACCAACGCGCTATTGGGCGCCTTTCCGAGCGCGGTGAAGAAGAGGGGTGAACTCACGGTCATACCGGGCTTCGTTCCGAGCCTAGTTAATCCCCCTTCCGGTTGTAAATTTCATCCCCGCTGTCCTTACGCTAAGCCGATATGCACGGAGGAGATGCCGCCCGTAGCCAAGGTGGGTGAGGGCCACATCGTGAGGTGTCATCTCTACAGAGGGGGCAAAGGATGAGGTCGAAAGCTGGCAAAAAAATAGTTGAAGTCAGGGGCCTGAAAAAGTACTTCATAGCTGAGAGGGGGCTCTTCTTCGGGACCAAAAAGTGGGTTCGGGCCGTCGACGGAGTGGATTTTCACATCAACAGGGGTGAGATCTTCGGCCTCGTGGGGGAATCTGGGTGCGGGAAGAGCACGGTGGGTAAACTAATTTTGGGCCTATGGAAGCCGACGGCGGGCAGGGTGTACTTCGACGGTAGGGATATAGCTGAGATGGACGGGGGGAAGCTGCGGGAGTTGAGGAGGAGGATGAGTATCGTATATCAGCACCCCTACTCCTCCTTTAACCCTAGGATGCTCGTCCGGGACATCGTGGGTAGGCCCCTCGAGGCGTTCGAAATCACCAAAGGAAAGAAGAAGGATGAGCTGGTCGCAAATGCGCTGCAGGAGGTCGGGCTCAACCCAGAGCACATGTTTCGTTATCCCCACGAATTCAGCGGCGGGCAACAGCAGCGCATAGCGGTCGCCCGGGTATTGGCCTTAAAACCAGATTTCGTGGTATTGGACGAGCCCACCTCAGCCCTCGATATGTCGGTCCAAGCGCACATACTGAATTTGCTGAGCCATCTGCAGCAGAAGTACAATTTCACATACCTCTTCATTTCTCACGACCTTAACGTGGTAGAGCACATGAGCGATAGGATCGGGGTTATGTACGTGGGCAAGTTGTTGGAGGTGGCCACTAGGAAAGAACTATATCAAAACCCGATGCACCCGTACACGAAATTTCTTCTCGATGCCGTGCTGGTCCCAAGCCCCAAGCGTAGGCGCAAGCGGGAGATATTGAGGGGAGAGGTACCCAGTCCGATCACTCCTCCACCTGGATGTAGGTTCCATCCCAGATGCCCCTATGTCATGGACATATGCAGGAAGGAATTCCCTGAACTCGTGGAGGTGGGAAGGAAACATCAGGTGGCCTGTCATTTGGTGTGCGGGAAATGACGTGTGGGGGGTTACGCGTCACGATACCGTTAAATACCTACGATAGGATTTAGGACCGGAGAGGAGGGAATAAGTGAAGGCTAAGCGCTTTGGAGCCGTTTTTCTGTCGATTTTCATCACCGCCACCCTGATGGCTCCGGTCATGATGCTCCTGTCGGCGGGTCGGGTATCTGCGCAGCCAGATTATGACATTATCGTTCAAGGGAGCAGCACCTGTTACAATACAAACGAAGCCGGGCCCCCACCCGGGCGAGAATACGGAAAAGGCGACATGCCCCCTGTGATGGCCGCGAAGAAGGTCGGTTTTGGAGCGGTGGTCGCTGCCGGGATTTCGCGGACGTGCAACGGGGGAATTGCATATAGCCCGGCGAGATGGACGTCCGGCGAGTTGGACGTTTTGCTCGATAAGGCGTTTAAATGGATGGTCCCGGGTGCAACAAAGGTGCTCTGGTACGGTAAGGACAAGGTGGGTTATATGGTTTATAATGATGCGGATCATTGCTCCTGGTTAATTGACGATCTAAGGGCTAAGGGGTACAAGGTAGATAACACAGCCGTCACCCCCATCACCTCCAGCTTACTCGACCCCTATGATATTTTAGTTATCCCCCAGTTCCAGCTCGGCGATGGGAGCATAGGCGGCAACCCGGACCTCCTGCCTGACGATGACGTCGCCGCCATAGTTGAATTCGTGGAGAATAAGGGTAGGGGTTTATTCATCATGGATGGGGGTGACTCAACTGTATTTTATTGTTTCCACTTAGTGCAGAACAAGATCCTTAAGGCCCTCGATTTCGGCGTTTATTTCCAGCACGACTCCGTGGTTGATGATGCCGATACAAAGCCCTACGTCACCGTGGACGTCACCGAGAGCGGGTTCGGGAAGGCTTATCGGGATGCTACAGGGAAGACGACGGTCAGGTTATATAGGGTTAACACCCTGCTTATGCCTGCGCCCGGGGTGGTAGTTGAGATCGCGCCAACGCATCAAGCAAGCCTGCCGGGTTCAACGCTTACCTTTTCCGTCAGCGCGACAAATCCAGACGCAACGGAAGATAATTACGTCTTGACCGCCAGCGATACCAGAGGTTGGTCCTTGGTGCTCTCGGAGGATCGCTTGAGAGTTCCACCTAGTGGGAAAAGTGAAACGACTTTGACGGTTACGATACCCAGCGGCGCTGCCGTCGGTACCGAGGATATCATAACAGTAAAAGCGGACTCGGAGGTCAAGCCGGGGGTAAGCCACAGCAAAAGCTGTACGGTGCGGGCGGAAACGCAGCTTGTACCCCCCGCCGATGATACTTACACACATGAAGGTCGTCCAAGCATGAATTTCGGAGCAGGCGTAAGTATGTATGTTGGATGGTACGCAGGTGGCCGTGAGAAGACATGGCTGAAGTTCGACCTCAGCGTGCTCCCAGCGGGGACGAGCATCCGTAAGGTAAAACTCTGGCTCTTTTGTCATGATATCACTGGGTGGGGTTCCCACGGCGTGAAATGTCATGGTGTGGAGAACGATGATTGGACCGAAGAAACCATAACTTGGGATACCCAGCCGCCGACGATAGGAGCGCTCCTCGATGGGCCCAAGCCAGTGACGGAAACAGGTTGGTACTTTTGGGACGTTTCCGGATTCGTGCAGCAGGAATTTACTGGGGATAAAAAGATGAGCCTCTGCCTGCTCGACAATGAGGAGCACATCGCGGAAGATCACTCCCCATGGTTCAGGACCAAAGAAGCTGATGTTGAGTTGTGGCCATATCTCGAGTTTGTCCCTTCGTACAAGATGGACATGTCCGTTTCTCCTCCTTGGACCCAGGATAACTCTCCGGGTGGAACCCTGACCTATACAATCACCGTCAATAACCTCGGCATGAATGAGGATACTTACAGCTTGACCGCCGGGAGCGCTCGGGGTTGGGGGGTGGCGATCATGCCGGACTCGCTCACGGTTCCACCAGATGAAAGCCGCACCGCAAGGCTAACCGTTACCATACCGGGTGGTGCCTCGCCTTCTACCAAAGATACAATAACCGTGACGGCAACGGGGACGGGAGTGAGCAAAAGCGCCACCTGCAGAGCACACGCATTTGAGGGGGCCAGACTGCTGCCGATCGCGGATGCCTATGTTTCCGAAGGTTTCCCGGAGGTCATGTACGGTCGCGAAGATAACCTTTACCTACAGAGTAGCACCACGGGCGCAAAAAATCAGAGGATATTTTTGAAGTTCGACCTCTCAGCGATTCCATCGGATTCCACGATCATCGATGCGGAAGTCTGGCTCTGGAGCCGGAAAGCTGAATTCGCGGACATAAATGCACAGTGCCGGATGGTGCCGGGTGATGCGTTCGTTGATGAGGACCTGATAACTTGGGGCACTCGGCCGCTAGAAAGGGATGTCCTCAGTACAGTTGCCTTGAGGTACTTGCCGCCCTCCTCGGATGACATGTGGATCGCGTGGAGCGTCACCTCTTTCGCCGAGAGCCAGTTCATGGGCGACAAAATGGCCAGCTTCTGCATAATGGCCGAGAGGGAGGGCGCAAGCGGGAGGTATACATTTAGTTCAAAGGAATGGCAGGGGGAAAATGAGCGTCCCCACCTCAAAGTTACATATACGGCTGGACTTCTCCGTGGCGTTCGTGTGTCGATTTCGCCGGGTGATCAGAGCGGCATGCCTGGGTCAAGCCTGAGCTACACCGTGACTGTTAGGAACTTAGGCCTCACGGCGGATAGTTATAATTTGACTGTGAGAGACAACGCTGGCTGGTCTCCGAGCGTCTCGCCAACTTCGCTCACGGTACCAGCTGGTGAAAACAGGACGGCCACGTTAAGCGTAACCATACCAGAAGACGCGCCAGAAAATACGCGCAACAGCATAACAGTCATCGCTACTTCGACAACGGAAAACGCCGTGAGCGACAGCGCGAGCTGCATCGCTCATGCTGTGGGTGCGCCCCCAGGGCGAGTGCAGGTGACAATCTCGCCGGAAAGCCAGTCGGGTAATCCGGGCGAGGTGCTCAATTTTTCGGTAACCGTCAGGAACACGGGCGAGAACAGGGACACCTTCAACCTGGTGGCCACGGATACGAAGGGCTGGGACCCAACTCTCTCCATCACATCGACCACATTGGATGGAGGGGCTCCGAGGACTATCAGGCTCAGCATCAAGATTCCGGACAACGCGGCTGAAGGTGACTCAACGACGATAACCGTGACTGCAAGGGGCACCGGCTACGAGAACAGCGCCACATGCACGGCAGAGGCAGCAGCCGGGGGAATTTCCCCACTGGTATACGTGGGGGCTGCGGTTGTAGTCGTCGTGATAATCGCAGCGGTCCTGATAGTAAAGCCTTTCTAGCCGTCAGGATCGTCTTCCACCATTTTTGATGAAGTTTGGTCAAAAGCGAATTCTCTCATGCACTGGGCTACTTCATCTTCGCCCTCACCCGCTTGATGCGCTCCTCCATGGTTCGAGGCTGGTCGAGGCGCTCATCCACGCGCAGCGTCGTGAGCACGCGCTTTGCACCCGCCTCGATGACCGCTCGGTGAGCCGCCTTCATGACCCTACACGCGGTTTCCAAGTCTGGTGCCTCGAACACCGTACCCATGGGATGAAGCTGATATTTCACCCCCGCTTTTTTAACCTCATCCACGGCCCTCGCAATGTAGTCGCTTAGCCCGGTTTTTGCGGTCCCGAGCGGCGTGACGACGATTTCGGCCACGATCAATTTTTCCACCTATCTCACCCCCTTCACGATAATATATTAGACCACGGCCGATAAAATATCCGCGGTGGAAAAAGTGTACCTTCTCCTCGGCTGCGGCGACGTTGGCTTTGCCCTAGCCAGCGAACTCAAGGGCAGGGGGGCCGAGCTGGTCGTGGTGGATCAAAGTGCTGACAAGGTGGAGCAGCTGAAAGGCATGGGCTACAATGCCTTGGTGGGCGACTTCTCCCGCCCCGAGGTCCTACGGCAGGGGGAGATCGACCGTGCGGAGGTCATCATGATTTTGACCTCAAATTTTCAAGCAGTTGAGCGGGCGCTCGGCGCTATCAACCAGTTGAAGCTCGAATTGGGGATAGACCCCGTAATAGTGGTGAGGGTCTCAGATGAAAAGGAGGTGCCAGAGGCCAAGAGACTGGGCGCTACCGAGGCCCTCCCATCCCCCGAGATCCTGGCAAATTTCACCCTCCAGAGGTTTAACGAGCTCAGGGTGATGGCGAAGGAAAAAAAGCTCAGGGCACTGCTTGGAGGGCTTAGGGGGAGAATGGCGATATTGCTCCAGACAAATCCAGACCCAGACGGCATCGCTAGTGGCTTGGCATTCCAACGCTACGTCAAGGCGGCCGGGATTGATGCCGATATCGTCTACGACGGGCAGATAGGGCATCAGCAGAATCGCGCCCTCGTAAACCTCCTGAATATCGAGCTCCTCCACGCCGAAAGGGACAAGGTGAAGTTTGAAAAGTACGATGCGTTCGCGCTCGTCGATGTCGCCACGAATGCCAATTGCGCCCTGCCCAAGGAAATCGAGCCCACGATCGTCATCGACCATCATTCAGTGCCATCGGGGGAGGTCAGGGCGAGGTATCAGGATATCTCAACCGTAGGCGCAGCTGCCACTATTTTGGCCAACTACCTCAAGTACGCGGGTATAGAGCTCGACGGGCCCATCGCCACGGCTTTGGCCATGGGCATCCTCACAGACACCATGAGCTTTACTAGGGGGGCGACCGAGCTCGACTTCGCCACGTTTGAGGAGCTACTGCCGCTTGTGGACAAGGAACTCCTAGGGAGGCTGCGGTCGCCGGCTATTTCCCCGGATACCCTCGATGTGCTCGCGCGCGCGATCCGGGGCAGCAAGCTCAAGGGGGGGTACCTCTATACGAATGTAGGATTCATCAAGGACCGAGATGCCATACCTCAGGCGGCGGACTTCCTGCTCAACCGGGAGGGGGTGATGACCGCCCTAGTCTGCGGCATAGTTGAGGACGCCGTCTACGTCTCGGCCCGCACGAATGACATCAGGATACACCTCGGCCAGGTGCTGAAGAGCGCGTTTGAGGACATCGGCTCGGCCGGAGGCCACTCGACTATGGCCGGGGCCACCATCCCCATCAAAGCCTTCGGAAAGGCCGCGGACAAGAAAACCCTAAAAGGAGCAGTCGACCGAGCGATAGGGCGCAAGTTTTTAGAGGTAGTTGGTGTCGTCAAGCCTAAGCCGAAGCGCTAGTGGGTCAAATGAGCTACCTGCGGGCCACCCTACGCGATCTGCTGACGCCCGGGGAACTCGACCTTTTACCATCGGGCTTCGATCGGATAGGCCATGTCGCTATCCTGAGCTTGCCGCCCCAGCTGAAACATAAGTCGGCAGAGATTGGGCAGGTGCTGTTGCAGCTCAAGGGTATCCGTACCGTCGCGCTTAAGGGTGGGGTAGTCGGTCGCTATAGGAAGCCTCAATTGAAAATCATCGCGGGTGAGCATGTCACCGAAACCATGCACAGGGAGCACGGCTGCACTTTCAAGTTGGATGTCGCGCAGGTGATGTTTTCCGTCGGCAACCTTTACGAGCGGGGCCGCATCGCAAAGCTCGCGAGGCCAGGTGAAACCATCGTCGACCTATTTGCGGGCGTGGGGCAGTTCAGCATACCGATAGCGAGGCACGCGAAACCGTACAAAGTCTATGCGGTCGAGCTCAATCCCATAGCCTACAGCTACCTGTGTGAAAACATCAGGCTCAATCGGGTTGGGGGCGTCGTGGAACCATTGTTGGGCGATTGTGAGAAAGTAGCCCCGCGGGGCGTGGCGGACCGCGTGGTAATGGGCATCCTACACGTTACGCATAGGTATCTCCCGCTCGCGATGCAGGTGCTGAAACCGAGCGGCGGGGTGATCCACTACCACGAGAGCGTGCCCAGCGAACTGCGGTTCGAGCGGCCAATTGAGCGAATTCTATCTGCGGCGGATGGGCGCAGGGTCGAGATATTGAACAAGCGCCTCGTCAAACGCTATGCGCCTGGTGTGGACCACGTAGTCATAGATGCTAAAATCACCTGAGTCTTATTAGTTTGGCGACCAACCTATGTCAGGTGAGCAAATTGGAGGAGCCGACACCTCGCGAGATGCGAAAGTTGCGGGCTGTAGCCGATTATCAGTTCGACAAAGGCATCGGGCAGGCGTTATTCTCCGATGGAGTTCGGGTCTTGAGGACTCGGGGCCGCATGCGCCAAGTTTGGCTCGGCTCCGACATCTTATGCACAATTCGGGCGTCTGACGGCTTCATCGTGCTAAATCGCAGGGGGGCGGAGCTCATCCATGCTGCACTTAGGTATCCTCGCCTTCGCGTTGCCGTTTCGGATGAGGCGGCGCCCTTCGTGGCGAGGGGGAAGACGGTTTTTGCCGGACATGTGGTCGAAGCTGACCCGGAGATAAGGCCGGCCGAGGAGGTGCTTGTCGTCGACCGAAGCGACCGCCTGCTCGCGAGCGGTAAAGCCTTATTGAACGGCGAGGAGATGCTAGCGTTCAAGGTTGGAAAGGCCGTAAAGGTCAGGAGAGGATTTGGAGGTGGTTGAGGTGTACCGCGGACGGATGGACAGGCGTCAGATGGAGCGCGCGATGAGGCAGAT
>Ga0315307_1001018_pt1 | contig 12396 bp, 12 predicted proteins | sample TDP2_MG_FD_203079 | JGI IMG/M metagenome (GOLD analysis project Ga0315307, IMG submission 203079) | Freshwater sediment microbial communities from Lake Towuti, South Sulawesi, Indonesia - TDP2 | ecosystem: Environmental > Aquatic > Freshwater > Lake > Sediment | place: Indonesia: South Sulawesi... | reverse complement strand
TCTTGGAGTGGGATCCGCCCTTTGCCAGATGGTTCGTCGGTGGTCTCCTCAACGCCTCTTATCTCTGTGTTGACAGGCATGTCAAGACGTGGCGGAGGAGCAAGGTAGCTCTCTATTGGGAGGACGAGGCTGGCAACGCGAGAACTTGGAGCTACTCCCAACTCTATACGGAAGTAAATCGCTTCGCCTCCGTCCTGAGAAACCTTGGGGTCGGCAAGGGAGAAAGAGTAGCCATGTACCTGCCTCTAATACCAGAGCTACCCATCACTATGTTGGCTGCTGCAAGGATAGGGGCAATCCACACCGTTGTATTCTCAGGCTTTAGCGCCCAAGCCCTAGCAGATAGAATTAACGACACCCAAGCTAAAGTCTTGGTGACTGCCGACGGAGGGTTCAGGAGAGGAAAGTTAACACCCTTAAAGAAAACAGCAGACGTGGCCCTTGAAAAAGCCCCGTCCATAGACAGCGTTGTGGTGGTGAAAAGAGCAAACGCTGACATCAACATGAAGCACGGAAAAGACTTTTGGTACCACGAGCTACTTGAAGAGGCTGACTCGTATGTTGAGCCGCTGCCAATTGAATCCAACGATCCCCTTTACATCCTTTATACATCTGGAACAACGGGCAGGCCAAAGGGGATAGTGCACAGTACTGGAGGCTATATGGTCTTTAACTACTCGGCATACAAGTGGGCCTTTGACATAAGAGACGAGTCCGTTTATTGGTGCACAGCAGACATAGGTTGGGTGACAGGACACAGTTCCATAGTCTACGCGCCTCTGAGCCACGCGGCAACCTTAGTTCTTTACGAGGGAACACCGGACTATCCAAAGCCTGATAGATGGTGGGAAATAGTTGACAAGTACGGCGTGACCGTGTTCTACACCTCCCCCACTGCCATCAGAATGCTCATGAGATACGGAGAAGAGTGGCCTAAAAAACACTCTCTCTCAAGCTTGGAGACGCTCGGCACGGTTGGAGAGCCCATCAACCCCGAGGCTTGGGCTTGGTACTATAAGAACATAGGCAAGGAAAGGTGTCCGATCGTAGACACGTGGTGGCAGACTGAGACAGGAGGATTTATGATTTCTCCAGCCCCCGGAATAGAGCTAATTCCTCTCAAGCCAGGTTCAGCAACCCTGCCGCTACCAGGTATCGAAGCGGAAGTTGTTGATGAAAAAGGCCAACCGACTCCCCCGGGCGTCAAAGGCTATCTCGTGATAAAGAAACCCTGGCCGGGAATGCTTATGACCCTTTATCAAGACCCTGAAAGGTACAAGGAGGCATATTGGTCAAGGTTCCCTGGAGTATACTACACAGGAGACTACGCCATAAAAGATGCTGAAGGCTACTTTTGGTTGTTAGGGCGAGCTGATGAAGTGCTGAAGGTGGCTGGACACAGAATAGGAACTATGGAGTTGGAGAGCGCTGCAGTATCCCATCCAGCTGTGAGCGAAGCCGCCGCCATAGGTAAACCCCACGAGGTCAAAGGCGAAAGCATAGTCATTTTCGCCATACTGCGAAAAGACCACGAGCCCACAGACGAATTAAGGAAGGAACTGATAGAACACGTGCGCAATGTGATAGGACCCGTAGCCACCCCAGAAGAAATATACTTCGTGAACAGCCTTCCCAAAACCAGAAGCGGCAAAATCATGAGGAGAGTCTTAAAGTCGGTACTGATGGATACGCCCATAGGGGATCTATCCACACTTGAGGATGAAGCGTCCGTAAAAGAGGTTAAAGAAGCCTACGAAGAGTTGAAGAAACTGGTGAAAGCAGGGACCTGACCTTAGGTTTATCTTTCAACTTTTCTAACTCACCCACCGTGCCCAAGAGCTTCCTGTTTCTAAGGATGCAGGAAAGAGCATGTAGTAAGAGAGAAGACTTAATATATTAGTAATACACATTGTATATATGAAGAACGCATAAACATTTCGAGGTTGGCGGCGTGAAAACCCACGAACCTGATACTGTTTGTCCCAATCCGAAATGCGGAAAGGTGTTTGAGGAGCCCCTTCTGCTACGCGATCTGTCAAAGCATCCCGTAGAACGGTATTACGTCTGTCCCCACTGCATAATCAAACTGGACAAGACCCCCATTGAAGATCAGGAAAAGCCAAGCCCTGTCCCAATTAAGCCACCTCAGAGGCTTGAAGGGAAAAACTCCGCAACATGCGCCCAGTTTGGATTTCTAAAAACCCTTCCAAAAGATGCCTCGATTCCTGACAATTGTTTGACTTGCCCCGAACTACTTCGATGTTCGCTCAAAAAGTGACGGGCTTAGGGTACTTTCGCGACGTGAACGGCTCCGCTTGAGGAAAAATAGCAGGGCGAATGCTCGACTCTACTCAGCTTTGTCGAGCGACGGCGTTTCGTGTTCACTAACCCAACGCGATTTGGCTACACCCTCCCTGCCGATCACGTGCTCCTTCTTGAATATCGGAGCCTCCCCCTTGTACCGCTCTACCGCTTCCTCCAGAACTGGAAAAATATTTTGTCGGTGGGCTCCAGCCACCACTACGTAAACCAGATCCTCACCTGCATCAAACTCTCCGACAAAGTGGTGAATCTGCACATCGATCACGCCGTCCATCTTCCTAAGGTCCTCACAGATGTTTTGAAGAACGTCGTTGGCCTTCTCCTCATAAGCCTCCAACTCCAACTTTTTCACGGTTTCACCACTGGAAGTTTCGCCGCGAACCACACCGACGAAAACCCCTAGCGCACCCGCCTTGTAAAAATCTGGTTTGCTCCGAACCGACTTCAACAGGTTATGGAGGGTGAGCCCTCCCTTCTTATGAATAAGGGTGCCGTTAACCACGCGAATCACCGATTAGACTTTTGTAGCCGTCCATATAAGATGCGCTATGCAGCGGTCGCGAGCTTTCGTTTCTTCACGTACTTTCTCATGTCTTCAATCGCTGCGGATGGGACAGGCAGGTCCTTCATGGTCAAAAGGCCTGGCTCGGCGTTCATCACCTTTGGAATGGAGTTGACGACGATAGCCACGGTTGCAAGGTCGCCATGTATGCCCGGTGATATCTTTCCATGGATGCTCGGCACTCCCTCAATGGTGATGGAGTCGTATTCTTCCTCTGCGCCCACGTAGGCTTGAAGTTCGAGCGTTATCACCTTCTTTCCTCTTTTTATGCCTAGTGCTAGCTGTCTCAAGCCACCCACTAAGCCTGACTTCGCTTTGAGGGCTTTGGTTTCCACTTCTATCTTGTCCAGTTTCCATCCTAGGGCGCTCGCTATCATGAAAATGGATTGTTCAAGTCCGACGTGTGTGGTTATGATTTTCCTCTCTATCTTCTCATTGAACTCCTCCACAGTGAGACCAATTCCTATCTTTTTCTGGAAAGAAGCCCTGCGTGCGGCTGCATTTATCACCCTAGCCACCTTGATGGTTTCAACCTTCTGACACACACCAGTGAGAGCAATGATCAGCGTGTCCATTATAAAGCCCGGGTTTACGCCAGTTCCCAAGATGGTTACCCCGTGCTTCTTCGCTAGTTCATCAAGTTTCTTTGCGATTTCCGGCTCCATAGGATAGGCGAGTTCCTCGCAGGTGGAAACCACGTTCACTCCGTGTTCTATGGCTTTGGCTATTTGCGGGTACGCTTGTTTCAGAAATGAGGTGGTCGCGTGGATCGCTACGTCGGCTTTAACCTTGGAAAATACGGCGTCTGGATCGTCGGAAACTGGGACTTTCAACCGTCTTCCTAAGGCTAACACGTCACCCAAGTCTTTGCCAACTTTCTCTTTTGCTACATCGATGGCGCCAACTATTTCTATGCCTTCTTTCTCTAACACTAACTTGGCCATGCGGCTTCCTATCTCCCCGACACCGTACAGAACTAACCTCAATTTCTCCACCCGTCATCCCCTCTTTTGTTTCTGATGTCTCTTCCAAAATCTGTCTGCTATTTTTATGCTTTTATCTATATTTCTTAAGAGTATCCCACAAGTGTAGAATAATCTTTTGTTGTTTGTCCCAAGTTACGGGCGTTCTGGCTTTTGCTAATATAACAATGCCGGTATCTTGTTTGCTTCCCCAGTTATTTGGAGAGCACTGTCCAGCTCCTTGAAGTATTTGAGCACTGTCAATCCTCTTTCTGTAATGGCGTAAACAACCGTTTCATGGTTTCTTTTCTTGTGCAATGCTTGTTGTTCAGCGAGGTTTTGCTGGATCAAAAAGTCTAAGCATTCTTTTAGAACGCTACAGTTTATGTTAGCCTTGTACATAACATGAGTTAATTTTAATGGTCCATGACGAGCCAAAGCCTTAAGGATTGCAACGTACATTTCCAGCTTTGACCTTCGCATAATCCGAGATCCCTCTTTTTCCCTCACATACGTTGGTTGTATTTATAAGAGAATGTGTGTATGTAGGATTCCCACATATCTCATGAAATTATCTCTTCTGCTCAAAGACATCGAGAGCTTGTTGAAGGAAAAACTGTTTGCCGATGGAGACACGGTTCTGGACTGAGCGTTACCTAAAGAGGTAAAGCCCCCTTACAACTAGGGAAAGGATTTAAGGAAGAAGGAGTTTGATGAGCACAGAGGCAGGGTTAAACAAGGATCGCCTGCAGTTGGCGCGGATTACTGCCTTTGAAGGAGAGATAGAAAAAACATAGCAGCGTTCAGCTAAATCCTTATAAGGATAATTAAGATTAGGAGGAGATTCCAAAGGTTTACAAACGTAAAGGTGAAGGAAAGCGGGTGAACTGTCGTGCCGCTTAGACTCTGGCGCAAACCATTAGATGCGGACAGAGTCAAGATTCCGCGGGCTGAGATACATATAATAAAAGAGCGGTGTAAGGGGTGTGGCTTCTGCATAGAATTCTGTCCCAGAAAAGTGCTGGAGCAATCAAAAGAATTCAACGAAAAAGGTTTCCACCCTCCAAGGGTGAAAGAAGTGGACAAATGTGTGCTTTGCAGCTTCTGCGAAGCCGTTTGCCCAGACCTCGCGATTTTTACTGTCGAAAAGAAATGTGAAGGAGACTGCTAGGTGGCGGAAAAGAGGATAGCCGTTCTCACTGGCAAACACTTCATGCAGGGAGACATAGCCTGTGCAGAGGGCGCAATAGCCGCTGGATGCAGATTTTTTGCTGGTTACCCCATAACGCCAGCCACGGAAATCGCTGAACGCATGGCTCGACGTCTGCCAGAGGTTGGAGGGGTCTACGTGCAGATGGAAGACGAACTCGCCTCAATGGCAGCAGTCATCGGAGCATCCTACGCGGGTGTGAAATCCATGACCGCCACCTCAGGTCCAGGCTTCAGCCTCATGGTTGAAAACATAGGGCTGGCCTTCATGACCGAAACCCCATGTGTCATCGTAAACGTTATGAGGGGAGGCCCTAGCACCGGTCAACCAACGAAATCCGGTCAGCAAGACGTGATGCAGGCAAAGTGGGGTTCCCACGGCGACTACGAAATTATAGCTCTTGCCCCATCTTCAGTTCAGGAGGCCTTCGACTTAACGGTTCAAGCCTTCAATCTTTCGGAAACTTATCGCACCCCTGTGGTTGTGCTCGCTGACGAAATTGTTGGACACATGTGGGAGAGAGTCACCATCCCTAAAGCGGACGAGATTAGGGTTGTAAATCGAAAAAAGCCTCAAGTTTCGCCAAGTGAGTACGCTCCCTTTAGACCTGACGAAGACTTGGTTCCGCCAATGGCCTGCTTCGGAGAGGGATACCGCTTCTACGCAACAGGGCTCACACACGACGAGAGTGGGCTCCCCAGAACCAGCAGTGCTGAGGCGCAACAGAAACTTGTTCAACGGCTCTGCGACAAAATACGAAAGAACGCGGATAAAATAATAAAAACCGAGGGAACAATGCTGGAAGACGCTGAAGTGGCAGTTGTTGCCTACGGGATTACTTCGCGATCCGCGTTAAGCGCTGTGCGAAAGGCAAGAGAAGCGGGCATTAAAGCGGGTCTCCTCAGACTAGTCACCCTCTGGCCTTTTCCTACCAAACAGGTTTCACAGGTGGCTAAGAAGGTCGATGCAATAGTGGTTCTTGAGATGAATTATGGGCAGATTGTGCGCGAAGTGGAGAGAGCGGCTAAGGAAACTCCTGTGATTTTTCTACCGAAGTTGGGTGAAGAACCGCACAAACCATCAGAGGTTTTGTGGGGCGTAAGGGGGGCGCTCCAGTGAGAGAGGAGTTGCATCCATTTGAAACGTTCTTGCGAAGGGAGATGATGCCCCACATCTGGTGTGAAGGTTGTGGAAATGGTATCATACTAAACTGCTATGTGAGGGCTCTCAGAGACCTAGGCATCGACATCAACAAGGTTGTTACGGTTTCTGGGATCGGGTGTATTGGGCGCATATCAGGGTACACAAACACAGATTCTTACCACACAACCCACGGCAGGGCTATAGCCTTCGCCACAGGAGTGAAGCTGGCTAAACCAGAGCTGAAGGTGGTTGTGATTAGTGGAGACGGAGACCTCTTCGCCATCGGAGGAAACCATTTTATTCATGCCGCCCGCAGAAACGTAGATATACAGGTGATATGTGCAAACAACTTCAACTACGGCATGACTGGTGGACAATATGGACCCACCACCCCCCTTGAGGCTTGGACTACCACAACTCCCTACGGAAACATTGAACACCCCTTCAACCTAGTTCACTTGGCAGCAGCTTCAGGGGCAGTGTACGTCGCAAGATGGACAACTCTCCACGTTCGAAGGCTAACGGAATGCATAAAGAAGGCTTTGCAGAAGGAGGGATTCTCCTTCATCGAGGTGATCTCCCCATGCCCCGAAATCTATGGAAGGTACAACAAAATGAGAACCGGCATCGACATGATGAACTGGTTCAGAAAAGCCTCTGAGGTTCAAAATTACTCTGACCCAGCAAAGGCTGAAATAACTCCTGAGAGAATCGTTATAGGTGAGTTTGTAGACATTGAAAAACCCAGTTTCGGAAGGCTTCTACAAGACATGACAGCCAAAGTTCAAGAGAGGATGAGGGAAGAGAAATAAATGAGACTGGAAATCAGAATCGCAGGCTTCGGCGGACAGGGAATCATAAGGACCGGAATGATGTTGGCTATGGCGGCTTGCATCCACGGAAACAGAAATGCAGTTCAAACGGAGTCTTACGGTCCTGAATCTAGAGGGGGAGCATGCAAATCCGAAGTGGTGATTTCCGACGAGGAAATAGACTTTCCAAAGGTTGTGGACCCAGACGTCTTGATCGCTATGTCACAGGAAGCCTACAACACCTACGTAGACACAGTTAAGAAGGGTGGAACAGTTCTTTTAGACCCAGATTTGGTGCAAAAGCAGAAAGCCAGCTCAGGCATTAGGGTTTTCAGGGTGCCAGCGACAAGGATGGCTGAGGGACTCGGGAAAGCGATAGTTGCAAATGTTGTTATGCTGGGCGCCTTTGCCTCCTTAACCCGTCTTGTGGATGCTGAAGCGCTTAGGAAATCTGTTCTGGACAACATTCCCAAGGGAACCGAAAAACTGAACCTAGCGGCTTTTGAAAAGGGCTACAACTATGGGAAGAGCCTTCTAGAAGAGAAAACTGAAAAATAGGGTATTCGACAACATACAAGTTTTCGTGGTGAGACATGTGATTATAGGTATTGTTGCGGATACACACGACTGTTTGCCCCTAGTTGACAAGGCTGTGAAGCAGTTAAACGAAGAAGGAGTTAAGTTGGTGCTGCATGCCGGAGACTACATCGCTCCCTTTGTTGTGCCCCACTTCAAACCCTTGAAGGCTGATTTGATTGGCGTTTTCGGCAACAACGACGGTGATCAAAAACTACTTGGAAAGAGATTCTCAGAATTGGGCGCCCAGATTCGTGGAAGGTTCGCAGAGGTGACAGCTGACGGATTGAGGATTGGAATGCTGCATGGCGAAGAAGAGGAGCTTCTCCGTTCACTCATCAGTGTGGAAGGTTATGACGTGATCGTGCATGGACACACCCACGAGGCGAAAACCTACAAAAAGGGAAGAACCCTCGTCGTGAATCCTGGAGAGGTCTGCGCTTATCTGACGGGAAAATCAACAATAGCCACGTTGAACACCCAAACGTTGGACGTAAAAATAGTCTCATTGTAAATGATTGCACCATCAGACAAGCCAAATCAGAAAGCTTCAAGTCTGCTTCGCCTTATCTTCTCCACCGTTTTCTTCACTCCTTCCCAACCTTCGACCACCTTCGAGTCAACTACATCGAAGGCTTCCTTCGAAGTTAGGCGTTCCAACTCCTCACCAGTCACTTCCCTAGAAAGATACCTTGCCGCTCTCAGCATTTCACCGTTTAGTCGAGAGTCTGTGACATCTGCTAGGTGGCAGACCAACGCCTCAACTGTTCTGGGCCATATTGGACCCGCCTCGCCTCCGTGATGTGCACAAACTATGTGAATCAGGTCTAGAGGGAAGCCTCTTCGAACCATTTCCGAAACTATTAGGGTTAGGTGATCCAATCTCTCGGCCAGAGGCGTTGACGTGTAGGTTCCATTTTCTTCCACGTGGTAAGTCAGAGGCTTGAAAATGTCGTGTAAAATAGTTCCGGAGATAACTAGGTCCTTGTCAACTCTGCCATGGTATACTCTCTTGATAATGTTGCAAAGGTTTAGGGCGATCTCAGTTGTTGATACAACATGGTCAATAAAGCCTCCTGGATAGCTATGGTGACGAGAAATGCCAGCCGGCGAAATCTCCAAGGGCAGTCCCCCATAAACCTCTCCTCCAATCTCAATAGTCGGGTTTTCAATGAACTGGGCCACCTTCTCTCGCAGTGATTCATCCACGATCTTGTCAACAATTTTTTTAAGCCTAGAATCCAAGGTCGCTCCTCCTTCGACTACAAACCATCGTCTCGATTTTCTTTTATGTTATTTGGTCTATGTTAGATTGTTTCTTTTCTCTTCAGTGGCTATCATATGGGCTTTTCGGATGGGCTCCGGAATTCTACCTGTCTGCGTACACCGCATGACGATGTCTATGGCTCTTTTCAGTGATACACGGTGGCCAACGCTGACGTATATGGGCTTCTGTCTCGGTCTCGTGACAACTGCAGCACCAATAGTCTCCCCCTTATCTTTAACGGGCGCCCATCCCCAATTCCTGATAGGCTCAGTCTTACCACATAGCAGGTTCTTTGCAACTCCAATCGTCGGTCGATCTATCACCAAACCCAGATGAGCAGCGAACCCCAGGCGATAGGGATGAGCTATGCCATGACCATCGACGAGAAAAACGTCTGGCTGAGTCTGCAGTTTTCTTATAGCCGAAAAGGCTGGAGGGACCTCCCTGAAAGACAACAAAGTGGGTATGTAGGGGAACTGCGTTTTGAGACGAGCCACCTGCGATTCTACAAGTGATAATGAGTCAAAGTCGAGGACGGCTGCAACGCCAATGGAGACTCCATTTGCGTATGCAACGTCCACTCCAGCCACATAATTAATGGTCTCGGGAAGCTGATCTTGTCGTATCACCTGTTTGGACAACTGCAGCTGCATCATGTGCGCTTTTTCAACGGAAAATCTTGGGCTAAGCTTAACTGGCAATCTCGGCTCGAACCCCAATAAAAACTGGTCCAGCTATCTCAATCTTCTTTTTCTTGCCTGTTATAAACCTTCGAGCCACATCGCCCACTTTCACGTTCACGTCACTGGGGTTCTTCGCCATTCTCACTCGAACCTTCACGCTTTTCCTTCCCAAGCGTGCGGCTTCCTCAATTTTTGCGGCTGCCAATGATGCCACGGCGTCTAGGTAGCTGAAGCCAACTGAAACCCCCTTTTCCCTAGCCTTCTCAGTTTTTCTCACTATGGCCACTCGTTCCAAGCACCTTTCGGGAATGCCTAAGATATTTCCGTCGTAAACGTAGATGTAGTTGCAAGCGGCGGGTCCCAAGAGTTTGGTGCCTACGTCGGTTTCGTAGACATATACCCTGACGTCCTTCCCCCACGGGTTTCCTTCATACGCTAAGAATTCGCATGGAGCTAAGGCGTCGGCGTGCTTAAGCGCGGTTGATCTGATTCTTTCCTCTATCTCTTTGCCCAGTGTGCTTTGGGGCTTGACCTCGACCTCCACCATGCCTGCGATTTCGGTGTCAGAAAGTTCTCTTTCCACATAGAATTGAGGGTGAACGAGCCTTCGCACGTCACTTTCACCATGTATCAGTGAAGCTACCCGTTCCACTCCTATCCCCACGTTAAGAACTGGATGTTCAAGGTCGTACCTGGCGAGGGCGATAGGGTTGTACAGCCCATAATTGACAATTTCAATCCATTCTTTCATGCCGGGATGGAAAATGAAACCCTCGTACTCCGTTCCAGGCGTGTAGTACTTGGACGTCACCTTCTTCTGAACGGAACGGAAGCGCTTGAAACCCAAGGGCTTCAACACGGCCCTTGTGATCTCTTCTCCGTCTCTTACGTCCACTGTCTCATCCATGACCACGCAACTCGCGGCATAATGTACGCGTAGATGAGTGGGGTCCTCTCTCTGTTCACGTCGAAACCGTATGTCCACTGAGAACAGTTTTATTGGCAGCTCAAGCTTGTGTTGCAACGCTTGCAGGGTGAGGAACCAGGCGCTTGTCATGTGAGACCGCAGTGTGTGGGTGGAGGGTTCAGGTTTCAGGGCGGCAAACTCTGGGAAAACGTCGGAGAGAATGAGCGTTGCTGTGCTGTCAGGGATGCTTAGGGATTCAGCGATCTTCTCCACCAGATCGTCCGAATCTATTTCTCCCTTCTTGTAATCGCGCAACACTCCCTGCAAGGCCGCACGTCTACTCTCAGTCAATTGAACCCCAAGACTTTCAATCTTTTGACACTTTGCTTTGCTCAGGCCAATGTCAGGGCGAGGCAGCGTTGCCAAGTAGTAGCAGCGGTCCAGTATGACCGGAGCCTCTGATCCGTACTGTTTGTAAACCTCTGTCTCATCAACTATAACAGGGTTTAGGACCTCTGTGAAGCCTAGATTGAGAAGGGATTGACGCATCCTTTGAAGGAGGTCAAAGAGGGGGTGGGACTTGCCTGGCTCGCTGGGAACAAGGTTCAACCTCTTACCGGGCTTAGGCAGAAGGCTTGCGCTTTCGCGCCAGACTCGTTCGAATCCCTCTTTTTCAACCCGTTTCAAAATGTCATTGGGCCTTGTTTTTCCCAGTTTTTCTTTTCCTCCTGATGTTTTTCGCTAGCTCTTTGATGGAGCGTTCCAAGGAGTTTCTTCGAGTTTCGATTGTGAGGTCTCCCCTTGTGGTCTCGATGATGCGTCTAGCGATGTCGCACTTTCTTCGGAGCCCTGGGACTAGGAGATAGGCGTCGTCCATGGCTGTTAATTCAACGTAGATATGCTCCATCGTTTGCATACAGTTTTCTGCGGTTTCCAGGTCTCCTTTCCGAAGGGAGTCGAGAGTTCTACGTCTGAGTTCCCCGATTACGTCTGACAGTCCGAGCAGGTAGGAAACTGAGGGGACACCCAACTCTTCAGGGTTAACGAACCGCCCTTCCCTTGTCAACGTGAGGAGCGTGTGCGCCTCGGCGTATTCCTCAAACGCAGCGGTGACTAAACCAGCGTAAACCAGCTCCGGATGATTCTTCGAAATTTCAGCGAGTTTGGTGAAGAGCTCGCCCGCCTCTTTGAGCAGCTTTTTCGCCTCATCAAATCTTTCTTGGTGCGTAAAGAGAATCGCTTGCTTAGACAGGCGGGTTGCTCTGCGCATGTCTCTTTGAAGCTCCTGCCGAACCTCCTCTTTCTTCCTAAGTTCTTCCTCAATCTTGCCGAGAAGAGATTTTAACGACACATAATCCACAACCGTGGGTGTTTCCAAAAAAATGCATCAAGCGAGCTTAATAGGCTTTTCCAAACGACTCAGCAGGACCACCCGACTCTCCGGGGCTTCATCAAGAATGTTGTAGCCAGTCTCCTTAGCCAACTTAGCCGCGAACTCTCGAATCTCCCGGTGGGTGGGCATGTTCTCGAAGCCCAAGCGAAGTCGCGAAAAGCCAACGTGCATGTAAGCCTTAGGCTCCACATATGTTAAACCAGCCTTTTCAATCAACTGAGCGTACAGATCTGGGCGTTTCAAGTTTAGGTTTCGCACCAACGTTAGCCGAGCTACGGTTGGGCACTTGAAACTGGGCAGCAGAGAAAGCGTTTCGTTAAGTTTTTCCCAAGCTGAAGGGATTTGGGGGCGACACGCTTCCAAGAATGTTTTTTCATCGGGTGCGCAAACTGAGACATAGAGTTGAGTTGGCTCGTCCCTCAGCTGAGACAGAGCTTCTGGAACCGTTCCGTTGGTGACGAGGAAAGTCGTGAAGCCTCGTTTGTGAAAGCCTCTTATGAGGTTGCCTAGAAGAGGGTACAGTGTTGGTTCGCCGGTTAGGCTGATGGCTGCGTGTCTT
>Ga0315307_1001017_pt1 | contig 12397 bp, 13 predicted proteins | sample TDP2_MG_FD_203079 | JGI IMG/M metagenome (GOLD analysis project Ga0315307, IMG submission 203079) | Freshwater sediment microbial communities from Lake Towuti, South Sulawesi, Indonesia - TDP2 | ecosystem: Environmental > Aquatic > Freshwater > Lake > Sediment | place: Indonesia: South Sulawesi... | reverse complement strand
TAGGCACCTGAGGCGCTTACCCCGCTGATGAAGGCTACTACTGGCTTCTTAGCCGATAGCTTATACACAGCGGTGTAAAGGTAGTCAGAAGCAGTAGCCAAGCCTCCGGTGGAGTCGATATTGATGATCACTGCCTTGATCCGGCGGCTTTTCTTTAAGCCATCAAGCATATCGACATAATCTCTCAGCTTGCGAAACCCTGTTATGGGACCGAACAGCTCTAAGACCCCTATTTTTGCGCCCAATGGTAATGAAATTCCCATTGTTTATCATCCTTTCCTTACTACGGTGAACTCCGTTGCTGACATTATAACAAAATCAGGGTTTGTTTGAATAAGTTCTTGCTTGGCGCATCCTTTTCTGGTAAATTAAGGTAGCTTGGGGCTGTAGTTTAGAGGGAGAACGTGTGACTGGCAGTCACAAGGTCGGGGGTTCGAGTCCCCCCAGCTCCACTGTGAGAGACTTGAACTCCCACCTATCACACACTTAGCCAGAAAGTGTAGCCCTGTCTATCTCGATTACCTGGACACAATACACCCCAATCAATCCCCTTTGAAGTCAATGTCTAGGTGTGGCTTGAAGGCTTTTGGCAATGTGAGGAAGGTTGTAACCTTCGCACTAGCTTGAATCTGCATCCAAGCCGAGTGCGGTAAAATGTCGGAGAGGATTCTCCCCACGACCCTAAGCTATTAGAATGGGAGCGAACATATAATGCGATAAGACTGCATCAGTCCCTGGGCTACTTAACTCCACTTAAGTTCCTGGAGGAATGGAAGGAAAATCAGAGAAAGGAGGTGGTGTGTCACTAAGGTACTGGACGAGTACAGGTATGGATCGCGGTCGGCATCGCCGCAGCCCTTGGAGTTGGTGTTGTGGCATATTTGATCCGCAGGAGGGTGGGGGCAGGGTAGTGCCCTTCATTTCGATTACCTGGACACAATACGCCCCACTCAATCCCGTTTGAAATCGCTGTCTAGTCGCCTGAAAGCTTTGGTAGCTGATATTACACCGTTCACCAACCTTGAATCTGCATCCAAGGTGGGTGTCATACTGTAGTACCCATATTTCCTCAAAATCACCTCCTTCCTCAGTAACGTTTGTCATTCTCGCTCCGGCTCCTCCGGTGATATATAGGCAGTAGGATCACATGCATTATTTGGGTCAAAGGCGCGCTTTATCTTTCGCAGCCAGATGTGGTAGTTACTACATGCTGGACCAAATACACCGTGCTTTTCACCGCCTACTTGAGCAAGTTGAAAGATGGGCACCCCAAGTGCATATTCTATGCATGCCTCGTTTGTCTCCTTCAAGTATTCCCAGGCTCCCTTCAAAGATTCGGGATCACGATGGTCAAAAAGGATAAGCACCTCCGTGTAGCCGAGGGCGCCGTTTTCAAATAGCAGTGTAGCGCAATTGTCAGCGCCATCGTCCATAAGTAGGCCCCTTTTTATATATTTTTCCTTAATTTTTGTTCCCTTTTTGATTTGAGTTATTGCTAAGTCTGGCGCATCCATAGCCCCGAAGGACGTATTGAAGCCTCCTCCAGGGCGAAAGCATGACCTGGTAACGGTGTCTATCTTCAATGCTGAGGTAGCGTTTTGACTTTGCATCTCAGGAGTCTCCCCTACGGGCGCCACTACCCCCCCTGTTTCAGCCAAGATTTCATCTAAAGCCTTCTTTTGATATTCAAATTCTTTCCGAGATTTACCATGTATTCCAAGGGCAAGAGCATATTTAAGCATCTCCTGTAGCATGCCTGTTTTCCATAAATCATAGAACTCTTTACCCCTCGCCATCTGGAGCCCGGTGAACGATGGGCTAAGCCTCGCCATCCACCATCCTATTTCCGCTTCACCGATTTTATAAGCCGCTTCGGTAAGCTTCTCTAAGTTTGGAAAACTGAGAAGGGAAATCTTAAAGTCTTCCAAAGGCTTCTCTACAACATAAGATGCTGGTGTAGTTTTCATTTGAATTGTTGGCGGCCCTGGCCAGTGATAAAGCTTAACAGCACACTTTGTAAATACACCGAGCCCTCCCCATGCTCCCTCCCAGCCTCTCATTATGCCTCGCAGGCTTGGGCCCGGTCCATCGCCGCAAAACCATCCAGCCCCTGACCCTAATGAGCCCAGCTTTAGTATCTCACCCGTGGGCAAAACCCATTCTACGCCTAAAACATTGCGACCACTAAAGCCCATAATCAGCCCATCTGGTCCATAACCTACCACAGACGTGGCACTGGCAAGGGCCGAAGTACTAGAGCCAGCTCCTATTATGTGACAGTTAAGCCCTCTTTTCATTGCTTCGACCTGAAGCTGCGCACATATAACATATGGCTCTACGACGGCGTACATGTTCTTCTCGTCTATCTCAAGAATCCTATTCATCCTTCTTAGATCTAGCTGTACTACACCCCCGACTCCGGGTGCATTATGAGCACCCCAGCCTGTGCTAAGCGCCTTGAATTTTATTTTGTGTCTATTGCATATTTTAACTATTGCTTGTACTTCCTCTGCACTTCCTGGCAAAACTACAGCTTCAGGCGTAAACTCGGTCCATACCCCCCCTCTTGCTCCAAAGGGTTGGAAGGCGTATACCTGTAGCATTGCTGGGTCCTCAGATACATTCTCTGAGCTGACAACATCTTCTAACGACCTGTATACATTTCTTGATAGCGCCATTACTAACCTCCTCTTTCAAATTGCTTGCTGGACAAGCTCTATAAGATCATAGACAGCAATCTTCTGCCCGCTCTCCTTAATGGCATCCTTAAAGTTCCTTTCACACCAGGGGCAGGCAGTTACTATTGCCTCAGCTCCGCTAGCCTTCGCCTCCTCCACTCTCTCCAGCGCAGTCCACAGGGCAAAGTCTGTGTAGGCCTCTTTCACCCCACCACCAGCGCCACAGCACCAGGCATATTCCTTGATCCGCTCCATCTCAAAAAGCTCCAAGCCAGGGATGCTATTAAGCACATCCCTTGGAGGCTGGTAAATGCCTTCTAATCCTCTTCTAACCTCTTTCTCGGGCTCTTTTAGAATAAATTGACCGAGGACTTTTTCCTCCCTCCCCTTCCAGGGAATGTACGGTTCTGAAAGTCTTCCGAGATGGCATGGGTCGTGATATGTTACTTGTATGGGTATTTTCTTGGTGAACCTGATTTCACCCTCTTTTATTAGCTGATCAAGGTATTCCGTGACATGTAGCACCCTAAACTTCATCTCTTTGCCCGCTGTGGGATAAAATTTCTTAAATGTGCCATAGCAATCAGCGCAAGAGGTTACCACCGTTCTTACCCCAGCGGTAGCCCAGGTCTCTATATTGCTCTCGGCGTATTTGATGAACTCGCCTTGGTATCCCATCTCATAGGCGCGACCTCCGCAGCATGTCTCCTCCCCCCCCATGATCCCTACATCGACACCTGCCTTCCTTAAGATGGTTATCGTATCTCTGGCTATATCCTGAAGCTCTGGGTCGAAAGAGTACTGACACCCAGCGTGATATACTACATCCGCCTTCTCCCTGGTCAAATCCTTCACATCTAATCCTTCAGCCCATTTGCCCCGCTCAGCCTTCAACCGCTGCAGCATGTTGTCTTCCTTCCTCAAGCCCTCAATTACAAACATGTGAGCTGGCAAGAGCTGGCCATCTTCTACACATTTCGCTCTTAATTCATAGACTACTTGTAGTACCTCCAAATCCGCATTATATTTACACGAGGAATCACAAGCGCCACATGTAGGACACTTATATATCATGTCTAGCATTTCATCCGTGTATTCAGTTATCCTGTCTTCTAACATTGCCAATCCTATGGCTAGCTTTCCACCCCCAGAGTAGGCATGGAAATTACTCTTTACTATGCTGGGGCAGACGTTGGAGAACCGCCAACTCTTTATTTGGGCTAGTGGTGGCCACTTGCATAGTGAGCATCTGGCACAACGCTCCATATCTCTCTTATAATCCTCTAGCGCCATTGTTACACCCCCTTAGAAGCATAATTTACCCGGATTCATCACCCCATTTGGGTCGAATATCTCCTTAACCTTTCTTAGAACTATAACAGTATCTGCACATCTACCATAGGCCATATCTGCCCAGGGGCCATAGGGCCTGGAGAAGAACCCCCCCATGTTCACGAAGGTCTCACTGGCATCGGTGAAAAGAGTGCCAACCTTTTCCATCTCTTTAGGACTGTTTGGGTTGCAGGTCAGATTGAACTCAAAGTGACAGGCGCACCCTTGCATTACTGGCTGGATGTAGACCCCTATCTCGGTGGTGGGGTGTCCCCTCTCTTCCGCCATCCGATGCATGTCCCCTATAAACTCTGGAGTTCTGTCCAGTGTGGACAGGAAGAAGATGTCATGGCACCCGCCTTTAAACCTTAGCTTCCAGTAGGGCTCTGCCGAAGGTTTCGATAGTATCTCTAATACCTCCCCTCCACTAACCCCTGAGATTGCGCTCACCGGCTTGACACCGAATTGCTGAGCAACGTCCATGATGTCCTTCTCTTGATATTCAATCCTCTCCTGAGGGAGCCTTTCATAGCCTGCGATGCAGAAGATGAGGATCCATGGCGGCAGGACCTCCCGCAGTGCCGCGATCTGATCAGCATCCTCTCTGAGAAGTGCCGCTAGATTAAAGCTGTTCAATAGGAGCAATTCATCTCCTAACCTGAGCCTTAGTATCCGGTAGGTTAAGTCTATCAATTGCTCAACGCTTTGGGCTGGTACAAAGAAGAGTTTTTGAATGCTGGGCAATAGCTCACATTTCACTGATGCCCAGGTGACTATCCCCATTGTTCCTTGGGAACCCTGAATAATCCTAAAAAGGTCACTTTGTGATGGTCCTAAGGGGTTCTTCTGGGCTTGACCGGAGGCCCATTGCTCCTCTAATGTACCTGGTCCTGCAGCTGAGCCAGTCCTGAACATATCACCAGTTCCAAAGACCACCTCGGTGCAGAGCAAGGGATCGGAGATGTCCCACTGATACTTCGGTATTGTAGTGGGCTCCCTTTCAAGGCAGCTACCCATTACCGATTTCGAGCTGCGGGGACACAAAGGCATAGGAAGCCTTAGGCCTTCTTTTTCCAGTTCTGGCTGGAGTTCGGCGAAGCTTATCCCTGGCTCAACCATTGCTACCCTATTTCTGCGGTCAATCCTTATGATCCTTTTCATCCGGCTCAGGTCCACGACAACTCCTCCCAAGCTGGGGATGGTATCGCCCCTGAAGTGAGGCGGGCCAGAACTCACTGGAATAAGGGGCGTGACCGTCCTATTGGCCCACTTCACTATCTCCTGTACCTGCTCAGCATTCTGTGGCCTTGCCACATATTGAGGCTTCATCTGGCGAACGAAGCTCTCATCCCTAGAGTAAGCCTCAAGGAGCTCCGGGGCATCGAAAACGTTTGCAGAGCCAACGATTGCTATTAATTCCTCTTTTTCGGACACTATTGGCCTCCTTCCTCTCCTATAAGTTTAAAGGATTTTGGCCTCCCTGAGCCTGAGGGCTAGATTTACTGCCGCTTCCTCATCTGTCTCGCCCTCCACGATTTGACATCTCGCTTCCTTGGCTGGGATGTATAGCTGGAGCATTTTCATCCGCCTCATCGGGGATGACTCTATGCCCAGATCCTGACACCTCCAAATGGTGACCTGTTTCTTTTGAGCAGCCATAAGTTCTTGCAGCGGAACACTCCGCAACTGACCCAGCTCATGGCTTACCGTAACTAGGGCAGGCAGTGGAGCTTCGACCACCTCATAGCCGTCCGATACCACCCGTTCCACCCTCAACCTGGCCTCGGTCATTTCTACTTTCTTTGCCACCGTAACGCTAGGGATATCCATGATCTCGGCAATGCCTGAGCCGACTACGCCGGCTGCGGTGTCAGCTGCCAGCCTTCCGGTAAGTATCAGGTCACATTTGCCAATTTTTTTGATAGCGACGGCCAGTATGAGAGCGGTAGAATAACTATCAAGGTCTCGGAAAACGTCATCCTCCAGGAGAACTAGCTCATCGGCTCCTGCTGCTAGACATTTCCTCAGCACGGCCTTGGCCAGCTTTGCTCCCAAGCTGATTACGGTTACCTTACAATGATGCACATCTTTTATCCTGAGGGCAGCCTCTAGAGCATTCTCATCGTAAGGATTTAGCACAGGAGGAACGCCAGGAGTGGGCAAAGCTCTTTTCGCCTCAGTGTCGACCTTGAAGGTAGAAACAGGGGCTTCGGGATCAAGAACTTGCTTAACAGTAACGACGATATTTAGCACACGTTGACCTCACCACCACCACATAGAGGGCCGTAATACGGGTAGTTCTGTTCGGCCATCCCACCAATAGTGCCACCGTCCGCTGTCTGCACGGCCCCCTCGGCATAAGCATCGCCAGCGATGTGGGCCCATTTGTACACTTGGACATTCGCCTTGGCATAGGCACTACCCAGGATTTGGGTTCCAGCACCTGTCAGCTGGATATTCCCCCCCTCAGAACAGGCAGAGCCGCCGATGACAGAACCAAGCTTCAGTTGCACATCCCCCCTGCAATGACATGGCCCTCAATAGTTGAATCTGATATCTCTAATTGAGTATCCCCGCTGGAATAGACGCTACCTGTGATTAGGGCGCCTGCGCCTTTGAACTGAACATTCCCATTGGCGACGTAGACATTGCCATCGATTACTGCGTTCTCATATAGTTCGACATTCCCGTTGGTAACATAGACGTTGCCTACATGCTCCTCATTCGGGCTCACTATGAAGTTCCCCCCATCGTAAGTCTCCTCCTCTGTGTATTCCTCTGGATCCATGGAGTTAAAACCAGCGGAGCCATCGGCAGGCAGCCAACCGACATAAGCCAAAACGGTAGTGCTGGAGTCTTCATTGGTAGTGGCAATGGAGGTAACCCTGTAAGTATCGGTCTCTGCTTCTTCGATGGTGACGTTTACCGTCTTGTCGTTCAACGTGAATTGATATTCCCAAGGCGCACCGTCGCCCCGTCCTGTAGTAGATACCACATGCCATAGTTCCCCCCTGAATCAGCGGAATAGAGTTCCTGGCTTCTGCGCTCATGAGTCTGCCCGGCTTCGAGACCAGTGCGCATATAGGCGAGGATGGGGGTGATAACAAGGCCGCCAAGGACGAGCAGTATCAACACGTTTGTCAGGGTAGAATGACCTGACTCTCGTCTAGCAAAATGGATTAGTGTCTTTCTTGCCCTTGCTCCCATTCGTTCCTTGACTATCGCAGTAGTATATCAGGGCACGTGACGAATGTCCAGTGCACGTAGAGCCTGCTGATTTCCACTATATATTAGTCGGTTAGGACTCCTCAAAACCCTCGCACTGCTGACTGAAGCAATGCCATGGGAGACAATTACAGCTACTCCCAGCAGGTTAGAGGGCACTCGGACCGGGGGATTCCCAGCAGGAAATGCAAGCGGTTGTTGGGGACTATGTCCAGCTGAGTGCTGACCTGCCGACATTTTGCCGACAGACTCTTTAGCACCCCGTGGCATAGGATACCACTAGCAGGCACGAAAGTCGCCCTGACGCAAAACGAGAAAACACCGATTGCTATCTGGAACGACGGCGTGACACGTTGCGCCTCTTACTTTTGAGCAGGCTGTTGGGAGCAAGGGATCTGGCCGCTATATCGGCACAAGGGTATGGACCGGCTTGAACATCCCCTCGGATATTGGGAAAGGCAAAGGGGACACCAGCTGAAGGAATGGAAGGAAAATCAGAGAAAGGAGGTGGTGTGTCACTAAGGTACTGGACGAGTACAGGGTATTGACAAGGCATAGGCAAACTCGTATATTCTTTTCAGTGACGCAACTCATATTCGCAAATCTTTCCCATTTGAGTGTGGCTATGAGGGTAGCTCTTTTGGCAGTGGCCCTTATCTTGGCGGCTCTGCTTGCTGGCTGCGCTGGGGGCGACTACGAAGTGGACAGCTCTTCTGGCCACCTTTATTGCCTTGGTGTCCTTACTGGCTGGCTGCGCAAAATCAAGAGGGAATTTGACCCGAACAATACGTCTGATCCTACCGTCTATGCGTCGCCGAAAGGACGACATTAGCTACCCTGTTCAGCGCTCGACCGCAATCCGCGGATAGGCTCAGGAGGAGGTGGCCAGATGAATAGCTATGATCTCATTGTGGTTGGCGGTGGCCCCGGAGGGAGCGCCGCAGCCAAGGAGGCCGCTGATAGCGGCCTCAAGACGATCGTCTTCGAGCGGGGAAGATTCTGCGGCGAGAAAAACTCATCGGGCTTCGGATTGTCGCCCAAGGCCGCTCGAGATTTTGACTACATAAGTGAACTCGATGTGCCCTCGCTCTGGCCTACCAAATTCGGTGTCATGCACATTGTGGAACCGCAACCCTCAAATTCAGATCGGATGACCTGGGGCTTGACACCGCCACGGCGTAGCAGCTACCCACAGGCGAACGAGTACATGGTGCAGATGATGTACCGGCCTGAGTTCGACCAGTGGATGATGGAGAAGGCCACTTCAGCAGGAGCAGAGTTGAAGCTTACCACTCTCATCACCAACGTTATTCGGGATGGCGAACAGGTGGTCGGTGTGTTAGACCATGAAGGCAACCGATATCGGGCACCAGTGGTGATTGCGGCAGATGGCGCTCACTCCTTGGTGGCTCAGAAGGCAGGGTTGAGAAAGAAATGGGACAAGGATCAGGTCACAGTGCTGGCCACCATTGATTTCGAAGCGGACCCGGAGCGTATTGCTGAATACTGCGGCGACACGAACGTCCACATTTTCATGGGGCCAGACCGAGGAGGTTATGTCTGCGTTTTCCGAAACGGATTCCACATAGGTTCGCGCCCTGCGAAGACGCTGCTCAGTGAAATAGACGCAGGCCGCAACTTATCCAGCTCATCTGTCATTGACAATGCACACCTGGATTTTGTCCAGCGCCTCATCAGGGCTACTAGAGCCAAACCTCGAGAATTCCAGCTTCACTTTCTGCCTTGGTTGAAGAAGTTCAACGAGAGGATCTATACCGGGGGACTCATGCTCACTGGCGACGCTGCGGGAGTACCTGAACCGTTTATGGCAGAAGGAGTCTGGCAGGCGATGTATTCGTCAAGGCTTGCCGCTCAAGTTGCTGTGCGAGCACACAGTGACAAGGACTTTTCCAAAGCATACTTCAAACAGTACATGGAGGAACTCAAGGTATCGCCCGTAGGGGTTGATTTCACGGCTGGCGCGGTCCTCAGAGACTTCTTCTCCGAATGGACCTCCCAGACATTCTACGATCTGTTTGACAATGTGGCAGATGCCATGTTCTACGGAATGCTCACCATGGCCGAACCTCATGCTCAAGGGATGTTGCGTGTACCCGCAATACTCGTGGATATGATCCCACAACTGCTTTTCCTGGCGCGCTACTACTTCCCGATAGCGGAGGAGGCCTCAAGGGAAAAGACAACTAACTTCCTAGCGGGGATGAAGGCGATGGCCCCTTTGCTTAAGAGCATGATACCGCCAGCAGCAGGAGGAAAGTGAACCATGGAGAAATATCCTATACGGAAGAGAAAACTAGTTACAGTGATTGAATCACCTGTCGATTTCATCAGGGTCGATCAAGAGAAGTGTGTCGGCTGTAAGAACTGTGTAATAATCTGTGGCATGAATTTGTGGAGAATAAGTGACGGCAAAGCCCTGTTGGCCTCCGACTACAAGAAGTTCTGTACGGAGTGTGCATCGTGCTACACCGTCTGTGATTACGATGCAATCGAGTTCACCTTCCCGCCGCCAGGATATGGCATTGTGTATGAGAAAGGCTGATGCGACCCTAGACGTGGCCACGCCCGAAAAGAAAGTAATCATTCTTAGCGGAGATGGGTCGTTTGGTGACTAGTTCCCCATAATATGGACGGGGGCCCTTTCCTCTTCAGCCTGACAGCTCTCTGAGTCCTATTCCTGACTCCTTTTCTGCACTTCATACAGTGGGTAAGGCGTTGCCTATCGGTTGCATTTGCCATCCTTCGTTGCTACAATTGTCTTTGCTGAGGGGAGCAGAGGCTAGATAGTAAGACTGAAAGTCAGTTTGAAAGTTCTACCTATTGTAACCCCAGCTCCAGTGGCATCGTCCAAGTTCATCTCTACAGATAACTGCGGTTCAAGTAACCCCAGGTGGACCAATTCGTTCATACGAGGTGACGAGATGTCAGAACGTGACGACTTCGCTTTCATGGATGCCACAGCCCAGGCCGAATTGGTACGTCGGCGCGAAGTGACTGCGCTGGAACTTGTGGATGCTGCTATACAGCGCATCGAGCGTTTGAATTCCACTCTCAATGCCGTGGTCACGCCGATGTATGATGAGGCACGCCAGCTGGCAGCCGGCAGGCTCTCTGAAGGACCCTTCACCGGCGTGCCTTTTTTGCTTAAGGATCTCATCGCAAGCCATGCTGGCGTTCGGATGACCGAGGGATCCCGCTTCCTGCGGGACTTTGTACCAGATCACGACAGTGAGATGGTAGTGCGGCTGAAACGCGCTGGCTTGGTCATCCTGGGCAAGACCAGCACTCCGGAGTTCGGCATCCTGCCAACAACGGAGCCGGAGTTATTCGGCCCCTGTCGAAACCCCTGGAATATCCAATGCACAGCAGGCGGATCGAGCGGTGGTTCGGCGGTTGCAGTGGCCTCTAGAATGATCCCAATGGCCCATGGCAACGATGGCGGCGGATCTTTGCGAATCCCCGCATCATGCTGTGGTGTGTTTGCCCTGAAACCCACCAGGGGCCGCAACCCCCTGGGCCCCGATCACGGAGATATTACGAGTGGCCTGGTCTGTGAGCACGCCCTGACCCTATCGGTGCGTGACAGTGCTGCCCTGCTGGATGCCACCTCCGGACCTGATCTTGGCGATCCTTACTGGGCACCCCCACCAAAGCGCGCTTATGCAAGAGAGGTGGGTGTCAAGCTACGCCGGCTGCGAATTGGGTTCAGCACGGCATCCCACATCGGCGTTCCAGTGCACCCAGACTGCGTCAGTGCGGTTAGCGATGCTGCCAAGCTGTGCGCTGACTTGGGTCATGAGGTTCAGGAGGCTACACCAGCGACAACAATAGGAATAGGGGAGGTAGTACAGGCGTTCATGACCGCATACGGTGCTCTTCAAATTTCGACCATCGATGCTTGGGCCACCAGACTGGGGAGGAAGCCAAACCAGGAGCAGTTGGAGCCGCTCACTTGGGCCATCTATTCCACATTGTGCAAGTACAGCGCATCCGAGTATCTCCTGGCGGTGACAGTGCTGCAGCGCGCTGCCCGCGACTTGGCCCGATTCTTCGAGAACCACGATGTCTGGCTGACTCCAACGCTGGCGGAGCCACCTTTGCCCCTTGGCTCCTTTGTCTCCACCGCACAAGATCCGTTGTACGGGTGGAATCGCATGGCGTTCTTCAGCCCCTTTACGCCCATCTGCAACTTCACTGGCCAGCCCGCCATGTCGGTCCCTCTCTTCTGGAATGCAGAAGGCCTGCCCATAGGAACTCACTTCGTGGCCCGCTTTGGCGATGAGGGGACCCTCTTCAGGTTAGCAGCCCAGCTCGAGGAAGCTCGTCCGTGGGCAGGCCGACGTCTGCCTGTGTCAGCCTGAAAGTGGGCTTTTTGTCGAAAATACATTCTTGACAAATGCCTTGGTGATATTCATTATAATTTCACTAGAACAGGAGGAATAGAGGAATATATGAAAGAGATGGTGGCTTATTGTGGTCTTGTTTGTACTGAATGCCCAACATATCAGGCGACTCAGAAAAACGACAATAATGCTAGGACTAAAATTGCTGAAGCGTGGAGTAAGCAATTCAAGATGAACCTCAAAGCCGAAGATATCAACTGCGATGGTTGCTTGGCAGTAGGCAAGAGACAGATCGGCTATTGCATGATGTGTGAAATTAGAAAGTGCGGCTCGGATAAAAAGGTGCTGAACTGTGGCTACTGTGTAGAGTACCCTTGTGATAAGCTAAAGGATTTCCATACTGGGGCTTCTCAGGCCAAGGCTAAACTTGAAGCTATCAGAAATACAAAATAATGCTGCTAGGTAACGGCAGATGTAGTGCCTGTCCCAGCGGGAAGAAAGCAGAGGAGAATCCTGATTTATGTTTTAATATAAAGTCACCCGCCCCGTTTGGCAGGGGGACAGTCCGCTTTGCGGACTCCGATACTTTGTTCGGAGAGCTCCTACCCTATGCGTGGGACATTTCAATTGCTGATTCTGAGAGTCCTTTGACCAATCCTAATCTGGGCAAGAAAGGTCGACAAGACTCTTTGAGATGAAATGAACAAGACTCATCCCTGCTGCGCCAGAGCCTTAGCTGTGCTCAGAGGTCGGGATTTTTACCTTCTGGTCTCACTGTTTGGGGTCTGCACCCTATTT
>Ga0315307_1001015_pt1 | contig 12418 bp, 10 predicted proteins | sample TDP2_MG_FD_203079 | JGI IMG/M metagenome (GOLD analysis project Ga0315307, IMG submission 203079) | Freshwater sediment microbial communities from Lake Towuti, South Sulawesi, Indonesia - TDP2 | ecosystem: Environmental > Aquatic > Freshwater > Lake > Sediment | place: Indonesia: South Sulawesi... | reverse complement strand
ATATACACTATCATTCTCCTGGGATATTTAGGAATATTCAACAGCACCCGTTTGGACCCATACTTGGAAGCCGCGAGCAAATTGCAGCATTACGTAAGCGCTTATAGGGACGTTCTCTCCAATGATAAGATGGCTGAAGAACATTTGAGAATTGTGAGCATGCTTAGGGAGGAACTAGAAAGCAGTTTAGAAAAACTCTCGGGCACGAGCGCTCTTTCTAAGGCGTGATGTCACAAATCACAAACAGTGGGAACCTCCCTAACATACCCCTACATGGCGCAAGTTTTAATAACAAAATTGGACATTTTGTAGGAAATGTGACCTGTGATGTCACGCATTAATGCCACCTCTCATCACATCAACTTTGTAATTCTGACAGTCTTCGAAATAATCACACCCACATCACATTTTCAAAGCGGCATAATCGATTCTAACATTATCATGATCAGCACAATTTTTCTTTTGGCTTTGACAATCGCGACGACCTTGTTGTATTATCAGCGGATCAAGGGCATTAAACTGAAGTATGAGGAAGCCAAGAACGTCGTTGGCGATGTTGTCGTGAGTTTTAACAAACAGTTGCAGAGGCAAGAAGAGCAATTAGATAAAGCTAGCTACAAAGTGGAGGCGCTTTCCACAAGAAGTGAAAACCTTGTGACAAAAGTCGAAGAGCTGGAGAGGCGCGCGAACGACTTGGCTTCCAAAGTTGCAGGAGCGTCCGAGACGCAGGGCAGGGTGACGAAGGACATCCAAGATGTGAAAGCAAAGCTAAATGATATAGGGAAGGTGCAAGAGGAAATCAAGCAGCAAATTTCGGAGACGCCTGAAGCCAAGATTGAAGCGGTGATTCCAATCAAGAGGGAAAGTGCCTTGGCTCCTCTAACCGAAACCGAGCTTCGTGTGTTGGAGTTTATTGCCGATGGAGGCGGGAAAACCGCTCCAGAGATCAGAGACTTGACAAGGTTAACGAGGGAGCACAGTGCCCGTCTGGTCAAGAAACTGTATGAGGAAGGTTACTTGGAGCGTGACACCGGAAAAACTCCATACAGATATCGGGTCAAGGATGAAATGTTGAAGATTTTGAAGAAGAGCGAGGCTAAGGCTTAGGCAAACGTTAAAGGTGGAATCATTCTTGTTTCTCAGCTAAGCTGACACCTGCCTCGTGGAGCCTTCTGAGTTTCTCATCCATTTCGGATAGCGACTTTGACGGCTGAAGCCCATAGTCAACCTTCCCCTTCGACTCAAGGTAGTCGGGGTAGTGCGTGACCTTTATTGGAACGGCGAACCTTATTTTTGGTTCAGAAATGAGTAAGGCTTCTCCAACGTCAAGCATCTTTATCTCGGTGTCGCTGTACTCGAGGTAAGGCGTGTTTTCGGTTAAGTAGGCTCGGTCTTTGCGCAACTCTGTCTTCATTATGACCTTTGTCCACAGTTCGGCGAAGACATCGAAGTTAATTCTTGAGGGCCTAGGGGTCACGGCGTTTAATCCCACGCGATACTTGCGGTATGTTAGGGCTATGTCAGAGAATATGGTTCTTGGCTTGTTTGGGTCAAGAAATTCATGAGCCTCCTCAAGCGTTATGAGAAGTGTGGGGAGTTTCTGCCACTCCTCGTAGTTTTCCTCCCAAATATGCTTGTAGTGCTGAGCCACGGCAGAGGCTGCAAGGCATGTGATCTTGTTCTGTTCCTCAGAGCTTATGCCCGAGATGTCGACTAGGCAGGTGATTCCTTTGCATATGTTCTGAATGAGGCTGTCAACAAAACTGTAGTCGGAAGCAGGAAAGAGATCATGGGAGAGGGATGAGAGCTTAAGCATGAGAGCTTCTATCACGTGTTTCATCTTGTAATCTGCAATTCGGCCCACACCAGCGTGTCCTTCTGCAGCGTAAGCCTCTCTAGCCTCTTCTATCCAGGTCTTGCCCACTTTTCTGAAGAGTTTTCGAGCCAACCTAAATTGAGGAAGACCAATGTCTGGGAAGAGGGTGATCAGCTTTTCGGGGGTTATTGTGTATAAGCCGACTGCCATTTTTCCTTCTCTGGCCGAGTAATATTGGACCTTGCTGTGGAAGAGCGGGTGATCTCTCAAGCCTTTCTGCGGTTTTATTCCCTTTCCGTCAAGCAGCTGTCCTGCAAAGTCAAAGATGAGGGCGACTGTTTTAGGACTATTGCCTATAAGTTGCGCATTTAGGATCAACTCGGTGTTAGTTTTGCCTGAACCTGTCATCCCGAACATGCCCATCATCAGGGGAATCGCTTCAACGTTTATGCCAGCAGAACCAAGCAGTTGCTCTCCGGAACGCAAGCACCCAATCCCCAACTCTCCAGAAAGCTTCAGAACGGCGCAGTCTTCTTCGTTAGCAGTATAAACTTTGTCCCTGTAGTTTGGATTGAATGTCGGAGAACGCACTTTGCTGGCCCTCTTTTCCAGAAAGAGAATAGCCTCGATGCTCCTGAAGGCTGAGTATGGTCCAAAGGCTTCCTTGCCTTCCGCTTCCCGCAGTTGTTCGATTGTGTCAAGCGTAGAGCTACTCTCGGCGTTGACAACCCTTGCATAGAAGCTTCTTTCACCAGAATCTATTCGGACAATTTGTCCAAAAGAAAGATTGATTTCTTTGTTGAGAAAGAAAGCTACGGAGTCTCCCTTGGTTCCACACACAAATCCTATCGGCTCAGAACTGTTCACCCCACCACTCCCACTCAAATGCATGCTTTATTCCATGAAGCTCATCTGCAAAACTACTAGAAAGCTCTTCCCTGCGCAACGATTCCAGAAGATCAGATTCAGCAAGCGTTTCCTCAACTTGATCGTGATAGGAAAGAAGCATAGAGTCAGAAGGTGCTGAGAATTCGTGAGCCAGCCAGAGAGCGATTGGATAGCCAAGACATCGAGGGTCTTCAGCTTCTGCTGTCAAAGGGGAAAGCACCTCACTTATTTCTCGATTTGTCAGGTATTCCATAATGTCACATCGAAAAACGCGCGAACTATCTTCACACAACTTTACTATAGATATATCACCATACAAACTTTTGTCTTTACTAGCCTCTCTGATAGGATGGTAAACCCATGTGCTATAAGGGGATAGAGTATACGCTGTTGCTATGAAATCTCGTCCCTTTTCATCGTGAAGTGATGGAGAATTCTTACTAATCGCTAGAAGATTGATCCCATCTTTTTCACATTTTTCATAAAGCCATATTCGAAACTTACTTTCTCCACCAAAGTAGCCACCGCCATCGAGAAGGAGGTATATACTACGCACACTACGCACATCCCCATGTGCGTAGTATCCTTGGAATGACTCGCTAGTGAGAAGACTCAACGCTATCTGGCTTTCCATTTCGATTCTAAAATCATGCAGAAAGTCTCTGCGAACACGTGCATCTCCTACAACTGTGCACATTCTCTCGTTAAAACCCCAGTCAACACTACGTTCCTTAACCGAGGCATATGCTGCTCGCATGAGGTAGATGCCCCAGTTGTTAGCCCTTTTTAACGTCCTCGTGGAGCAATCGACTGCCAAGAAATTTCCGCCGAATGCTCTCATCTTCTTTAAGGGCTTTATTTTGGACTTGTCTGGTTTCTCCGCAATTACTGGTTCATTGCGAACTTCCTCAAAGCCAGTGAGCCGTCCCTTTTCTACGTATAAACTGAGTTTTTTCTCCATCTCAACTAGGTCTTCACTTATTGTATCTTTCATTGAAGTCACCATGGGCCTTCACCGTAGAACACAAGGGATTATTATCTTCATAGAATTGCCGAGTTATTTATTATCTTTTATGAGGTTTAAGGAGTCTTGTGCCATCTGCGTTACTATTCTGTAGCGCTTCTTGTTTGACGCGCTACTCTTAGCCAATATCCCACGATCTGCCATTCGAGAAAGGTATGTAGACACTGTGCTCAGGCTTATCGGCTCTTTCAACTCCTTTTCATACAGGTTCTGAACATCTTTTGATGAGAACCACACTATAGGAAAGTTTCTCCCCACAAGAAGCCGGACCTTTTCCTGCTTAGTCAGGTCGGAAATGGTTTGGCTCTCACTAGGATTCGATCCTGGCATTCCACCTAACAGCTCTACAATTTCAAGAAGACGGAGAGCCTTCTCTCTAGTCACCTGACCCTCAAACGTTACCGCGTAGCGGTTTCCACCTCCGTCGAAGACCTCCACTCGCATTTTCTTGGCAGGCATGAAGCTTCCCTAGCGCTTAGCTACTTAACACTTCACAAGTTATAGCGATTGCGGTGAACAAGTCTACTAAGAAAAACCGAAATCATCTTCAAATCCTATTTAATGCCCTTTTTTGCACTCTATTTTGTTCACAAACTTCACTTAACGAGTCAATCTTCTTAGAAAGTCTAAATATTATTCTTTCTCCATTCTCCACACGAAACGTAGGGGTTACCCCTTCGCTTTGAAGGGGACAAAATTCAGTCAATTGCTGTCAAAGGCACTAGTTTCAAGAGTCATTAACGCGGCAATTTCGCATTTGTTGGCAGAAAAGTAGAGGGAAGGAGTCGTAACACTTAATTCTTTTAGGTTTTTAGGTGCAAGGTGTGGGGCAAGCGGGTTTGACTTGGCTTAAAAGAACGTTGAACCCGGTCACCCCTAGGTTTCCACTGGATAACTCTTTTTTTCATTGCTCTGAGTTGCTTGAAACAAAATTTTTGATTAAAGCTCAAAAGCTTTCTACTGCAATGAATAACTATCAACTAACATACATAAGCACGGAGACTCTTCTAAACAAATTAACTTACCCAAATCCCATCAGGAAAATGTGACTCTCCTAAAGAAATGCAGGGGTGCGGGGTTTCTAGAAACATTCTTAGCAGTAAACGGCGAGATTATAAGATTGAGCTTTCCAGGATTTTAGCAGGGTGTTTAGTTTTTTGTATGGCACGCCTTATTCCTAAAGTATGGCGTTGAGTCTGAGGTCTAGGCGATGAGAGAGAACAGCGGAGAGGCAGCATGGATAACTCAATGGATAACGCGACAGTATTGGAAGGAGTGTTTAACCAATTTCTCGGAAGTGCAGGAGTTTTCAGGGACAGAGAGGTCTTGAGGCACGATTATATTCCAAAATCCTTGCCTCACCGAGAGGAACAGATTCGCCATCTTGGCGAGATGGTTGCGCCAGTTCTTAAGGGTGCACGATGCTCCAACATCTTCATTTATGGTAAAACAGGCACAGGCAAGACCGCTGTCACGAAATACGTGCTCAACAAATTAAGCCAAAAAGCCGCTGATCTCGGTGCTCCAATAAAGGTGTGCTATATAAACTGCCGCTTGGCAGGCACCGAATACCGAGTGTTCTCCACTATGTGTGAGGCTGTCAACGTGAACATTCCCTTCACAGGCCTAGCACTGGGAGAGGTTTTCGACCGCTTCAAGAACGGTCTAGAGGCATGCAAGGTCATGTTGGTGGTGGTCTTAGACGAAATAGACGCGCTTGTAAAAAATAGAGGTGACATCCTTCTCTACGAATTAACTAGAATAAACGAGGCGCTGCACGGCAGCAAAACTATGGTGGTAGGCATCTCCAACGACCTTCGCTTCAAAGATTTTCTAGGACCTCGAGTCTTGAGTTCCTTGAGCGAGGAAGAAATTGTGTTTCAACCCTACAACGCAGACGATCTCCTTGACATTCTTCGCGAGCGAGCACAAATGGCGTTTTATGATGGAGTGTTGTTGGAGGGGGCTCTCAGTCTGTGCGCTGCATTGGCGGCTGCGGAACACGGCGACGCTAGACGCGCTCTGGATCTTCTGCGTGTCGCGGGTGAACTCGCCGAACGGGAAAGTGCAAAGAGTGTAAACGAGGAGCATATACGCCACGCGGAAAAGAGGATTGAACACGATCGCGTTGTTGAGGCGATAAAGAACCTTCCGTCGCACTCTAAATCGGTTTTGTGTAGCGTTTACTTGTTAAGTAGAACTGGAGCAAGGCGTATCGTGACGGGTGAGATCTACGAAATCTACTGTGAGATCTGTGAAAAAATAGGCATGACACCTTTGACACAGAGACGTGTCAGCGACTTGATCAATGAACTTGACTCTCTCGGGCTGTTGAACACGCTGGTCGTTAGCATGGGGCGTTACGGACGCACAAAAAAGATTAGGCTCAGCATCCCTCCAAGCCTATTCAAAAACGTTTTCGCCGATGACGACAGGTTTGGACGCTTGATTTGTTACTCGTCCAAAATTTTGGCGGGGGCTCCCCAGTAGGAGTTTGTCACATCCACCCTTCTTGAGTGGTAAAGTTTATGGTGTTGACTTGCAACGTCTGAAGGTTCACGATGGGCACAATTCCGGGAACGGGAACGAACCCCATTTTCTTCATGTATTCGGTTTGTTCTTGCCAAGCACCCGAATTCACTATCTGTGTTCCTCGGTACGTATCACACTTGAGCACATGCACGTGTCCGGCGTGAAAAATGTCGGGGACTCGTTCAATGACCATGAAGTCTCGTTTTTCGGGTGCGATAGGCGTTCGCTGACCATAGATCGGCGCTAGGTGCCTACATTGCAGAAGCAGCTTCATTGCCTTCTCTGGTGTGCTATGGTTCATGCCTGGAACAACCGCGACAATGTCGTCTATGCTGCGACCGTGATAGAGAAGTAGTTCTACGTCGTGGAGGCTGACCGTGCAAGGGTTCCCTAAAGAATGAATTTTTCTTGCCTCGTATACTGGGTCAGCGTAATTTTTGGGTATGGCTGGTTGGGGCAAAGCCTTCCGAGAGGCGTCGTGGTTGCCCGGTATAACTATTAGTTCTATGTAGTCTGGAATGTGTTCAAGGTATTTTGACACGACACTGTATTGTCTGTGGATGTCTTTTATGGCGAGTTCTCTTGCTTGTCCTGGGTATATGCCTACTCCGTCCACGAGGTCTCCGGCTATAACCACGTACTTTACATGGCTGGCTATGTCTCTCAAGCGTGGATTTCCAAGTTTCCCATTCAACCATAGCAAGAAATGGTTGAATTCTTCACGCATGAACTTTTTGCTTCCTACGTGCAAGTCCGATGTCAATGCAGCGTATACAGCCTCGGATGCTTTCCGTGGAGTTTTTTGCGGTATTTCAGGCAAGAAAACATCTTCTAGGATGAGAAGGTTGTCTCGACCCTTGATCGCGCTTATGCAGACAACTTGGTCCAAAAGCAACGTTTGCGTTCTTTCAAGAACGGGCTTGTCTAAATTGGGTGGCACGAGCACCGTGACGCTTGATTCAGTGTCCTCTATTCTCAAGAAGGTTCTTTGTTTGGATTCTCTTTTGTCAGTGACCATGCCTATTATTTTGAGTTTTGAGTTTGTTTGGGCTTTGAGTGCCTCTGATATGGTGGTGGCGTCTCTCGCATCTATCCTCTGCCTTAGAAACTTTTGTAGTCGCTTGAAGCGGTCTTGGAAGTATTCTAAATACTCTTCCATAGTTCCTGTTGTGCACACTTCGCCTGTGGGGTCATCTAAAACTCTGATTTGGGCTTCAACCTCTTTTGCGTACGGTCTGAAGGCTTCCTTTCTCGCTTCATATGAGAGTTGAGGCAGCGATGGTGGAGGAATTGAGGGTTTTGGCTCGGCTTCCAGTGTTGGGGCTTTTTCTTCTTCTGAAAGGAGCTCTTCTAAAAAATTGCGACCAATGAACAGAGGTTTCTGAGCGAGCGCTTCTGCCTTTTTGATGAGTTTTTCCATTAGCACAATGGGGTCTTCTGTTTTTGACAGTGTTTCTAGAAGTGTAAACGCTTCCTTGTCGAGTTGGTATCCCGCTTCTATGGTGTTTGAAATGGCTTTTTGAAGTCGCTCGCTCATGGTTTTAGGAGCCTCCAGTCACTCTTTGTCGGAACCACGATATAGCCTTCTATCCTGTCTCCTAGCAGTTCTGTCTTTTGCCTTAAGTGTAAATAGCTGTCAAGGCTGCGGTTGCAGCGTCTATCTCGTGTGGTGTAAGTTTGCCTGCTTTTGCGTCTCCCGCAAAGCCCACGCTAACAAGATTTCTTGAATCTTACTCCAGGCTTTTGAGGGCATTCTGAGTGCTTTGCGAGTGGACGACGGATGGGCCTCTATGACGTCGAACCCCTCAAACCTCATTTCCTGTACCAGCTTTATTGCGCGCAAAGTGAGCTTTTCCATAGTTCTGAAGCGTGGCGGAAAGACTGGAAAACTCCGTTTATGCATGTCTCTATCGGCCTTTCTCATGAATGCTTTGTTCTTGGGCAGGCTTAACGGGGCGTCAATAGCTATGAGTGGAGGATTGCATTCTAGAGTTTTGCCTATGATTTCTCTGTCGCTAAAGAGGTGGCAGGCTGAAATCACCAGACCTTTCAGTGTCCCCCACCCTGTTAGGTTACTGGGTCTTCCAGCGAGGTCTATGCCAACGATGATGTCGCCTCGTATTTTCAATGTTTTCTTCCCGTTGAGGTTGATGCCTGAGTTTACTTGTCTTATGATTTTTCTGTGAACTCTTTAACTGTATAGCTTTATTTATATGAGTACATATGTTGTGTTGGGACTATGTATGGAGCTTCGTAGAGTTCAGCGAACGAGCGGCGGCACCTTCTTCGTCTGTCTGCCGAAAGAGTGGGCTACACGCAGTGGTCTTGACCGCAGTTCTGTTGTTTCCTTGTCGGAAACAGCTGACAGTCGACTTATTATCGATGCCAAGTACAATGCGGAGAAGGCACCACAGGTTGTGGTGATTAAGCCCTCGTCTCTTCTTGACCGTGAGATTGTGGGTAAATATCTGCTCGGCTATGACATTATCCGTGTTGAGGCTAAGGATCGAATGAGCACTGAGGAACGTGAGCTCATCAAGCAAGCGTCTAGTCGTTTGATTGGTTTAGAGATAATTGAAGAAGACTATTCGAAGATTGTTATGCAATGTTTGTTGGAGCCCTCTGCCTTTCCGCCTGACAAGATTCTTCAGAGGGAGCATTCCATTGCGTCGAGCATGCATCGGGACGCTGTGACCGCTTTGGTTGAGGGTGACGTGCACTTGGCGAAGAACGTTGTTGCGCGGGACAATGAGGTTAACCGTCTCTACTTCTTGCTCGTTCGCATACTTCGAACGGTCATTCGAAACCCTGGGTTGAGTGAAAAACTTGGGATTCTGCCCATAGACTGCTTGGATTATCGTTTGGCAGCTAGCCTTGTTGAGGCGATTGGTGATCAGTCGGTTCAGGTTGCGGAATTAGCCGCCAAGTTGAAGGACGCTAAGGTTGCTAAAGAGTTGACGCAATTGTTACTGAGGTTGCATAGAGTGGCGTTTGAGGCACATGAGACCGCTCTGAAGGCTCTTTTTGCTCGTGACATTGCCTTGGCTGAGGCTGTGCGAAAAGAGGGCAAGAGTGTTTCGAGCCTTTACGGTGAGGTTGAGGCGTCTGTGCAGACGCAGTATGTTGGCGTTGCGCCTCAGGTTTTGGCTGCTGCCTCGTCGATTAGTCGTATATATGATCATAGTCTGGACATAGCTGACTTGGTTATGCCTAAAATGGGTTAAGAGTGAGCGTGTGTATGCGCAGAGGTCTAGACCCCCCTCTAATATGATTCAAATATGACCCAAATAGGCGCTGGGATGAAGAGACACAGAGACGGTATATATATAGGCTCATCCAGAACCGTCTATTTGGATTCTAATAGAATCTGGATTACAAAACGCTTTTAGACGTGGAACTGTCTCTCACAGTTTGCCGACCAGCAGCCGGGGTGACAGAGCGGTAATGTGCCGGCCTCGAGATGTAACAACATAGGGGTCAGAAGACAGCCGGTGGCGCTTTGCGCCTCAAGGGTTCAAATCCCTTCCCCGGCGCTTATGTTTACTACGCAAATTACGTTTAAATCCTTGGTTTCACGCATATACAAACCCATAGTTTGTATCCGAGTGGGGTTCAAGAAAAAGATGAGGGTTTCGTTTGTTAAAACCATGAGTTACATGATAGCATTCCAAGTTCCTTTAGAGTGTTTCAGGCTCTATAAGTAGCTTAAGCTCTTGCCAGATTTTCATGAATCCTTCATCCCTAAACATTTTTGTGATATTAATTGAATGTAAACGCTTATCACTCAGATGCACTCGGAAAAAATTATCCTAACCATCACTGTCACTCGAAGACGCAACAGAACCTTTAATCGGAATACGTAAACAGCTAGGTGAGAATAGCTTGTTTTCTGTTAACGGTGCTTAATGAAAAAACTTTAGTTCTTATGATTTTCATATGTTGTAACGAGGAGGTAGATGATTGTGTGTGATTGGTGTCAACAGCATGGTGATGGGAAGAAGTGGTATCTCAACATCAAGAACTATTCTAAGGAATTTTTGAAGGACAAGGCGGTGGTTGAAGCCGTAAATGCTTTCTTTCAAAACATAGAATCTAGCATGGTCGGAACTGCAGACCTTTTGAACTTGAAAAATGATGACGAGTTTTCCGAAATGGTCGCGGCCACGAAGCAAGCGATCAGCACTTCGAGCCCTCATAGGGGGCAGGTCGTCCCACTGGAGGACGTGAAGAAAATCATCAAACTGGCAGGACCAATAGCTAAGGTAGCTTGTGTCTGTCGGAGAAGCCGTAGGGCGAGCTTCGAAGAGAAGACATGCATACCAGTCGGCCCGGTTTTCTTAGAGTATGCTAAGGAGTGGCCTGACTATACGAGGGGCGGAATCGACTACATCTCCAAAGAGGAAGCTATAGAATTGATGGAGGGGTTCAATGAGAAGGGGTACGTCCACACCTTTTGGATGGATTACAGGTCTCCTGCAGTTGTAGGTTTCTGCAACTGCGAGTTCCCAACGTGTGGCGCTCTACGAGCCAGAAGATTTCTGGGTGACTGGTACAACTTCTTCATCAGGAAAGCGGAGTATGTAGCGATGCATGACTATGATAGGTGTACTGGGTGTGGCAGTTGCGTCCAGCGTTGCCAGTTCAGTGCCATAACCTACTCCCCATATTTAGAAAAAGCAATATTCGACATGAAGAAGTGCGCAGGATGTGGTCTATGCCGCACCGTCTGCGAGCAGGGCGCGATAAAGCTAATGCCACGCTCTAAGGTGCCAGCAGTAACGGAGCTTTGGTAAGGATGGAGCACTTGAGAGAGCTCACGGTTCCAAAGCGCACAGTGAGCGTCCAGATAGACAAGACAAAATGTGCTGGCCCATTTGATTGTGGAGTGTGCCTGAAAAACTGCCCCGCCACAGTCTTTAAAACCTATCCTAAGAAGAGAGTGAAAGGCGAGGTCTGCAACGAATGGGACATTGTGGCAGACGACACCTTTTGCTGGGGATGCAATGTATGCACTAAAGTTTGCCCCAAAAATGCGATAACAATTAGTGAACTTAAAAACAACATTAAAAAATGAACAAACAAGCCAAAATTGAGTGGTAGAGTAGGTTCGAACTCCCATTCTCAGTCGCTTCGTCAAAACAGCTTACTTGACACCTCAAACGCTACGGCAGGTGTTTGGTGAAGGAAAAAAGGGACGTACCCAAGTCACTCTCCAAAGAGAAATTCGGCGAGAATTTAAACCGAGATGTAAACCTATTCCCCGGCGCCAAAATCTTCGAACCACGTTTACAATCTCGGGTTACTGTGCGCTACATTAGAACTGTCATCCAAAAACTGCAAAAAGAGATGTAGCAAGCCGTGTGTTGCCTTTTTCACTTTGAATAAGTTTTGAAGGCTATGTAACTTAGGAAGAATACAAGGCTGGCCACTAAAAACAATGTTTGAAAGCCGTAGTTTTCCGCCATATAGGTGCCTAGGAAGCATCCTAGAGCTCCGCCCAAGCCTATAAGCGCATTGAACAAGCCAGCCTTACCCTCCGGAATCAACTCCATAGACAGTGAAAGGGTTGATATTAGGAAGAACCCGTAAGCAACACCCATAACCATCAAGGCTACGACTGCCAGCGTCAAGGTGAAGGCAGAGAGCCAGACCACCGTTGGGATCAAAACCAACGACAATATGCCCCTCGCCAAGTTTGCGCTCTTCAACACAGCTCTCCCATTCAAACGCTGCGCCCTTCTTCCCGCCAACACATAGCCCGAAAAACTTCCAAACGTGTTGAACACAAAGATACCAAAGACAAGGCTTTGAGACAAGCCAAATATGCCTAAACTCTTAAAGAAAAACACTGGCAAGGGAGTGAACAACATGCTGGTAGCAAGCGAGAACAGCAGAAGCCCCGCACAGAAGATGGAGACACTTTCATTCTTCAATTCTTCTTTGATCTGCATTCCATCCAGTGCTTTTGATGCCAGAGAGAAACCTCGATGTGCAAAATCAACTACCCTCTCGATAGCCACAAGCCGTCTTTCAAAAACAAAGAGCGGGTCTTTTACAGATAAAAATGAGGCGACGAAAGCAATCAAATTTAGTGAGCTGCAGAGAAGTATTAGGGATGTGCTGCTGAATCCATAGCCAGAGAGTATAAAGCCTAGCAG
>Ga0315307_1001014_pt1 | contig 12424 bp, 13 predicted proteins | sample TDP2_MG_FD_203079 | JGI IMG/M metagenome (GOLD analysis project Ga0315307, IMG submission 203079) | Freshwater sediment microbial communities from Lake Towuti, South Sulawesi, Indonesia - TDP2 | ecosystem: Environmental > Aquatic > Freshwater > Lake > Sediment | place: Indonesia: South Sulawesi... | reverse complement strand
CAGCCGCCGTGGCGCTACGAAGGTCGTGGGAGAAGGCAGAAGGGGACAGGGATCGAATTGCCTGTCTCACAGTCGGCATCAACCCGAAGGTTAAACTAAGGTGCGGCTTAGACACCATTGCAAGAGGAGCCATATCAATCGGAATTGGAGATAATCAAGATTTGAAAGGAAGAAACAGGTCCACGTTCTTCCAGCAAGGCACCATCGGACATGCATGCCTCACTGCGGATGGGAAAACGCTCGTCAAGGACGGAGAACTCCTCGCATAGGCTGACGCATAATCAAAGTTCCAGAGCCATGCATACCTCGTCCACATACCTGTCTCCTTGCCGTATCGCCTTAGGCATTTTCCCGACCTCTCTAAAGCCAGCCTTCTCATAGACATGCCTAGCTCGGAGGTTCGAATTGAACACTGTCAGCCGTAGAAGCCTCAACCCGGCTCTTCTCGATTCCTGGACCAGAACCCGCATCATCTCGGTTCCGATTCCAACATCACGGTACCCGTCTCTAATGCCTATCCCCAACGTTCCAACGTGGCTTCTCTTTCCTGTTCCTCTACGGATCTCCGAATTGGCAACAACCTTTCCGTCGACTTCTCCGGCGACACAGATCGCAGAACCTTTCTCTATATCTGCGAGCAATTTCCCAAGCCAGTCAGCCTCAGCCTCGCGAGTAGTCCGTTTCTCAACCAGTATCTCCGCCCCCTCGTCAACAAGTGAATTGATGAACTCTAGGAAATTGTCCAGATCCCTCATCCTAGGAGTCCGAAGAATCACTTTCCTTCCGTCCCTTGTATGAAACTCCCCGTAAATCTTCTCCATTCATACTCACCTGCACCGTTGACCTATGCCCTTCCTGTAGAATGCAGATGCAAATGGGATAGCCCTTATCCCTAGCGGCCTGACGATTCCCTCAAACGACAATGGATAACCCTTATTCCATAGTCTTCATTCTCCTATGAGTTCGTAGAGAAGAAAAATCGGATAAACGAATGGCTCCGAAGAAGCTACTTCCCGGAAGATGATATATGCGTCACCGATGGGATCTAAGGACTCGGTCAAGTACTGTGATCAATCCGGTTAGAGGCCGGATACTGTGATGGCTGTGGAAGAATGGTTACCCCTGGTCAAGAGAAAGCAATTTCCCAGCTGACACATCGAAGCTCAGGCATGTTTCTTCGACTCTTGAGATACATGGCCAAGTACTGGCACGCAGTGACGCTGGCCATGTTCTGCGTGGTCGCAGTCACGTACCTGAACGTCATTGTCCCACTCATAATTAGAGATATAGTGGACAAGGTTCTCGTCCAAAGTATGTACGACCAACTTGCTTGGCTTTCGCTCTCCATAATTCTGGTCGCGGTCCTCAGATCGATTGCGTCATTCGCACAAAGATACAGCCAGCAGTATATCGGCCAGAAAGTCGTGTTTGATCTGAGAAACAACCTGTTCACATCGCTGGAAGAGAAATCATTCAGCTTCTACGACCAAGCTCAAACCGGGCAGCTGATGTCAAGAGTCACCAGCGATGTTGAACAGGTCAGGGCTCTACTGGCTTGGTGGCTCGAAACCCTTGTATCATCTATTCTGACTGTGGGAAGCGTCATCCTGGTAATATCTACGATTGACATACGTTTGATGCTGCTCTATCTTGCAACGGTACCGCTTGTCCTCCTAGCAGCCTACAACTTCTCCAAGAGAATCAGGCCGCGCTTCGCATTGGTAAGAGGAATATTCGGCGACATGACCTCTGTCATTCAACAGACAATCGTTGGAACCAAGGTCGTCAGAGCTTTTGCGCAGGAAGAGCATGAAAAAGAGAAGTTTGCCTTTCCACATAGTAAGTATTTGAAGACGAACCTTGAGATCTGGCGTTACCGCTCTGCATTCATGCCTTTCATGGCCTTCACACTGAGCCTTGGAACAGCCCTAGTCTACTGGTACGGAGGAGTAGACGTCATTCAAGGCAACTTGACTGTGGGCTCCCTTGTTGCCTCAGCTGCCTATCTAGCTATGTTAGTCATGCCTCTTCGATTCATTGGGTTCCTCATAACGTTCTATCAGCAGGCGATTACTGGTGCGGAGAGAATCTTCGAGATAATGGATGCGAGGCCTGAGGTTGAGGAGAAACCTGACGCAATTGAGTTTCCACCGATGCAGAAGGAGATCGCGTTCAAAGACGTCTCTTTTGAATATGCACCTGGTAAGAAGGTCCTAGAGAAGATCAACCTGACGGTAAAGGCCGGTGAGACAGTTGCACTTCTCGGAGCGACTGGATCAGGGAAGAGCTCCCTGATACAGCTGATTCCAAGATTCTACGATGTAACCGAGGGAAGCATAACGATAGACGGACATGACTTGAGGGACGTAAAGCTAAGGTCAATGAGACAACAGATTGGAATAGTTCTTCAAGAGACATTCCTATTCTCTGCCTCGCTAAGAGATAACATAGCCTACGGTAGGCCGGACGCGACAACTGAAGATGTCGAGGGCGTAGCCAAGATTGCTGGCGCACACGACTTCATAATGTCATTCCCAGACAAGTATGATACCCAAGTCGGTGAGAGAGGAATCACTCTTTCAGGAGGTCAACGCCAAAGAATAGCCATAGCGAGGGCTCTACTTTTGAACCCGCGGATACTTATCTTCGACGATTCAACATCCAGCGTGGATGTTGAAACAGAACATGAGATCCAGCAAGCACTACAGATCCTGCTGAAGAACCGCACCACGTTCATAATTACTCAGAGAGTCTCGACAATAAAGAACGCAACGAGAATTGTGGTCTTCGAAAACGGAAAGATCGTTGAAGAAGGAAATCACGAAGAGCTACTTGCAAAGGACGGGATCTACGCGAAGATCTACCGGACACAGTTCAAGGAACAAGAGGAACTCTTAGAGGCTAAAGCTGTACAGCGAAGGAGCGAGTAGAGCCATGGCCCACTGGCACGTTTCAGATCTATTGGGAGGAGAGAAAGCAGAGAGAAAGGTTTCGGACCTGGTCATACTGAAGAGGTTGAGCACATACACCCTTCCCTATAGGAGGCAACTCGTCGTCAGCATTGTTTTTCTTTTGATCACAGCAGCAACAAACCTAGCAGGTCCCTACATTCTCAAGATGGCGATTGACAGATACATCACGGCAAAAGACCTAGCTGGCCTATCGAATATCGTGCTTGGATATGTGGCAATCAACCTTGTGAACTTCCTTTCGAGCCATAGGCAGCTATACCTAATGTCAGCCATAGGCCAGAAGATGATCTACAAATTCAGGGAGGAGATGTTTTCTCACCTGCAGAGGCTTTCGTTGAAGTTCTACTCGGAGAACGTGACAGGCAGTATCGTGTCAAGAGTGACAAATGATGTGGACTCACTTCAAGAACTATTGACCTCAGGAATCCTCACAGTAGTAAGCGATGTCATCACGATCGTTGGAATCCTCATGATAATGATATGGATGAGCCTGCAACTGACCGCTGTCTCAATGGTCATCGCGCCCATGCTTCTCGCGCTCATCTACATCTTCCAGAGGAAAGCAAAGAGCGCATACCTAGCGACGAAGCAGAAGATGGCGGGTGTTACAGCAAAGCTCGCAGAGAGCATTATGGGGATGCGAGTCATTCAATCCTTCACTCGGGAATCAGAGCAACAACAAGCATTCGGCCAAGTCAACATTGAGAACCTCCAAGCAAATCTAACTGCTGCAAGACTGCTTGCCGTCTTTCCAGCAAGCGTTGATTTGATCTCTGCTGTTGGAACGTGTGTCGTGCTCTGGTACGGCGGACTCCAAGCCGCTTTGGGCACGATCACCATAGGCACGATCGTGGCTTTCATGTCCTACCTAACAATGTTCTTCCGGCCGCTGCTGCAACTAAGCGTATTCTACACAAACTTCCAATCCGCCATGGCGGGGGCCGAGAGAATGTTCGAGTTAATCGATGCCCCCATAGACATAGCGGAGAAGGGCGACGCCACCATCCTTCCGACACTTAGAGGAGAGATAAGCTTTGAAAACGTTTCTTTCGGCTACGATCCGAGATTTCCAGTGTTGAATGACATAAGCCTCAAAATCGCGTCCAACGAAACCTTGGCCATCGTTGGCCCCACAGGCGCCGGCAAGACCACTCTAATCAATCTTGTCTGCCGATTCTACGATCCCACAGAAGGATCGATCAAAGTTGACGGATACGATCTCCGAGATGTGAGGCTTCAATCCCTGCATAGGCAGATTGGACTCGTCCTCCAAGAACCGTTTCTCTTCTCAGGATCGGTAGAGGAAAACATACGCTATTCGCGGCCAGAGGCTTCAGATAATGCCGTCGTTCAGGCAGCGAAAGCTGTTGGAGCCCACGACTTCATTGGAAGGCTACCTGAAGGCTACGACACAATTATTCGAGAAGGCGCCACGAACCTCTCGATCGGGCAGAGGCAACTCATCTCATTCGCAAGAGCACTCTTAGCTGACCCCAGAATTCTCATAATGGATGAAGCCACATCAAGTGTCGACCCCTACACCGAGCTACTGATTAGACGTGCCCTGGAGAAGCTTCTGAAGAACCGAACTTCTCTCATAATCGCACATCGGCTGTCCACCGTGAGGAACGCTGACCGGATAATAGTCCTGGACGAGGGAAGAACAGTTGAAGAAGGCACCCATGACCAACTGATTGCAAACAAAGGCCTGTATGCTCGGCTATACCAGATGCAGTTCAAAGAGCCGGAAGAAGCGATCGCCCAGGAAGCACAACGGCCAAGTTCCAGAAACTAGGTCAGACGCCTCGCCTAAAGTAGTCTTTTTTCTCCCTCTAACTTTTTCACGTCCGTGACGTCTTGAGAAACCTCTAGGCATCCAAGATACTTGCCGCCAGGATCTCTGACCGGAAAATACCTTATGAAGATCATGCGGCCTTTCATTTGGATCCAGAACTCTGCCGCATCTCTCTTTCCACTCCTGAATTCGCTGAGAATCTGATTTACGGCTGGCAGGCTCTTAGGAGGATGACAGTTCTGCACTTTCCTGCCAATAACCGCAGGCGTCCGGACGAAGATTCTTTTGCCACCTCTATTGTAGCACCTAACCGCATCGTCACTATCAATAAACGTAATGTCAACTGGAAGCGCCTCAAGGATTGCTTCCAACTGTGGTCTCGAAAGTTTCTCGATCATCTTTCTCACCTTGGAAGTAAAAACATTAACGCCGACTGAGGCAGTTCACCTGAACACCAAGACGGGACAAGGCGCCAGCCTCATCACTTGATCTGCAACACTTCCGACGATCAGCCTCCTCAAGCGACTGTAGCCTCGCGAGGCTATGATTATTGCATCATAATTCTCGCGTTCGGCCACGTTGATAATCGTTTCAGCCGGTGAACCAACTTCAATTCTCGACGAGGCCGACAGTCCTTCACCAGCAGCCTTCTCCTTGCACTCCTCCGGAATCTTCATGCCAGCTGTTTTCTGCTTCTCGATATCGGAGGCCGACGCTGTTGGCGGCATATTCACAACATACATAAAGCTAAGGGAACATCCAACCCTCTTCGCGAAAGCTATGGCATACGCAACTAGTCCGGGCGTGAACGGGGACCCATCGACTGGAACTAAGGCATTGCCAAACATTTTTCGCTGATCCACATCCGTAACTCTTACTGGGGAAACAATAAGGCTTTCCTTACCGTGGCTAACATTCAGCCTCTTCTGACGTTATCTTGGTCTACCATTATGGCCGGATAATCAAAACCGGGCACGGCGCGTTGTGCGCCACCACTTCACAAACGCTTCCCAATAGGAGGTTGACGATCTTGCTCTTACCCCTAGCACCTATCACTATCAGAGTGAACCCCTTCTCTTGGGCAACTCTAACTATCCTATGGCCTGCATTCCCAAAATCCGTTTCAAGAATTCCTTCGGCCTTGCAACCTTGCTCCTCCGCAACTCTTTGCGCAGCCTCCAATATTCTCGCTCCTGCCTGCTCCAGCGGTGTAGGATCGATGGGCACACCGGGCTCCATAGAAGCCGGCAGGATCACGACATGAATCAAGGTCATGGTTCCTCCCAATGTCTTGAGGAGATCGCAGGCAAATCTGACGTTTCGATCCATTGCCCTCGAACCGTCAACAGGGACGAGAACTTTCTCAACCATTGACCCTTGACTCCAAGTTTTCGAAGTGCAACTTCTCTAATAAGAGTTGTCAAGACACATAGCCGGACGACTCAACATGACAGACTCGATGAAAACTCCGTAAACGCTTAATAGTGAATGAATGGGAGCCCTCCCAGTGAAGTTCATGCCACGCTCACGACTCACAAGTGTTCTACTTCTAGTGACAACAGTTGCCATTCTCGGAGTCAGCCTCTCCTACGGACAATCCGTTGCCCCAGACTTCACGCTAACAGACATAAACGGAAGGCGCTTCTCACTTTCGGGCTTCAGAGGGAAAATTGTTCTGATAGATTTCTTTGCCACTTGGTGTCGGCCTTGCAGGGAAGAAATACCACACCTCAAAACCATTTCAAACCTCTATCCAAACGAAACACTAGTGATAATTTCGGTAGACATAGATCCCATACTCGACACAGAGCAGAATGTTAGAAAATGGGTACAGGAATATGGGCTGACATGGATAGTTGTCCCCCCATCCACGGACAGTGCTGGCGTTGCAAACAAGTACGAAATTGTGGCGCTCCCGACACTGATCTTTGTCGATCAAGAATCCTACATCAGAGGCAGATATGTAGGTCTGACTGAAGCAGAGGTTCTCAGGTCAAGAATCGAAGTGATAATACCGGAGTTCAGCACACCGCCCCTTGTGATGATCATTTCGTTAGCAACAGCTTTGCTTCTGCTGCGCAGAAGAAGACAATGAGATATGACGTCTAATCCTTCATAGATTCACAAGCAACATGGTGCCTACATATCCTGTGTCTATGATGACAAAATCAACTCTTTTCCTGTTTCACAGTGCGACCTTTTTCGCTAACCCAGTACGATTCACCGGAAGCTAGAAACTCTTTCTTCCAGATCGGAACAGTACTCTTCGTTCTCTCGACGGCTTCGATCAGCGCCGGAAAAACGTCCTTTCTAGATCTCCCGGCGACCAGCACCGCCATTATCAATTCGCCTTGTTTCAGCTTTCCCACAGCATGATGTATGAGGGCATCCACTATCCCGTCTCGGCTTGCGATATCGTCAGCTATAGAAGCCATCGTTTCCTGCGCCTTGCCTTCATAGGCCTCCAGTTCCAAGTGTGAAACAGGTTTGCCTTCGGCTGAACTGCTCCGGGTGACTCCAAGGAATATGCCTATTCCGCCAACATCCTTGAAGCGTCTATGAGCCTTAACTCGATCAAGGAGGCTCTCTAGCCTGAGTTTGCCTTTAGCGTGGATTCCCACTCTCCTTTGCAAGTTGCCTTTCCCCGAATTTGCCTTCAAGCTTCGAACGTTTCCTATTCGCTTGAGGATCTTCTGAGCATACGGTTTTATAGGTATGTGATAGTTTTGGCATCGCTTCGAGCCGGGCCGGGTGCAGTCGAACTGCCTTCGACAAGGTTGAAAGGTGAAGAAAGCACGCCTACGTTGAAGAATCGCAAATCAAGGTGGCGGGAGGGCATTGGAGAGGAGTAGGAAGCCGCTTTCTCCTCAGCACAAGCTGAAGATCCTCGAAGTTGACATTGTCACCATGCCAGACAGGTGTAAGGGCTGCGAACTCTGCATAGAACTCTGTCCGAAAGACGTGCTTGACTATGACCCTAAGCTGAACGTTCATGGTGTTCACCCGCCTCGCGTCGTAAACGAAGAAGCCTGTGTTGGATGCGGCCTATGCGAGGAGATCTGCCCCGACCTAGCCATTTTCCAGCGAAGAAAAGGAGAGGACAAATGCTGAGAAGAGACCTGTTGAGTGGCGCGCACTTCACTCAAGGAGACATCGCGTGCGCTGAAGGCGCGATCGCCGCAGGCTGCAGGTTTTTCGCTGGTTACCCAATTACTCCGGCCACTGAAGTGGCGGAACATATGGCAAGACGACTGCCTGAAGTTGGAGGCGTCTACCTCCAAATGGAGGATGAGATCGGCTCTGTCGCAGCAATAATCGGCGCATCTTATGGAGGAGTCAAATCTATGACCTCAACCTCCGGCCCAGGGTTCAGTCTCATGCAGGAAAACATAGGGCTAGCTGTCATGACTGAGACCCCGATCGTAATTGTTGATGTGATGAGGGGCGGCCCGAGCACTGGTCAACCAACGAAGGCTGGGCAGCAGGATGTAATGCAGGCGAAGTGGGGTTCGCATGGAGATTACGAGATCGTTGCGCTATCGCCCTCTTCGGTCCAGGAAACGTTCGACCTGACCGTTCAGGCCTTCAACTTGGCAGAGAGATACAGAATACCTGTCTTTGTGATGATTGACGAACTGATAGGTCACATGAGAGAGCGACTTGTCATCCCCTCGCCGGACGAAATTGAGATCGTCAATAGAAAGAAGCCGACCGTGCCCCCAGACGCGTACAATCCCTTCAAGCCCGATAAGGATCTTGTGCCGCCCATGGCGGTCTTCGGAGAAGGTTACAGATTCTACGCGACCGGGCTTACACACGACGAAACGGGACATCCGCAAACGGATAGTGCTGAAGAACAGGCAAAGCTCGTTAGAAGACTGTGCGACAAGATAAGGAAAAACCGAGACGCGATAGTACAAGTCAAGAAGATTTTCCTAGATGACGCAAAAGTATGCTTAATCGCCTACGGAAGCGAGGCCAGATCTGCTATAGCAGCGGTAACCCGGGCGAGAAAACGAGGGATAAAGGCAGGATTCCTTGGCCTGACGACCATTTGGCCTTTCCCGGACAAGGAAATAGAAGCTGTTGCGGATCAGGTAGATAGGATTGTGGTCGCTGAGATGAACTACGGCCAGATTGTTCGAGAAGTCGAACGAAGGTTTGACTACCACAAGATCACCTTCGCATCAAAGTTAGGTGAGGATCCTCACACGCCCGAAGAACTCCTCACGCACATAGCGGGAGATGAAAGATGATTCAGGAAACGCATCCCATGGAGAAGTTTACTCGCAAAGGTATGATTCCACACATTTGGTGCGCTGGATGTGGAGACGGAGTCATACTCAGTGAGTTTCTACGTGCCCTAGACGAGTTGAAGATGAATCTGGACAAGATTGTAGTAGTTTCAGGAATTGGATGCATAGGGAGGATATCGGGCTACGTAAACCTAGACGGCTTTCACACTACCCACGGACGACCGATCGCCTTCGCCGTCGGACTGAAAGCCACTAGGCCAGATCTGAAGGTAGTAGTGATAAGCGGAGATGGAGATCTCTTCGCGATAGGTGGAAACCACTTCATTCACGCAGCCCGAAGAAACATAGACATGACCGTGATCTGCTCAAACAACTTCAACTATGGGATGACTGGAGGGCAATCTGGGCCAACGACTATACTTGAAGACAGAACTACTACAACGCCCTATGGAAACATTGAACATCCCTTCAACCTTGTGCACTTGGCAGCTGCCTCAGGAGCTGTCTACGTCGCCAGATGGACGACAATACATGTTCGAAGATTAAGAGAATCCATCAAGAAGGCGCTGACGAAGAAAGGCTTCACTTTCGTCGAAGTAATTACGCCTTGCCCCGAACAATACGGCAGAAGAAACAAAATGCCCGGCCCTAGGGATCAGTCCAACTGGCTTAAGGAAAAGAGCATCATTCAACACTTCACGGATCCTCTCAAGGCGGAAGTCGGACCTGAGAAGATCGTGGTCGGAGAGTTCGTTGATGCTGACAAGCCTGAGTATACAGATCTGCTGAGGCGGCAGGTGATCGCCATTCAAGGAAGACTTGATCAGGAGGGAAAGCTAACGAATGCCCCGCTATGAGATCCGGCTCGGAGGACTAGGTGGCCAAGGCATCGTTCTGGCTGGAGTAGTCCTCGGAACGGCAGCAGCCATATTCGATGAAAAGAAAGCGACACAGACACAGTCATACGGACCCGAAGCCAGAGGCGGCGCTTGTAAGTCTGAAGTCGTCATCTCAGACAGTGACATTGACTATCCAAAAGTTGAGCAACCCGACCTGATCGGAGTGATGTCTCAAGAAGCATTCGATAAGTATGTAGATGACATCAAACCCGGCGGGATTGTAATCTACGATCCCGATATGGTGCTTAGTCTCAGAGAGATAAAGAACGCGAAGATGTACGCTGTTCCCACAGTAAGGATGGCCGAGAAAATCGGTAAGAGGATCGTTGCAAACATGGTGATGATCGGAAGCGTAACAGCCGCATCGAAGGCCATCGATCCTAAGGCTGTAGAAAAAGCGATAGTTCGCTTCGTTCCGAGAGGAACCGACAAGCTTAACCTTAGCGCCTTCACGGCGGGCTTCGACCACACAGTGAAACTAATGGAGGAGAACGTGAATGTCCGAGCAACCTAGGATAGGCGTCTACCTCTGTCACTGTGGAACCAACATAGCGGGAGTAATCGACATCAAGAAGCTTCTCAGCTATGCGGAAACCCTTCCAAACGTTGTTGTAGCCAAGGACTACACGTACATGTGCTCGGATCCAGGCCAACAGCTGATAAGAAAAGACATCCATGAAAGCAAGCTCAATCGAATTGTAGTGGCGGCCTGCAGCCCCGCATTGCATGAGGCAACGTTCCGCAAAGTCCTCCAAGAGGAAGGTCTGTCCCCCTACTTCTTCGAGATGGCGAACATCAGAGAACAAGACACTTGGGTTCACATGAAGAACCCTGAAGGCGCTTTGCTACTGGCCAAAGACATACTGAGAATGACTGTTGCAAGAGCGGCAATGCTGCAGGAGCTTGAACTGAAAGAGGTCAAAGTTGGAAGGAACGCCTTAGTCATAGGCGGAGGAATAGCCGGCATATCAGCGGCACTCGACCTAGCAAACTCAGGCTTCACAGTCTACTTGGTCGAGAAATCTCCAACGATAGGAGGAAGAATGGCACAACTTGACAAAACCTTCCCGACGATGGACTGCTCCTCCTGCATACTAACTCCCAAAATGGTTTCCGTATCACGCCACCCCAACGTGAAGCTCTTCACCTACGCCGAGGTGAAAGATGTCCAAGGGTTCATCGGCAACTTCAAGGTCAAGGTACTGCAGAAACCCAAGTATGTCGACGAGAAGAAATGTACTGCATGTGATGAATGTACAAAGATCTGCCCCGTGGAAGTGCCGGACGAGTTCAATGCCTGCCTAAGTTGGAGAAAGGCAATCTACATCCCGTTTCCTCAAGCCGTGCCACCCTCCTATGTCCTTGACGAAGTAAACTGCCTAGGTCTGACGCCACTGGCTTGCGGAAAATGCAAGGATGTATGCGAACCCGAAGCGATAGACTACGATCAGGCTCCCAAAGAGATCGAGCTTGATGTTGACACAATAGTTGTTGCCACGGGATACGACCCATACAGCCCCTTGAGCGATCTGGAATACAACTACGGCGTCTTCCAAAATGTTGTAACTTCACTTGAGGTGGAGCGAATGCTCAACGCCTCAGGGCCCACAACTGGCAAGGTGATCAGGCCCTCGGATCTCAAGGAGCCGAGAAGAATCGTCTATGTTCAGTGCGTTGGATCCAGAAACGAGAGAACCAACATCTACTGCTCAAGAGTCTGTTGCATGTATGCAGTGAAGCAGGCCAGACAGCTAAAGGAGAAACATCCAGAGATCGAAGTTCGAATCTTCTATGTGGACATACGGGCCTTCGGCAAGGGCTTCGAGGAGTTCTACGAGAGGGCCGGAAGAGACTATGGAGTCCTATTCACAAGAGGAAGAGTGGCAGAAATACTCGAAGAACCGAAAAGCCAAAACCTCATAGTCAGAGCGGAGGACACTCTTTCAGGAACCCCACTCGAGGTGGAGGCTGACCTCGTTGTCCTATCAGTCGGGATCACTCCGAGTTTAGACACGAAGGAGATTAGAAGAGTCCTCAAGATTCCAACAGGACCGGACGGATTCTTTTCTGAAGCTCACCCGAAACTCAGACCCGTCGATACAGTGGTCGAGGGTGTACTTATTGCCGGAACCGCGGCTGGACCGAAGGACATTCCAGATGCAGTCGCTCAAGCAAAAGCAGCGGCATCAGGAGCCGCATCGCTCATGGCTCCAGGAGTATACGTAGTCGAACCCTACTACGCCGTGGTCGACGACTCAATATGTGGAGGCTGCGGGATCTGCGTTCTTCTTTGCCCCTACGGTGCAATCTCAATTGAAGACAAGAGAGCAAGAATCAACGAGGCACTCTGCAAAGGATGCGGGGCGTGCGCTTCCGCCTGTCCGGCAGGCGCTATTGGGATGAACCACTTCACCGATGAGCAAGTGATGACTCAAATCGAACATGCGATCGCGAAGTGATCAAGATGGTGGATGCATTCGAGCCGTACATACTAGGCTTCCT
>Ga0315307_1001012_pt1 | contig 12431 bp, 11 predicted proteins | sample TDP2_MG_FD_203079 | JGI IMG/M metagenome (GOLD analysis project Ga0315307, IMG submission 203079) | Freshwater sediment microbial communities from Lake Towuti, South Sulawesi, Indonesia - TDP2 | ecosystem: Environmental > Aquatic > Freshwater > Lake > Sediment | place: Indonesia: South Sulawesi... | reverse complement strand
GTCATACCAGTAAACAAAGGCGAATTCCGATACAAGTTCGATCCGAAGAGACTCGCCACCAAGATAAGGACCTATGACATCATAAACTTGGTTAACGGTAGACCAGAGATCGGCCGAGTAGTACACCTGACCTTCTTCTCTAGAGAATTGGGTCCAGATGGTCCATACCACTCGTTCGTCAGAGTGATTCTCAGAGGCACGACGGCGATCTATGTAAAGGATTGATGATTGCGAGAACCTGTTGAGCTTTAGGGCACACAGTTCTCAACACCGAGAGCACATGGACAAAGAGAACATACTCGTGCACAGGCCGCTCAAAGAACATGTGCTTTGAATAGCATGCAATCGGCAAGGGCAAAAGCCCCCTCGGTGATCAAATCCCATTTATTCTGACCCGAATCGATCAGTCTAATCAAACTACAGGCACCTAAAGAAACGGCAACGCGACCATAGCGAGCAGCAAGGCCAGCAGAGCAGCAACTAATGCGGTGGTCAGACCTGCGAGGAAGGCTCGTCCACCCATCTTTCGTATAGCGGCTACATTAACCTTCATTCCTACTCCTGCAAATGATGTCGCAAGTAGGAAAGGAACTACGTACGAGGAAAGGACGCCTTTCACTGCGGGCCAATCTCGGATTGCAGGCATGGGAAGACCTATTGCAGAAGCCCAGTCTAGCGCTGCGCACACAAGCGTGTTGACGACAAACAGGATGGCGAAGGTCGGTACAACCATCTTCGCTTTACTCGTCAGACCGGAACCAGTCCGTCTGTGAAGATAGGATGCAGCCATTACAACCGGGCCTATCATGAAAATTCGAACAGACTTCACAAGCAACGCGGCGTCCAATGCCGCTTTTCCAATGCTCTCTGCTGCAGCGACGACCTGAGCTGTTTCATGAATCCCCGTGCCACACCATATCCCGTATGCCACATCACTTCGACCGAGCCAAGATGCAATGAACGTCCTCATGTAGAGGAGCGGATACGAGAACATCGCCAAGAGTCCAAAAAGCGTGATGCAGGCAAGAGCCAGCCCGGTCTCGTCTTCGCGAGCACCGATGGCTGGTGCTGTGGCTGCTATTGCAGATGCACCACATATGCAGGTCCCAACACCGATCAGCGTCGAAAGGGATCTGCTCAAGCCAAGCCTTCCTCCTATCCACATTCCAAGAAGATAAGCCAATGCCACGACTACTAGCGCGTTGATGGCTCCTATTCCAACTCTCAGCCAAACATATGCACTCACGGTCAGACCAAGCGTCGCAATGCTGGCTCTCAGCAGAGAGCTAGAACAGAAGTCGACTCCAGCGCGAAACCTCTGCGGAAGGGTTGCGATGTTGGCAAGCACTATGCTGAATATGAAGGACCACATAAGAGCGCTGATTGGCTTGTAGAATTGCCACACCACAAACGACGCCACCGCTACACAGACACATAGTAGAACCCCTAGCTCCGATCTGACAGTCTGCTGACTCAAATATTATCGTCTCTCCTTGCAATCTTATGCCGTCGCACTGCTCGCGTCAGCACCACACGATTTCTATTTAACGGTTACTAACTCTCAAAAGGGTGTTCTACGCCGAGAGAAAGTGTGTCATTGGCGTGTTGTCAGAAGCTCTCTACATACCTTCGTGTCGACCGCGGAAATTCTATACAAGCACACTGGGTACATCGTAGATAGTCGGTACCGATACATCTGCTGCTTCTGAAACTCCCCACACGAGTATGGTTTTCATTCCTAGCTTCTTAGCTGGCAATATGTCCACCTTCTCTCTGTCTCCTATCGATACATGTTGATGGGCTGCGCTTCCTGTTGTGTCTAAGGCTTTCATGTAAGGTTCAACGTTAGGCTTCGATTGGACAACATCATCCGCTGTAACTATCCTTTGAAAGATATTGGGAGAGAGACCTAAGATCTCAAGAGTGCGGATCGTGCCCTTCCTAGAAGTGTTGGTGATTATCATATGAGTGAAGGTTCGGAGAGTTTCTTCAAACATATCTCTGAGCCTAGGATCGGGTTTCAAGTACTTCGTCTTGTCGACTGAATCCACTGCCTCTTGAACTAGTCTTCGATCCAAACCCAGTTCCACCGCCGTTGCGGTTGCTCCTCCTAGGCGAGCATACAGAGCCAAGAACCTCCTTCTCGCTTCCTCGTAAGGAATCGAGAGACCCGTTGCAATACGCACGTAGATCTCACGTTGAATCGCCTCAAGAAGATCTGGCTTTGACTTGTACAGTGTTCCGTCAACATCCCAGAGCAGATATTTGACATCTCTTAGCATATCGATTCCCTTGTGTGGGGGAGTAGATCCTATACAGGTCACGATACACTGATAACCCTGATGGAGCATTGGGTTTGCATTAGTGGCTATCGTCTCCAGTGGCCCATGCGTAGTGCTGTCCACCTTTCTGCTTCCTTGGCGAAGTTGACGAAGGAGTTCCAGTCGGCCTTCTGCCCTGAAACGTGAAGGACAATGTCGAATCGCAGGAGAACAGCGCCCTACTAATAGTAGGTACAGAAGGATGGCTAAGAAAGTGACCACGGAAAGCTACTGTCTGCCATCGACGCGTACGTAAAGACTAAGGAGAACGAGTGTTCCCTTCTGAAGCAACGATGATGGTAAGCTGTGTACGCTCTAAATTCGAACGTCGTCCTAAGATTCGAGCCCCAGTTTCACTCAACCTACGCGGCCTTCGACTCTAAGCGCGTAAGAACCAGCTTCTATCACAGGGACGAATTCGAGGTACTCGACTATTTGGCGAGGGCTCCTTCTGAACTGGATGAGATATGCCAGAGCCTCAAGGCGGACAGGGCCCGGACGAAGGATTTCTTGGATTCACAGATCAAGTCTGGATTCGTCGTCAAACACCGAAAGGGGGAGCCGTTCTCGCCAGTTCATGTTCCTCCTCGAATGGAACCAGATGATTTCGGCGCTTTCCCCTCTCCTTTCCTGTCAGCACCAAGCACGGTAGATGTTTTCCTCACTCGAGCCTGCAATCTGAAGTGCAGTCACTGTTTTTCCCAGGGAGGCAGACCGCTGAGAGATGAACTCTCATTTCAAGAATGGATATCGGTGCTAGACCAACTTGAAGACGTGGGTGTCCTGCAGCTAAGGTTGAACGGCGGCGAACCGTTCATGCGGCGCCGAATCCACGATATACTGCTCCACCTGAAGCGCATAAGGTGCTTCAAGGTCATCATAACAAACGGAACGATGCTGGACGAGAAGGCTATCGATGCTCTTGTTGACTGTGACATAACGCCTACGGTTTCGTTGGACGGCGCTACGGCGCGAGTTCACGATGACTTTCGGGGCGTACCGGGGGCGTTCGACAGGGCCATGAGAGCCTTGAGGCTTATCCAGCAGAAAGGGGTCACCTACGGCATCAACACGTGTGTCCACTCTGGCAGCATCAGACAGATCGAGGACATGATTCAATTGGCGATCAAGTATGGAGCGGCGAGAATATCCTTCCTCGGCCTCAGTGAAGTTGGAAGGTTGGCCGCTACAAGGAAGAACTTGGTCAGCGGGCAGGAGTACGTCTTGCTTGGTCTGAGCCTGGTTCGATTGGCCCGAAGATATAGGGACAGAATAGATGTCTCGGAGACGGTGGCGTCGCGGGGGGTCCCTCTTGAGAGCGCAGGCTTGTTCACGTGCTCGATAGACTCCAATGGCGACGTCTATCCAGGAAACCTCGTATTGGGTGACACGAGATACAGGATAGGAAGTCTCAGAGAAGCTCCGCTAAGGAGACTCTGGTTCTCACGCAGATGGATTCCCTTCAGGAAAACCCTCAGCAGATTCAGTATGTTAGGCGTAAAAGACGTGCGCCACCAACCGTGATCTAGAATTTCAGTAGATTTAACAAGCAACCTCAATCGACATTTGCGATACAGACAGGCCGCGCCGCGTTTGCCAGCCAGTGAACACGCAAACCTTAAGTTCAAACCACTCTGAATGGTAAACAGATTCATTATGAAGACATACGGATCGAAGGTTCTCACATTCGAACGCAAACCCACTGTCAGCGGTGGAAACAACGCGGTGGGCGGCGAGATCTTGCCGATCAATAGTCTGCAGCTCCTCCTGGTCAACTTCTGGTGGATCTTCCTGCTGGCGGTCCCTATTCTCCTGTACTGGTTGCTAGCTAGGCATGGAATCAGGATCCCCCCTAGCTTGAGACAGGCACTCAGATTGATTCCGCTAATCGCTCGCGCAGCAGGATAGGGACGGCTGTGGCAAGAAACCTCTATTTGCCACCGTAATGGAGAATAGTCACTCCGCTGAAAGTTTCTGGCAGGTGTCGCTACTGAAGGCCATGTACGTATTTACTCGAAGGAAGATGCTAGGTCTTGTTCTTCTGATCGTAAGCTCTTGGGCGTTAGCGTTATACGCCTTCGTCTATTATAGGTGGGGCGCCAGCGGGCCTTCGTTGATTTCAACACGCCGCTCCGATTCCCCTTATCAGATCATCGAGATACAACCTGGAGTCCTCAAGCTTCCAAGCCCGGTCACAGCTGGAACCATGTCGATTGAAGAGGCAATCTTCAGGCGAAGGTCTAAGAGGGAGTATCTTGACAAGCCTCTGGACGGTTTTCAGCTGTCTCAGTTGTTGTGGGCATCGCAGGGAATAACAGAGCCGAAATCGGGCTTGAGGGTGACTCCTTCAGCGGGAGGCACCTATCCCTTGGAGGTCTATGCTGTAGTTGGAGAGAACTGCGTCAAGGATTTGAGAGCCGGCATCTACAGATACAGTCCGAAAGATCACACGATCGTCCTAGTTGCTTCTGGTGACTTCAGAACTGATCTTTCAGCCGCCGCGCTTAATCAGGAGTGGGTTGCGAAGGCTCGTGTGAACTTTGTTGTCACCGCTGTCTATGAGCGGACGACGCAGGTCTATGGCTCAAGAGGGATCCGATATGTGAACATGGAGGCGGGTCACGTGGGACAGAACGTGTACTTGATAGCCACAGCTATGGGGTTGGGTGGCGTGGTCATAGGAGCATTTCATGATGAACAAGTTCAGAGCGTCCTCAGGCTACCGAAGGACCAAGTTCCCTTATACGTAATACCGGTCGGATATCCCAAGGAGTAACGGACATCAGGACCAAGCAGAACGGGCGTGACATGTCCAAGGCTGAATTCCGGCAACACGGAGATGACTCGGCGCTGGAAGGAGTAACTCGAGTGCGCCTGCTATGTCCAGTTTGCCAAGAAGAAAGCGAGGCAGACGGGTTCGTTTACCGTTGCGAAAAGTGTGACGAGGCGCTTGAGCTTCACTATGACCTAGAAAACCTACAGGGAAAGATCTCCACGCGAACCTTTGAGAGCCGTCCTTGGAATATGTGGCGTTACTCAGAGCTTCTCCCGGTCAACGGGCGTGCAAGAATTTCTTTGGAGGAGGGAGGTACGGCTCTACACCGAAGCAGAAGACTCGAAGAGAGGCTCGGTCTTCAACATCTCTACCTTAAGGATGAGACAAGAAATCCCACGGGCTCCTTCAAGGATAGAGGAAGCAGTGTTGGCGTCTCCAAGGCAGTCGAGTTGAAGGCTGGAGCTGTGGGGTGCGTCTCGACAGGGAACATGGCCGCCTCGATGGCAGCGTATGCAGCGAAGGCCGGGCTGAAGAATCTCGTGTTGATACCGACCGGAACGCCCCCGGAAAAGATGGTCCAGACAATGATCTGCGGATCTGTTCTGATTGCAGTCACAGGAGAGTATCCAGAGACGTATCGGATGGGGCTCGAGGCAAGTGTGAGACATCGCATTTACATGGTTCATTCGGACGCGCCCTTTAGGGTTGAGGGCCAAAAGACTGTCGCCTACGAGATCTGTGAACAGCTAGGGTGGAACGCACCGGACTTTGTGCTTGTCCCCACGAGCAGTGGTGGAAACATCAGCAGCTTGTGGAAGGGATTCAAGGAGATGCATGAGCTTAGACTTGTTGCCCACCTTCCTTCAATGGTCTGCGTTCAAGCAGAGGGATGCTCGCCAATAGTGGCGGCATTCAAGTCAGGAAAGGACACTGTCCAACCATTCGTGAAACTGGATACTCTCGCCCAATCGATTTCGAATCCAGATCCCCCAAGCGGAAAAAGAGTCCTCAGATTGCTCAGGGATTCAAAAGGATTCGCGCTATCAGTGAGTGACCAGGAGATTCTTGAAGCCCAGAGATTGGTCGCAGAAACTGAGGGGCTATTCGTCGAACCAGCCTCAGCATCCACAATCGCACCCTTGGTAAAGTTGTTAGAGAGCGGTATGATCGCGAGATCAGACAACATAGTCTGCGTGCTAACCGGTTCTGGCCTGAAAGATGTCAAAAGTGCGACACATCTGCTAACAAAGCCTCTCGAGATCAGCTCGGCAAGAGAGCTTGAGAACATTCTCAGCCGGACATGACTAATCGACAAGAGCCTACTTGCTGAGGTAGAGTTTCGCAGCCGACTTGAGAGTCTTTGCGATAGATCTCGGAGCGAAGGAAGGAGGCGCGAACGATCTGCTAACGGTTCGCACGTCTTCTCCAACAATGCTGATCTTCTCAGAATCCAACGTCCCCAAACCACCCTCGGAGCACACCTTGATGTGGCTGATCTGAGATGGATCGAATCCCATGACTCGACTGCATACTGAATCAACTGAAGCAGGACTTGTACCAGCTACCATTATCCCCATCTCCACAGGCTCTCCTAGCAGAGGGCCATTTCCCTCCATCCCCACTATCCCGTCGACCAGAATCAACTGCCTTCTTATCGATCGATTGACCTCAAGCAAGATCTTGTTAAGGTACGTGTGCATTGATGGCTTGTTGCGATCTGCGACGAGCCCAAACGAATTCTTCAGTGAGAGCGTGACTGTCATTCCGGCGCAAGTTTTCAGTTTTGGAAGGTTCACCACGTAGTCGGCCTCAGCTACGAGCTTTGGAATGTGGAATGTAACCCCGTCCGCATTCATTGTGAGAAGGTCATTCTCTTCCGAGAGATTTCTGAAGGCAAAGCCCGTTCGTGCAAGTAAGTTATTCAGCCCTAAGGCTTCAGCTCTATAGTCTGCTGAACCACTTCTGTTATCGGACTCAACCACTGTTACTTTGTCGGTACGTTCCTTTAGCCATTCCAGAACTACGTCAATTATCCTAAAGTCCGTCACGACCATTCCATGAGGGTTTCGATGGTAGGAGATATTTGGCTTGACCACAACTGACTCGTCGGATCGAATGTTGACTGGTTCCAGCATCTCGAGGAGAGAGACTACGACTTGCCTAGATGGGTAAGAAGCCTTCCGTATGCCCACCCTGTCCAATCAGATTCCAGCCATGTCAACTATCTCTTGAATCATCTGAAGTGTCTCCTCGGCATGGCTAATCGTCACTTCAGGTCTGGATTTCGCCGTAACCGAGTCAAGGAAGTTTTGGTGTAGAAGCCTGAATGAGGGATGCGTCTTGGATACGAGTGTCCGAACCTCTGCTAATCTTCCTCCCAGAGGCTTTGGCAGATGCTCCCTCCTTGCACCGTTTGCGAAAATAACGTATGGATGCCAGATAAGATCCGTTCCAATTTCTGACGACGAGAAGTAAAGCCTGATCTTGAAGTGAGGCAGCAGACTTCTCCAACTGGCAGACAATCTCGCTGAGGAGGCATTCCTAAACTTGCCCTCAACGCGAACTCTGCTTACGATATGATTGTTTCCCTTCTCGGCCTCGACTCTGGAAAGATCTTCGAGCGGCCCGCATAGCCTGCTAACAACGTAGATAACGTGATAGAGGAGGTCTGGGATGACACCAGCTGGGTCTTGCGTCCTGTAATCGGTCTTTGACCGCCACGTATTGAAGCCCACAGCCAGATGAGCCTCGGCCTCAATCAAACTGCCAAGACGGTCGCTATTCATCAGATCCTCCATGAGCCTTAGGCTGGGCGTGAATACATAGTTGTGAGCTGGAAACACCACAAGGCCCTCGTCAACTGACCTTGCGATGGAATCCAGTTCCGAGACGCTACTGACAAAGGGCTTCTCACAGAGAATATGCAGGCCCCGATCAATCGCGTCTAGAACTATTTGTGAGTGAGTTCGAGGGGGTGTGCATACCAGAACTGAGTCGATATCACATTCTGCAAACATAGAATGGTAGTTCGTATATCTGTTCTTTATTCTATGTTTACGTCCGAATCGCTCGACTTGATCTCCGTCTACGTCCGAAATAGCTTCAATGTTGACCTCTGGAATCCCCCGTATTGCCGGAATGTGGAAGAAACTTGCGACCTGTCCACAGCCTATTAGCCCAAGGTTCATCTGACCTAACCTTTTGAGTACAGCTCCAGGTGCCCTTCCAGATTCTAGAAGGCGTTTGGGGGACCGATCAGCTATATGTGGACGTTTGGCCCGGTCTCAGCTCATAAGCCTTAGCTCGGACCCAGTCCTATCGACATTAGAACAGGAATCGCCAGCCTTCGAAAACCCACACCCAGGCCAACTTAGATGGCCAGATCAATAACAACGTTTTCCATTAGAGACACCTTGAAACGCCTACTAAGCATGCCATAAACGCTCATGAGGAAGATTCTGAACGTGCAGGATCAGACGAGTCGACGGACTGATTGAGATCTGTTACTCTCGGTAACGTTTATATGGAAGAATGTTACCTTCGGTAACGCCCGACATTTGGTTGGGAGGCAGTGAGCAAGAGTGAGAACGACTACTGACGACGTAAGGCTTAGCCTAGACAGATGTGTGGATTTCGCCTGCGTCTTTGAACTCGTGAAAGAAGTCGTTAAAGGTAATCTTGGGCTGAGTCGCGCCGGTCTGATGCTAGGTCTGACTGACCTGCCAAGACAGGTTGGAGCTTTTCATGGTGTCGGAGGCAACCTCATAGTAATGAACCGAAAGCTTCTAGACATAGTCGTACGCTCGGCTGAGAACCGTCGCGAGATCAACGCGTATGTCTTCTATATCCTACTTCATGAATACCTTCACGCCTTAGGATTCCTGAGCGAAGCACATGTCAGGCAGCTGTCAGTTCAGCTTTGCGAGAGAGCTCTTGGCGTAGATCACCCTGCCACTCACATGGCGAAGTATGGAGTCGGAGCAATGTTCAGGGAGATACAATCTCCCGAGTACCCGAGCATTGAAGAAGAGCTCGGTATTCCCCGAGATTTCGAAATCGTGAGCGACTTCGATCGCGAGGCATCAAGATGGTTCGTGTAAGCAGAGATCTCTTTCAAGACAGCGTGCGAGAATGCAACTTAGGAGATGTAGTAAGCTACATACACAGAGATCACGACGGGAATAGCGACGAAGTACCAAGTCGGCCAAAGAACTCCAAGCAAGTTTACAACTCCTAGAACTGACGCTTCTCCACTTCTAATCCAGAAACCTGCAAGCGGATCTGTTGGCAAAGGAAACGTTGATCTGAACGCATAGTAGAGGCCGTCGTAGAGCGTCACAGCGCACAGGAAGTTTGCGCACCCTAGAACGATCATTCTGTTCCTCTCTGACCAATCAGCGCGATGCAAGAGCAAATCATCGATGAGCGGAGAGAAAGCAACGACAGCAAGTGCAGGAGCCAATGGAAACAGGACATAGGGCGGTATGTTGAGGACGCTGAAATGATAAATCTCTCTGTACGGAATGCCATCCAACACGACGTAGTAGTACTCAAAGTAGGAGAAGAAGAAGGCCAAGGTGACGCACAGTATCAGATTTTTCGGTAACTCTTTCTTCCTCATCAATTGACACCGAAAGCTCTCTTGGCGAATCGAAATGCTGCACATGATGTGATTCCAAGAAGACCCAAGCCCCACAATGCGGAAAGTGGCTGCAGGGAAGACTGTTCTTTGAAGCCAATCAAGACGGTGTTTGAGGGTTCAGGTAGTTCAGGAAGAATCACATAGTTTGCGCTGAACGCTGACCACTCCTTTCCGTTCACCTGGACCCAACTGATTCTATCTTGACTGTTCACTGAGAGCGTAAGACCTCTCTCTGAGCAGCTTCCCATTCTGACGGTAATCTCAGATCCGTATGTGACGCTGAATCCGTTGTAGGCCCTTGCTCTTTCGAAAGCGAATCTTCCTATCTGATTGATATTTGGTGTCCAGGCGTTACCTTTCCTTAGAGCATATTCCATCGTCCGCAGGCCGATTGTGAAAGCAGCATCATCATAGAGGTGATTGTATAGAAGAAGTATGCCCTGATATGCGGATAGCTGATCGATTGTCTCCTTCAGCTTGTCTCCTTGATCTACTGAAGATCCCAAAGGAATGTAGCTCAGCGTTTCCGGGATAGTAGCGAGGGACGGTTCACGTGTATTTGCATCATAAAATCTGATCCCATAGAAAGGACTGTTGGAGTCATCGAGCAAGTACTTGAAGCCCAATCCCTCTATTGCTCTGAGAGTATCCTCGTTCAGTTTGTAATGCGGGGCTTCAAATGCGAGCACCTTAGTGTTCAGGGCACGTTCGATCTCAATTTTGCCACTGGATATTCTTCTCGTCTGATCATCATAGCTCGTCCAAGTTCCGTTAACTATGAACTCCGCACCAGCTCCAGTTCGCTGAGCACCGTTCTGATGAGTATAGCCGTGTTGAATGATTGCGCCTCGTCCTCCAATAACGGCGCGAAGCCACTCTCTCACGGGCTCTGCTGAATTGCTGCCAAGACGTATTTCCAGCCCGCTTCCCGGATCTACGTGGACCGGAACTAGCGCAACAGAAAGCGGTACCCTTCTTGCAGTATGTTCTTGCAGATATCTATGCGCCCTTGAAAGCCACTCGCTGCTTGTATGCAGCGGATCTACGTCTTCTATTCTACAAATGAATGCCGACGCCAAGTTACGCGGATACGGCCGCAATGTAACCGCAGGGCTGTCGGACGATGTGAGTTGTATTGCAGACACCAGTCGGGCGGGCCTTGACCAAGGTGAGTCAAGATCGACATTCCACCAGCTGGACACATCGTAGGCGAAAAAGTATGCGATCCCCCCAGCGTCATGTCGGAACCAGGTCTCCGAAGGAAAGAGCCTCTTGGATGCCGCGTCTACGAAGTAGCCCTCGGCCTTTGCTCCAGCCAGCTCCACATTGGCTACAACTTCATGAAAGATCTTCACGTTGGTCGGGGTGGAAGATGAGTATGCTACATGATAACTCTCCGCTGAATCTTCAGAAATGGATCTTAATCCAAAGGCTTTGGCCAGAATTTCTTGGTTGATCTGCTTAAGGCCTGGCCCAATCCACAGCAGATTTGTTCGTTCTTTTGCTTGAGCAAAGATGATGGAAGACGGGTTCTCACCAAGCTTGTGTAGGCCAGATTCAAAGACGACTAGCAATGAATACCTGCTTGGTTCGAGAAGCTGATCTCCTCGTTGTACCATGTCGCAGGGAAAACCTAGGTGCCCTAACAAGTCGCCGAGGTGAGTTAGTCCCTCTTTGGGCTCTTCGTCCGCAACTACTCCGACTCTGAATGAACCAATCTTCACTTTTTGCAGGCCATACGTGCGTAACGCAATAGCGGAGGTTACAGTCGAGAGGAATAGTGCGCATGCCAGACTCGCCAGTGCCTTATGCCTCAACGAAGATCTCCGCTCGCTGGTAAGCCTGAAAACACTGTGGGCAGGTTGAGGTGGTTGGCCTTTGTGTCAACGCGCCGTGTCTTAGCCCACTTCGGCCTATCTCGCATCAAGACGTGAAGCATGGCTCTGACAGTGCAGGGTATCCAGTGATATGTATAGGCGGTCGTTATTACCATCAGAGGGATGAGGAACAGAATTGAATGCGTCCGGGCTTGCGGAATTTCTATCAACCGTCCACACTGGTCACAGAACCTTCTACCATGAGTCACTTCTCTTCGACAATAGCAGCACAATCTCGGCCAATCGTTGTGAGTGTCTTCCTTACGCGTATTCAGGAGGCCATACGCTATTAGAGGGAAGAAGCTCACTCCATTGGTTATCATGAAGTATGAAGGAAACGGGTTGTAGGTTGATATTATGGCTGCAAGGCTGAGGAATGAGATTATCCAGCAAAGGAGCATTACTGGTGGAATCAGTATGAAGAATAGATAGTAAGCCATGTCCATCTTCTTGACAAGCCCAACCTTCGCTTTGAAGAGGCGGCCCGAGAGCACGTAAGTCGAGAGAGCCTGCAAGGTCCCCCATGCCCACCTAGTGCGCTGCCTATAGAGCGCGCCGAAACTGTCTACTGCCTGTTGACTCACGGCGGTCGTGACGAGAAACTCGTTCTCCCAGCCGTTCAGAAGCATTCTTGTTCCTATGTCTAGGTCTTCTGTTAGAGCTTCTCTTCGCCACCACTCTCCGGTTTCAAGGACGATTGACTCAAGAGCTGTAGATCTGATGAACTGGCCATTCCCGCCGAGCGCGACGGCGCCCTTGAATATGCTTCGAACAAACTGTGAGACTCGAGCGAAGGTTGAGAACTCTATGTCCTG
>Ga0315307_1001010_pt1 | contig 12448 bp, 13 predicted proteins | sample TDP2_MG_FD_203079 | JGI IMG/M metagenome (GOLD analysis project Ga0315307, IMG submission 203079) | Freshwater sediment microbial communities from Lake Towuti, South Sulawesi, Indonesia - TDP2 | ecosystem: Environmental > Aquatic > Freshwater > Lake > Sediment | place: Indonesia: South Sulawesi... | reverse complement strand
TATGAAGACCAAATTTGCATATGTTGGCATAAGAGTGAAGGATCTGCAGAGGTCAATCGATTTCTATACAGAGTTACTTGGCATGAAGGTGGTAGATCGGGGCAAGATTGAGCAGACTAAGGGCGAAACCGTTGCCCTAGAAAGCGAGAAGGGCGGCTTCATTTTGGAACTAAACTATTACGAAAGGGATAGTCCCTACAATACCGAATATACTGCGGGAGAAGGGCTGGATCATCTAGCCTTCAAAGTCGACGACCTCAATAAGGCGCTAAAGGAGGCTCAACTAGCGGGGTATCAAACCATCCTAGACGTGAAGGCGGATGGTAGTCGATGGGCCTACATAGAGGACCCAAACGGAATCTGGATCGAACTCTACTGAGCATTTGGTCCGAGAAGAATAACTTGGCGTATTTTATGGTTCGAATCGTGCATATTCTGCGTCAAGTCGATCGAATTCGGATCGCTAGACAAAAAAAGGATAGCATCAAAGCCAACTTGGAGACTCACATTATGCTCTGCATAATGGCGAACTGATTGCCCTCTGGGTCAACGGCTAAAGCCCACCAACCTATCCCTGGAACCTCCATTTTAGGAACAAGAACCTTGCCACCCAGAACCTTGATCTTCTTGAGGTACTCATCTACGGACTCCACTGCGATATAGTTTACCGGCCTGTGGTCTGGTCTTTGTCTCTTCATCATTCCCCCGTTGACACCCGGTCTGATAGGCATACCTTTCTCGTCAACAGGAACTGTCTCAATGTTCCAGTAGTCTATCGGTCCCGGCATCTTCTCAATCTTCCATCCAAAGAGTTCACTGTAAAACTTCGCAAGTTTCTTCACGTCGTCAGCAGGAATCTCGAAATGCACGATTGTGTGATCAACCATTTTCCACACCTGCTGAAAACTGCTTCTAGGTTGCATAAAAAGATTTAGCGAGTGCTAGATCACTTGGCGTGGGAATGCCTGGGGGTGTTAGAGGTAGACGGATAGTCGTACGCCAAAGTGTCGCTGGTATGGCACGGGGAAGCCCCAGTACCGGACGGAGCCTCACCGGATTCCCAGATGAGGGCCCAAGCCTTTAGCAAACCCAGACAGATACACATGTGTTCATTCGTTCTCTCTTTCTCTCCGCGCTCGCACGCACAGCAACGTAATATAACTTGCCTCTGTATCTAAGCTCTGTCGGCAGTACTCTGAGTCTAGCAGAAAAACAAGCCTTATATATTAATGATTAGAGTAGAGAAAACGGCGAATGAGGCGGAGGAATAGGTAGAGATGATCGAACTACCGGAAGCTTCGACCATTGCACGACAGATGAACAACGAGCTCAAGGGAAAGCGGATCGAGTCTGGCATCCGCGGAAATGCTCCCCATAAATTCGCGTTCTATAGCCGCTCACCAGAAGAGTATGAGGTAATTCTTAGGGGCAAGACGATGGGCTCTGTAACAGAACATGGCTCCCTGATCTGGGCTTCCGTGGAGCCCGATTACATGCTGGTACTTGGGGGAGGAGGAGAGAGGATCCTGTTTCATCGAAACAAGGACACGTTGCCAAAGAAACATCAACTCTTGCTCCATTATCAGGATGATACATACCTGACGGTCACTGTTCAAGGGTGGGGGTTTGCCCAGCTCTTTCAACAGTCCGAGATCGCGGCACAAAGGGAATATCATCTCGGCAGAAAGGCAGTCTCTCCTCTGAGCGACGGGTTCACCTTTGAGTACTTTCAAGGGCTTTTCGGGGAGCTCGAAGAGGAAGATCCGAGAAGTGTCAAGTTCTTTATGATCAGCAAGCCCGGCATATGGGGTGTTGGAAATGGCTATCTGCAAGACATCATCTTCCGGGCAAAGATCCACCCCAAGAGGAGATGCATCGATATCACCGAGAAGGAAAAACTGGTGCTCTATGACGCAATCAAAGTAACCCTCAAGCAAGCAGTGGAACTGGGCGGCAGAGACACCGAGCGCAACCTCTACAATCGTCCCGGCGGGTACCGGAGAATCCTTGACAGCAGAAGCGCGGGACAGCCCTGCCCTGAATGCGGGACGCCGATCGAAAAGATCCAATACCTGGGCGGCGCATCATATTTCTGCCCCCGTTGCCAAACCTAACCAGCCAGCACATACAGAAGGAACGTGAACAAACTGGATTTCGAAAACGCAGAAGCCATCTGTAGCCCTGAAGAAGTCTCATGAAGGAGGAAGCTGAGTTGAGAGGTAAGAAGCTGCTTCTAATGGGAAGTAGTTCTTTTGATGCAAAGGAGCTGCCAGCTGAGGTCAAGGAAAGAATAGACGGGGCTATAGCCTGTGATATGGAGATTATTGTGGGTGAAGCTCCAGGAGCTAGTAGGCTTTACCAAGATTACTTGAAATCTAAAGGCTACAGAAACGTGGTTGTTGGGCACGCGGTGAGATTGAGATATAACGTGGGCAACTGGGAAACCGCGCGGTACGGAAAAGACTTGAACGAAAGAGAGAGAAGAATGATCGAGGATTGTGACTCTGCAATAGTCATCTGGGTGAACAAAAGCAGCGTAATAGCGGAGAATCTTGAGATGCTAGAGAGACTTGGAAAACCAACCTACCTTTATGAATACTCGAGCGAAACAAACTCCGCCAAGGCTGGCGAGCTCGATCCTAGACGGACTTACGACCCTTATTACTACGTAAAAGAGTATTGGAGAAAACGAAAGGCAATTAGATGATATAGTAGGACCTTAGAGATAGCAGCAATACACGAAAACTATCACGACTAACCAAGAGATATTAATCTTCTGAATGTCGGTTATGAAATAACATCGTCTCGCCAGATTAGCGCATTTTCTTTGCCCGCGACATACGTTCAGAATTCAGTCTACCTGAGAAAAGGCAAAAAGTAATTCTCTTCCGTTTCTGCCCACTTCCTTGATTGCTCCCATTTTCCTGAGGCAGTAAGTGATTCTCCGAATGCGGGGAACCGTAACCCCCATACGCTTCGTGAGAATTCTATTGGTGAAAGGTTGAGCAAGGTCATTTGGTAGGAGTTTGAGGTAGTCCTTTATGTTCGCGAAGACCACTGTGCCAACGACTTCGACAAGTCTACGATCCTTTATGCTTACGCCCCTTCTTCGCCAGCTGCCGTTCCCATCAGCACATCTGGTCTCCTCTTCCTTAATCATCAGGATCTCTAATGTGAAGTTGTCTTCTCGGGCAAGTTCGGGAATCCTTACAAGTTCAACGAAGATGTCTAACACATCACCTTTTCTCGGTGACCTTCTCCTTTTGACCGGTGCTCCGTTTGATGGGTTAACGTAGATTATGGACTTCTCCTTCGCTATGGGATAGATCAAACGGACCTTGTGGTTCATAACCAGACTTTTCAGTTTTTTCTTCACAGCTGAGAAGTTTCCAGTTTGGATCTCGATCAGCATGTCATCTCGCGCTATATCGACGATGAATCCCTGTACCTTTGCCTCGATCTGATCTCCAGACCGAGAGTACCAGTTCTTTATCATTGAGTGAAGCGAAGTCTCATTTCCCATGCCGGATGCATTCCTTGTTGCCTCTGGTCTTGCTGACCGTCCTAGAGTGACATACTAATGCGATGATGTAATATGAGTGTTGCTATTATGCCGAGAAATACGTGTTAGTATAGAGTTTCTATCTTGCCTCATACTCTTTCAAGGTTCAAACCTTGTCAATGTCTAAGGAGCTCCCTGAGATGGTTGACTGATACTGTATTGTCACTTCCATAAACGCAAGTGATCCGAACATGGGACAATCTGGAAGAATCATATCGGAAGGTATAAATTTGCCCAACAGCTAGCATAGCAGTAAAAATGAAGGAGTCTGGGAGAAGTGGCTTACAAGTACTTGTCGGACGCTTGGAAGAAGCCTGAGGATTCCTATGTTGAGGAAGTGATGCGTCAAAGGCTCATAACTTGGAGGAAAGAGCCAGCGATCGTCAGAGTTGAGAAACCCACGCGTCTCGACAGGGCTAGAAGGCTTGGATACAAGGCTAAGAAGGGCTATGTAGTCATCAGAGTCCGCGTTAGGAGAAGCGGATTCAGCAAGCCTAGACCTAGGTCTGGCCGAAGGCCCAAAAGGATGGGAGTCAGTAAGATCAAGCTGGGAAAGAGTCTGAGGCTAGTGGCTGAGGAGAGGGCTGCCCGGAGATTTCCAAATCTGGAGGTGCTTAACTCTTACTGGGCTTGGGAGGACGGACTCTACAAATGGTTCGAGGTCATAATGGCTGATAGGACGTTTCTCCCAGAGCTGAGGATTGGGAAAGGACATGGAAGAGCATTCAGAGGACTAACAAGCGCCGGAAGAAAGGTTCGAGGTCTCCTTTCCTAGACTATTTTCTAGAGACAAAGACGGAAACCAGGCATCGATTATTTCTTACAAGGGCACGTTTTGGGTATTCAACCCGTGGTTATCTCGCCGATCTGAACTGGCGGCTTTCAAGTTCGTCATGTGGGATTCTTTCCCGATGATCTCCCTTCAAATTTTCATCCCAATGCAGGGTTTAAATATTAACCTTACAATATTAAGCCATAGTCGAAATCTCTTGGATTTCTGGTGATTGGATGGAGATTCAGGCGGTTGTCCAAAGGAAAAACAAAAATCGCGAGGGCAAAGGCTTCAGTCAAGCTGAGCTGAAGGAGGCTGGCATCTGTTATAAACGCGCGTTGAGAACTGGGATACCTATAGACTTGAGAAGAAGGACAAAACATGAAGAGAACATTGAACTCTTGAGACGATACTCAGAAGACTTGACGACAAAAACACAGCCCAGGGATGAGGATCAGCAAGTGGAAGAGAAAACTGGATAGACTGGATCGGATGGTAATCTTGCTTAAGTCCTCAATAGCCTATATCGATATAAGTTGCTTCGTCCATGCGACTGAAGACCTGGAAAAAGTCATGAAAGCTATGAAGAACGCGGTCCCAACCGACTACGCTGAGTCGATCAGTTTCGTAAAGAGCAACCTGAAAGGAGAATACGGCAACCCCATAATTCTCTTCAAGAGCAGAATAGAGGACAAAACAATTGCAGAATCTGTTCTCCGACATGTGTCCTCTCAACTCTCAACCCTAGACAAAGAGAAACTCTTGCAGGACTTAGACCTCCATCTAGAGAAGGGAAATCTTTACATCAGACTTGACAAGCAGGCCGCTCTCAGAGGTGATCTAAGACTATGGACAGGCGACCCCCTTCACTTACGAATCCGATTCAGAAAGAGCAAAAATGAGGAGCTCATGGAGATTCTGAAGGATTTCGGATTGCTACCAAATTTGCATACGTCATAACGTGCAACTATACCATGTCAACCCGGGACAATATCATGGAGAAGTTTGTCGACCTTAACCTCCACCTACCCGTCACAAAACAGGAGAGATGGGAGGTTGAAGACCTAGTCAAGAGGTCTGCAGAGTTAGGATTCAGCTCCATTGGTGTACCCATCCCAACAGAAACCAGCCAAAAAGAGATTGAAGACCTAGAGAGAGTATGCAACGAGAATAACCTGGATCTGATACCACGTGCGGATTTGAAACCTAGAAATGCTGGAGAGTTGCTCAGCCTGTTAAGGACGCTGAGGGGAAAACGGGAAGTGATAGCGGTACTTTGCGAGTCAAAATCGATCGCAAGGCAAGCTGCAAAGGACCGAAGGGTTGATCTGATCTATTTTTCCTGTGACCCAAGGAGAAGATTCTTCGACTCGGCTGAGGCGGAGCTCGCCTCGAAAGTCTCAGTTGCCCTCGAGATACACATGGCGCCATTGCTTACATTGAACGGATTCATGAAGGTAAGGCTCATCTCGCGTCTTCGTAGGGAGGTGGCCACAGCCGAGAAGTTGAGCGTTCCAGTAGTAATGTCAAGTGGAACTGCGGACAAGTATCTACTGCGTAGACCGCGAGACTACGCTTCTCTGGCTTACCTTTTCGGTTTGGATCATCAAACCGCCATAGAAGCTATGTCCGAGGCTCCGTTAAAGATCGTTGAGAGGAACCGTGAGAAGCTGAGCGCAAACTATGTGGCTCCCGGCGTCTACACCGTAAGGAGGGGAGAAGACTGCCAAGGCGTTTGAGACCTCGATACATCGCTGTGAAAATAGACAGCGAGGACAACACTGAAAGAGGGGACATTGTGAATGCTTTTTCTTCCAGTCTTCTCAGGCTCTTCGGTGAGTACGGAGCAAGCCTAGCTGAACTTACACTTATCGATTATGATCCGAAGGTCAACTTTGCAGTATTCCGGTGCGCCCACAAAGCTCTGGAGATGGCGAAGGCTTCAATAATCGCTGTCAGGGAGATAAACAGGAGGAAAGCTGCAACACAGATAATCTACGTTTCAGGAACAATCAAGGCGGTCAGAAGAAGACTAGGCGCGTAGGTTGTTCCTCAAGCACTCTCGAGAAGTATGGGCACATGCCGGAAGAAATCTCCATCAGTCTGGGAAAAGTTTATATGTTAACTTGTTAACTAGTATTATATGTCCAACCGGCTCAGGAAGTGGCTTAAGTTGAGCGAACCTGAAAAAGAAGTCATAGGTATCCGGGGGTTAAACCCCGATCTCTACAACCAAGTACTTGTAAAAGCTAAAGAGGGAGGAAAGAATGTCTCTGAGCTTATAAACGACGCATTAAGGAGGTATTTGGACGAGGTACTCGGGACCTCCGTCAACGCTCCAGTCATTTTTGGAGAGGGCATTACCAGCTTAGTTGTCTCAAAGGACGATCTGGAGAAACTTGGCAAAGCCATCATAAGAGGTGCTACGAGCATTAAATTTGCGGAAGATGTGGACGACAAAGCAATTGAGGAGCACGTCGTCGCTATTGAGAACTGCACAAGTGTCTCAATTCCACACCTAGCATATATAAGTGCTATGAAGAGGGCAAGGAACTGTACAGTCGTGAAGTCCTACGGCGACAGGCCGTCCACGGTTTCTCGGATACCTCAATCAACCGGAAACGAAGAGGTCGTTAGAATAGGGGATCTTGAAGAACTTGAACTTTCGAAGGAGGATCTCGAAACATTTGGAAAAAGAGTGGTCTTGGAAGACATCGAACATCTAAAGTTCGGTCCAGATTTTGATGTTGACACGGTTAACAAGTACATAGAGACCATTCGGGAAGTTGAGACGCTGGAAGTTCCCAGATCTATATACATGTTCGTCCTTACAAAGCAGAGAGGTTGCGATACTATAACAAAATATTGACATGAATGCCAGTTCGTTCTAACTGGTTTTCCAACTTTCTTAGACGGCAAAGCCGGAAGCCAAAAAACAACCCTGGGGCGCATCACAAGATTCTTCGATCAATCACATGTTTAACTTTCATAGGCAAGAAAGGATTCTGTTTATATGTGGGTATGAGATAGAATACTGGGAAATGAGGTGGCCGTCCCAGACCGACCTGACCGGAATGAAGAACTCATGACGACCTGATCCCCAAACTTAAGCCAATTATTGATTCTCAATCTCTTACACAGTTCTTAAATCCTTATATGGTTTTCATCATCTGTTAAGGATTGCGAAGCCCATGAAAATAATGCTTAAAGATGTGAAGCACGGAAGAATAGCCGTCATACCCGAGGTGTTAGACGACCTCTGGGTACTCTATAATCTCATTCTCAGAGGAGACATCGTGTACGCAAAGACCACTAGGGAAGTAAGGTATGGCGAACGTTACGAGAGGCCGGAGAAGGGCGAGAGGATCTCGGTTGTATTGGGTCTGAATGTTGAGAACGCCTCATGGGACGGTAGCCTGAACAGACTGAGAGTTCACGGGATCGTCTGCGACGCCCCGGACGAGATTGGTGCAAAAGGTTCACACCACACAATAAACGTAACCTTGAACGAACCGTTAACCATCGTTAAAGACAAGTGGTTGAGTTATCATCTCGACCGAATAGGGAAGGCGACGGAAACTGGGGTCTCTCCAGTGATCGTGGTCTCAATCGACGATGAGAGATACTGCATAGCGGTTCTGAGACAGTTCAACATAGATGTTAAAGCAGAAGAGGCGGCTCGAATCCCAGGAAAACAGGACACGGAAGGCAGAACAAAGGCCTTCCATAATTTCTTCAAATCAGCCCTAAGCTCCCTTAGAGAGGTGTCGTCTGGCAGTAATTACCCCATAGTCGTAATTGGGCTTGGCTTCACAAAGAATGAGTTTGTCAAACATCTGAGGGAAAAAGCCCCTGAAGTAGCTGAAAAAGTCATAGATTTAAAAAGTGTTCACAGCAGCGGCGCCACCGCGATAAGCGAGGCCTTACGTTCGGGAATTCTAACAAAGGTCCTTCGCCACCTTCGGATATCAGAAGAGACGAAACTAGTTGAGGAAATCCTTCTCCGCCTTGGAAAGGGCGAAGGCTATGCGACCTATGGCTTCTCAGAGGTGAAGAAGGCGTGCACATTCGGCGCGGTTGAGACGCTCCTCGTAACAGATGCCCGCTTAAGGGAATCATCCGACGAAGAGAGGGCTGAAATCGAAGACCTCATGAGGATGGTTGAAGAGAAGCGTGGGAGAATCGTCATAGTCAGCACGGCACACGAAGCTGGGACAAAGCTACGTTCACTGGGAGGGGTTGCGGCACTCCTACGTTTCCCGATAAACTGAACATGTCCATACACGGATTTTTCAGGGTCTAAATAACCTCGTTTCAGACGTAATCCACCTCTCAGCCGATTGATTTCTCTTCTGATAGGACCTTAGGAAATGCATAAAGGAAAGTAGAAGGAATAAATAACAGATTGATGGAGTATGGTCTTCCCAGACGATTTCCTTTGGGGCGTTTCACTCAGCGGGTTCCAGTTTGAGATGGGTGATCCGGCGGGAAGAGGAATAGATCCTAACACAGACTGGTACGCTTGGGTACACGATCCCCTTAACATGCAGAAAGGCGTAGTCAGCGGAGACCTCCCCGAAAACAGCGTAGATTATTGGAACATCTACAAGGAAGATCACAAGATAGCTGAAAGCCTGGGTTTAAATGCCTACCGAATAGGCATAGAGTGGAGTAGAATATTCCCCAAGAGCACTTCCCATGTCGAAGTCGGGTTGGAGAGAGGTACAGACGGAAGAATCGCCAGAATAGAGATAGACGACTCTACCATCCAAAAACTAGACGAAGCCGCGAACAAGGACGCGTTGCGCCACTACAGAGAGATCATAAAGGATTTGAGGGCTAGAGGCTTCACTGTTTTCCTCTGCCTCAACCATTTCACTCTACCGCTATGGGTTCACGATCCCATAGGGGTTCGTGACACAAAACTTCGCCACGGTCCTAGGGGATGGGTCGATGAACAGACGGTAATCGAATTCACGAAGTATGCAGCGTACTTGGCATCGAAGTTGGGCGACATCGCTGATAGATGGGCGACTTTCAACGAGCCCACGGTTGTGTCAGAGATGGGATACATGATACCGCAGTCGGGTTTCCCACCTGGTCTGGTAAATTTCAAGGCATCTAGCAAGGCTGGTGTTCATATGGTTGTCGCGCATGCTCGCGCCTTTGATGCCATAAAGGAATTTGACAAGATCAAGGCGGATGCGGACAGCCTCTCACCGGCAGATGTGGGGGTAATACATGCCATTATCCCCGTCAAGCCTTTGAACGTCCAAAGAGAATCCGATGTCAAGGCGGCGGAGTTCTTGAATCATATGCATAACCATTTCTTCACGCAGGCGGCTGTCACAGGATGGCTAGATGAGAATCTAAGTAGGAGAAAAGAGAGAGGGGAGATGAAAAACTATCTGGGGCAACGACTAGACTGGTTAGGCGTGAACTACTACAGCCGGGCGGTGGTCAAAGGGAAGAGGTCTATCTTAGCTAGGTTATTTGCCGGGATAGATGCGATACCTGAGATGGCTGAGGGCTACGGTTTCGGCTGTGGGCCCAACAGCAAATCTGTCGAAGGAATGCCGACGTCAGACTTTGGAGCTGAAATCTATCCACAGGGCATTATAGAAGCCTTAGAGACCGTGAAGGGGCATGGAGAACCCATGTACATAACCGAGCATGGAATAGCAGACGCAAAAGATCTGCTTAGACCACGATTCCTCGTGGATCACCTGAAGCTCTTGGAAGGGGCGATAGAAGAAGGTAGGTTCGACCTCCGAGGATACTTCCATTGGGCTCTCATTGACAACTATGAGTGGGCTAGAGGATTTCGAATGAAGTTCGGTTTGTTCGCAGTTGATCTCAAGACTAAGAAAAGAGTTGCGAGAAAGAGCGCCAATATATACAAGAAGATAGTGGCGAAAGGGAAGGTAACATCAGATATCGAGAAAGATGCGAAAGCCTAAATCAATTCAAAAGCTCAGTGTTTACACGTCCTGAATGACAACGAAACCGAGTGGCCGCAATTATTCTTGATTAAGGGGGGAATGTAGAGCGGTAAAGATTGTCGTGACGAGCTTCGGTGATGTTGAGAATGGATTCGCCGGGAAAGTCCTAGGAATCATGGGTGATTGCTACAACCGTATTAATCCTAACGCAGTAGAGATAGTTGATCTCTACCTTTTTGATAAGTCTTCTGCGATGAACGCCTTTCTAAGCGAAGAGAAGAGGAGCCTTAGGATTCAGACATCGGCTTTCGAGTCATCCTTCTTCGCGGTTCATGACGCTTGGCACGGGACGCCCAGAATCATGGTAGCCTATGACAAGACGCTGGTCCTGCCGGAGCTGGTTAGTGTAGGTGCTTTACATCATGAAGTAGCTCACACAATACTTCATGGCTCTCTAGAAAACTACGTATTCTCCACTCCGACGTCACTTCTCGAACTCGAAAGAGACGGCATTATCTCCAGACAGATAGGGAGAGACCTTCTCTATCTAGTCTCCGTAGCCGTAAAAGACTATGAGGTTACTCGCCTTCTATACGAAAATGGGTATGTTGAGGATCAGATTGCCTACAGTAAATATTTCCTAGAACCATCTGAAGAGGACCGTGAAGCATGGAACATCGCTAAGGAAAATAGGGCTGGTAGGCTTCTTTTTCTCGTCTCCCTTCTTAAGACAGCTTGGTGCGCCGCGCCACTGATGAAAGATCGAATTTACGGACGGCAAATAGCTGAATCCGTTGCACTGAGCATGAACTATTTGCCCAAAGAGCTGTCTGCGCACCTCTTTAGAATGCTTGAGGTAGCTTCGGAGTTTGGCGGGAATACGCAGGAAAATGTTGGTCTATTCGTGAAGAAGATCGTCGATAATTTGGTCATCAGGGAAAGTTATCATAACAATATCTGAGCCAATTCAATGGACTGAGAAGATTGATTGATAATGAGTGCCAGAAATACGCCAGAATGACATGGTTCGACTGGTTTGCCCGAGAAAAGCAACGGAAACGGATATATGGGAAAACTACGTTACGCTTGTTACGAGGGTATCTAAATGGGTGATCTAGAAACAGATCTCTAGAAAGCGTTCTTTACAGAAGTCAGAAAATCCCAGAAAAACCCTTAAAAACGCAGGGATTCTCGAAAAGAAAGGCGGAAGCCACGTTGAGGACTCAGGACTATCTGTAGACCATCGAAGTCTAGGTCAGCATCTAGACCTATTCTCTATAAACGATGAAATCGGGGTAGGCTTGGTTCTCTGGCATCCGAAAGGCGCGCTAGTACGAAGGTTAATCAGGGATTTCTGGGAAGAAGAGCACCTGAAGAATGGATATCAACTCGTCTATACGCCCCACATCGCTCGAGGAGGCCTCTGGAAGACTTCTGGGCACTTGGAATACTATGCTGAAAACATATATCTCTTCGAGAAGGAAGGAGAACCCTACGTTGTTAAACCCATGAATTGTCCCTTCCACATCCAAATCTATAAGTCTAGGCCAAGAAGCTACAGGGAGCTTCCCATAAGGTACGCGGAATGGGGAACCGTCTACCGATACGAGCGATCGGGGACTTTGCATGGCTTGATGCGGGTGAGAGGATTTACGGTCGACGACGCCCACATCTTTTGTACTGAGGAACAACTTGAAGAAGAGATACCGAGGGTTTTAGATCTTGCAGAACACATCCTAGAAAGATTTGGGTTCACCGAGTATGTGATGGAGCTTTCAACCAGAGACCCAGAAAAGCCTGAGAAATATATGGGTTCCAATAATGAATGGAAATCGGCAGAGAATGGTTTGGCTAGGGCTCTTGAGCAGAAGAATATTTCCTACAGGGAAATGCAAGGCGAAGCAGTATTTTATGGGCCGAAGATTGACATAAAGATTGTAGATGCTTCCGGAAGAAAGTGGCAATGCTCCACAATCCAGTTCGATTTTAACCTCCCAGAACGATTCAACCTAACCTATGTAGGATCAGACGGTGAGGAACACAGCCCCTTAATGATTCATAGAGCCCTGCTTGGAGCCATAGAACGCTTCTTCGGTGTTCTGATTGAGCACTATGAGGGGAACTTTCCCAGCTGGCTTGCTCCAGTTCAGGTAAGAGTTCTTTCCATCAGCG
>Ga0315307_1001008_pt1 | contig 12458 bp, 11 predicted proteins | sample TDP2_MG_FD_203079 | JGI IMG/M metagenome (GOLD analysis project Ga0315307, IMG submission 203079) | Freshwater sediment microbial communities from Lake Towuti, South Sulawesi, Indonesia - TDP2 | ecosystem: Environmental > Aquatic > Freshwater > Lake > Sediment | place: Indonesia: South Sulawesi... | reverse complement strand
AAGTCCTAAACGCCGACCAAGAGAAGCTAGCTAAAACCATAAGGGTTGCGGGGTTGAGCAGGATCAGAGCCGCCAGAATCCAAGGAGTGTTGAGAGAGATCAAGGCGAGGTTCGGGTCGCTGAACCTCAAATCCCTCAGTTCTATGGATGGCACGGAAGCCTACGAGTTCCTCAAGAGCTTGACCGGCGTCGGGCCCAAGACGGCGGCGTGTGTGATGCTGTTCTCTCTCCACAAGCCATTCATGCCAGTCGACACGCACATACACAGGGTCTCAATGCGGCTGGGGCTGATCGAGAAGAAGACCACAACCGAAGCAGCCCAACAGTTCTTCATGAAATCAATCCCGGAATCGAAGCTCTACGCGTTTCATGTAAACATGATCCGTCACGGCAGGACAATCTGCAGGGCACGTAACCCGCTGTGCCCTAGGTGCGTTCTCAATTCAAGATGCAGATACTATAGAGAACTTCAATCAAGCGCGAATTGAGCCGGTCAGCGCAGGTATCTCCGGAACCCGTCATTCTGCGAGTGGGCGTATTAGGAGGAGGCTGAGCGCCGCAGTGCCTCTGTACCCTTCTCTGTTGTTCGGTACTTGTTCTCCTTCTCCTCGATCAGGCACACCTGCGATCGATCGATCGTGACATCGTCCACCTGAGCCACCGGCTTCAAATACACTTATGACCAACCTGGCCAATGGATCGATGAATCGGATTCGGTGGCAACAGTGATAGTTGATGATCTCCTTCGATTCTCGGAGAAGACGTTGAAGAAGAGAAGCGTTGTGGATGTGCGTCTCGGGCTGGGATACTCCGCCGTTCTCCTCGACGACGGATCCCTCGGCCTAGCCCATTCTCTCACGGATGGCGCATTCCACTGCTGCGAGGTCAGCGACAAGGCGGGAGAACTCGGGGGTGACGCGTGGGGTCTGGCAAAGCTGGCCCTCGCTCCGAGAGGCATGGACTCCGCCGTCGGCGTGGCCACCATCAACGCGGCTGTTAACCCGGGCGTGAAGGCTCGGGAAGGCGACGTCCTAGAGTTTCTCGACCTTCGGCCCAACGAGAAGATAGGCATGGTCGGGTACTTCCGTCCACTCGTGCCTAAGCTACGGGAGGGCCACGAACTGCTGATCTTTGAGAGGGCTCCCCAAGACGACGAGGTTTACCCGGACTGGGCGGGGGAGAAGATGCTTCCAACCGTAGATGTGGCGATAATAACGGGGACCGCCATCATCAACAAGACGATCGATCATCTCCTCAACCTGACCGCGAACGCTCGAGAGATAGTTGTGGTCGGTCCCTCAACAACCCTGGCGGCCGAGGTCTTTGCCAAGAGAGGAGTTGCCCTCCTCAGCGGCATGGTGGTCGAAGACACTGAGAAAGCGTTGAGGATCGTAAGCCAGGGAGGCGGAGCGAGGGAACTCAACAAGGTTTCGAGAAAGGTGGCAATAGACCTGAAAAATCTCTAGATCGAGCCACGACAAGATCCGATCTAGACTGTATCCAGTGTTTTCAAAGGCAGGCACTGCAGGGCGCAGCGATGGCTGCATGCGATGAAGCTGTCAGGGAGAGGATTCTGAGGGAGGCGATGAAGGAACTCCTAAGCGCCGACTGGAGAGCGAAGCCACCTGAGATAGGACGCAGGGTGGACAATATCGTCAGGGCCATCTCAGGGATCGATGACCCTTACAAGGAAGTCAAGAACAAGTGCAACGACCTCGCCATCTCACTCTATCCCAGATTCCACGCCATGGTTGAGAAATCAGGAAAACCCCTACTCACGGCCGTCAAGTTGGCAATAGCCGGAAACATCGTAGATTTCGGAGCCCTATCGGAGTTTGACTTGGAAGAGACGATCGATGAGGTCATGAGCAAAGGCTTCGCCATCGACGACTTCAAGATCTTCAAAGACAAGCTCCAAGGCGCGAGGAGTATGGTGTACATTGCTGACAACGCGGGGGAGATAGTCCTCGATAAACTGCTCATCGAAACCATGTTGACGATCAGGAAGCTGGAACATATAACGTTCGTGGTGAAGGGCGGCCCGGTAATCAACGACGCCACCCTGAAGGACGTACACCACGTCGGCCTAGCGAAGCTCCCGAATATCAAGTTCTTCACCGTCAGCAACGGAGACCCCGGCACAGGACCTGATAGGGATTCCCCTGAATTTCTGGAGATGTTCAAAGAAACGGAGCTGAACATCGCCAAGGGACATGGAAACTATGAAGCGCTGAGCGAGCAACCGGACATCTTCTTCCTCTTGATGGCCAAATGCCCTGTAGTGGCAGAGGATCTGGGCGTTGGCGTCGGGGATATGGTGCTGAAATTGTCAGATAGATCGGAGACACCCCCGCCTCGATAGATCCCGACGATTCACGTTCTTACGATGGATCCCTTGCTGCCCCGCAAAGTTTGAATAGCATGACTAGTATGCTTTGTATGAAACGTATGCCTGAGGTGGTCTGAGTGACTGAGGTGGCGAAGGGGAAGTACATATACGGGGTTGTAACCGTGGGGGAAAGAGGACAGATAGTAATACCCAAGGAAGCAAGAGATCATTTCGACATCAAGCCGGGGGACAAGCTGGTTGTTGCCAGTGACATAAGAAAAGGGATTGCCCTCGCAAAAGCCAGCGTTATGAAAGAGCTTGCCTTGAAAATCCTAGGAGCTATCAGTGAAAAGGAAGAGAAGCCGTGAGTGAAGAGCTCAGAAGAAAGCTCGATTCCGACGGAGAAGGCTCAGATCGATGATGAGAAATCGTGAGCTTACAGAACTGCCGCACTCACGTCTACTCTAAGTCGTATATCTCGATCGATCTCACAACCTCTCTCTACTTCAAGAGGGCAATGAAATCTCACGGTCGATCGACTTGTTTCTCGGGAATAGGTGGCGTGTTCTTAGACCGAACCTTACGAGAGAGAGCATCAGGGGAACCTCCATCAGGGGGCCGATCACGGTCGCCAGTGCCGCTCCCGAGTTTATGCCGTATAGGGTCGTCGCCACAGCGATGGCGACCTCGAAGTGGCTGCTCGAACCGATCAGAGTTGTGTCTATGGACGTCGGGTAGTCCCAGTTTGACAGCCACGAAACAGAGTAAGTTATCACGATCATAGTGACGTAGTGGAGTAGGTTAGGCGCGGCCAGGTGGGCTACCAAGAGCGGGTCGCCAAGTATGACCCTTCCTTGAAAGGAAAACATGACGACCAGCGTTATCAACAAGGCGATGATGGATATCTTGCGGACACGCTCAAGGTAAGTTTCTTGGAACCACTCCTGTCCCTTTCTGCCTATTAGTAGCTTTCTTGATATCGCGCCCAACGATACTGGAAGAGCTATGAAGACAATGACGCTTAGGGCGATCAGGTCCCATGGAACAGGTATGCCACTTACCCCCAAGTAGAAGGCCGATTGAGGGGCGTAAAGAAGAACCATCAGCAACGCGTTGATGGTTGTGTTTATCAGCCCTTGAGCGAGGTCACCCTTGGCCAACATCATCCACCACATGACCATGGCTGTACACGGGGACATGCCGAGGAGTATGACGCCTGCCTTGTACATTGGATCGGTGAGGAGAAGGTTTGCGTACAGCGTCATTATCGGCGGAGCGATGATCCAGTTCGCTATGATGGTGAGAAGCATGGGCTTCGGTTTCCTCGCAGCCTTCTTGACATCGCTGAGCGCTATACCCACCACGGTAGGGTACATCATGAAGAACAAACAGATCCCTATGGGAATTGACAGCTGACGGAACTTCAGCGAGTCCAGATACTCACCGAAGGCTGGGAAGAACCTACCGATCAAAAGCCCAGCGACAATGCACAGGGCAATCCATAGTGTGAGGTATTTCTCAAAAACCCCAAGCTTTGCCTCCCTATCTCTCGTCATGTCCGGTGCGTGCGGGACAACATATTGAAAGATTTAAATTTATCTATCTCTGCATCTGAGGGATGGCGCGTCGAAGCCTGAGCTGAGATAAGACTTCATTCCGACAACTTGTCAAAAATCCTAGCTAGGAAACCCGAGGAAATCAAAGAGGTGTTGGGTGGCCCTTGGCTTTGCAAGGCTGTAGAAGACCCATTTTCCCTCCTTTCTATGCCTTATCAGCCCGACGTTCTGCAGGATGTTTAGGTGGTGGGAAGCTGTCGGCTGAGTCAGCTCCAGGGCGACTGTCAGCTCACAGACACACATCTCCTTCAGGCTGAGAAGCCTCAGCATCTTAAGCCTCGTATCATTGGCGAGAGCCTTTAACAAGCGACTCTGTTTGTCGAGAAAAGCAGGGGTCGCCAACCTGTGGGCAAGCTGCCTTAGCTTCGCCGCATATCCTTCTGTGTCTTCTGTTGGACGAAGGCCCGCGCAGACAAGCCTCTCAAGGCTCTTGCTCGATCGACCGATCGATCTCCTCTTACGCCCTGATTTTTCCATCCCTATCAGGCTACCAAGAGATATCCACGCCAGCAGACCGAACATATTTAAGTCAATCGATCGAAATTGACAGGTGTTGCGACTCATTGCTTTGGTCTGGGTTGACCGAACACCCGATGATAGCTGCCCGAAACCGCAAATTCCTTTCTACACATCGAGCAAACTACCCTGGTTGACCAGCTTGTCAAATCCTCTAGAAAAGGCGACTTTACACTAATGCTCGACATGATCTTGCGAGTGTCATAGCCGGCTCCACAGTGAGGGCAAATCACATATTCCGCCTCTCCCTCTTGCTTCTTGGATCGATCTCGTAGTTTGTCTAATATACCCACTTATTCCGCACCTAAAAACTCTGTATTCATTTGAAACCTAATTAAGATTTGCCCGTGGAGGCAATCATCGATCGATGGAAAAGAGTGGAAGAAACTACCTGAGATTTGTGAGAAGGGATTGATGCAAACGGTAAATGGCAGCTTCCGGCTTCAGACTTCTGTCCTTCCCACGAAGGTGGCGCCGCCGCCTTTCTTGGGTGCGGATGTCTAGGTCGATCGATCGTGGTCAGCGCCATGCAGATTCAGGCGGCTCAATATCATGGGGCTCCTCGTTTGCAGAGACCGACGAGATCTCGAAAGCGTATGATGGACGAGCCTCTGTAAAACGATGCCGGAGGTCGATCTTTGCCCAATCGTATGGAGCTATCATCACATGCCATGAAACATGCATCTCCCAGTCCTTTGAGAAGAAGAGGTAGTGAGATACGACCAACCACACCGGGCTTACTATGGTCCCGGTCCACTCGGTCTGGTTCGTGATCCCAAGCTCGGGGTGATCGACAGCAAGCCACGCGATAAACCTGTCACGCAAGGCTGTAGCCTCGGGTCCCCTAGTGTCTTCTCCCTCAGCCACACTGAAGGTAATAGTCTCTGCACGGTCCAGCCGACCTCTCTCACCGCGAACCGTCAGTGTGACATTCCCACCCACACTCGCTTCATCAGGGATCACGGTTACCTCAGCAACCTGTCCGGGAGCTATTGCCTTGGGATCAACGGTTACCGAGCCGGCGGCTGTGGCCGATATGCTAACGGCCTCTCCCCTCCCGACCCCCTCTCCCTTATCTGCAACAACCACTAGGAACACAACCCTCTGCCCCACAATACTTTCCCCGCTTATGCGCTCAGGGATCACTTGCATCGAGAACGGGGCGAGGGTGCCAGCTGTACTGGTCACGGTCTGCGTGACCGTTAGAGTCCGTGTGACCGCTGGGGCCGTCGTTGTTACGGTCACGGTGCCTCCCGGCTTTGCCGGAGCCGCAAGGTATCCAGTCACTCCACCCACCAACAGAGCAACAATAGCGATAGCCAGTACGGCTGAGCTTCTCAATTGAGCCTTCTGATTCAACTTACCCACTGAGCCCGGCGGATTGGCAGGGCTACTTAAGAATTTTGCAGATCGGTCGATGGAAATGCTAAAATGGCGTAATCGCAGCGCTGTGTTGCGGCAAGGTGAATAGATGGTTGGTGTACACTCAGCCGCCTCCCCTCACCGACGAGGAAATTGAATCTTTTCTCAAGCAGGCTAAGGTTGCAAGATTCTGTAGCTTGAATGAAGACGGGACGATACACGCGGTTCCTGTCTGGTACAAGTACGAGGAGGGCCAAATTATGGTGGCAACTCCGGCCGCCAGCCGTAAAGCCAGAAATGTGAGGCGTAACAGGAACGTCACACTCCTGATCGACGTCTCTGAGGGAGGAGTCTGGCCCAAGGGCGTCATAATCTACGGCAAGGCAGAGTTAGACCGTATGCCTGATCTCCTGATTGAGGAGGCGGTCTCCTTGTGCGAGAAATACATGCCGAGAGATAGAGCCGAAAGCTACGCCAGAGGTCTGCAAAACCTGACGAGGTGGGTGAAGATGGTCATTAAGCCGGAACGCGTATCATCATTCGATTACACGAGGGACGAGCCATACAAAAATGCTGTCGGTGAGTAGCGGACATCCATCAGTGGTTCGAATCTTCTCCTACACCCTCGGTCGATAGCAGTTTCCTTGACAACCGGCTCGCACATGGCTAATCGCGCCAAGGCGCGCCTGTGCGAAAACCACAGTCATTGAAGTAACACCTAGTGTCATACATCTGAGCTAACGGATCTGTTAGGTCGGACGGATCAGCAACGACCAATTATGGACCGGGCGGGATTTGAACCCGCGACCTCCCCGGCTCTCGATCGAAATTAACCGATCGGTTTGCGAGCGGAGCGCTCTTCCCCTGAGCTACCGGCCCTTCCATGTGTCACGCTGTTGTCGAAGGATGGGTGATGGGGGATTTAACTTTTGGTTTTGTTTTGAGCTTGCGTGGGGGAACCGGTCGGTCAAAACTCGATCGAGAGAGGAGAGGTCGATCGCAAGACAAAGATTGGAGTTACAAGGATAAGCGCAACCACAACAAGTCGCAAGGCGACACCCGGAATCGAACGAGCGAAGAACAATCCTTCAGGATGCCTTGTGACGGAGGAAACAACGGATCGATCGATGCTGAAAACCTATTGGACCAAGAAGGCTGTCGTGAGGCAGTTCGTTCGATCCAGTGACCTTGGTTTTTGTTCTACTCTGGTTCGAATATCTTGATTGCCTGCTCGGGGCACTGTGACTCGCAGGCCAGGCATTGGATGCAGTCCTTCTCTCTGGCTGGGTCTGACTTCTTGTTGGACTTCGGGTGCCCCGGGGTGTCCGACCACTCGAAGAGAGTGACGGGGCAGACCTCCAGGCAGATTCCGTCCGCCGAACACGAGCCCCAGTCGACGCAGACGGTCGAGCCGTGTATGCCCAGCTTCTGGGGCGGTTTGACCTCGCCCCAAACCTTGTGTCCGCTGTGTTCACCTGTGGCCTTGAGCTTGCTCTTGAAATCTGGGTCTATGGGCATCTTGGAAACTCACCTGAGATCGGCGAGAAAGTTTCCAGAATATAAAGTTGTAAAGAACCCTGCTCGAAGCGCGGATCGAGCGATTCATGAAACGTCGTCTGAAGTCGCCTGAATGTTCGACGGCGGTGAAGAAGACCGATGGCTCTGCATGAGTTACTGTCCGAAAAGTCATTTATACAAGGCCCACGGATTCAAGGGACGTGGGCCGGTAGCTCAGCTTGGTTTAGAGCACTCGGCTGATAACTCCTGGAGAGTGGGAGACCGAGAGGTCAGGGGTCCAAATCCCCTTCGGCCCATTATCCTTCACCGGTTGACTTGTTGGCTTCTCTTTCCTCGTCTATTGAATGCGAATGGTTGGGGGCGCAGCTAGGGGTGACCGCTAATGGTGATGTCTCCGAACAGGTATCGATTGATCGAAACTGGCATCACTCGGTAGGCTCGGCAAGCTCCAGAACAGTTTTCTTAAGCCTATCGCATTCTAAACAGAAGGAGTTTGGATAGGAGAAGATGTCTTGAATCCCGGACAATTCCTTCCGCAGTTCGCACTCCTTCGTTCCTAGTATGCAGGAGTTCACGTTAGGCCGCGAGCGTGTTGGTTGTCTATCGTATAAAAGCTTAACTGAAACTAACAGGCGAGACGGTTATGCGCAGATTTTCGTCGATGTCGACTGGGTCGTGGGACGATCTGATATTCGGGGTAAGCAAGCATCCTCTGAGGTATGGTCTAAACCTTGAAGTTGGTAGCGGAGAGGTCGTACCGGAGATAAAGTATTTCCCCAAAAGAAACGGCGAGGAAAATCCAGAGGCTCTGGGCAAGGAGTATGCTGAGATAACAGAGAACGTGTTGAAGCGCGCCGTTGATCTGGGTCTGTCAAGCATACAGCTGGAGACTGAGCAGACCTTCGTGATTACAAAGAACCCCAGGCTCGGTGGAGAGATAACGAGCATCCAGAAGTCCATCATGGAAAGGTATGCGGACAAGCACGGTTTGAGGTGCGCTCTTCGAGTCACCGTGGCCGACGTTCGGGAGCTTAGCGGCGACATGAGAGGCGACGAGGAGGTGGTGCTGATGCTTGAATCGTTCGATGAGGCCGCTGAGAATGGAGCGGATGTGCTGTCTCTGGAGTCGATAGGTGGGAAGGAGGTGTTCAACTACTCCGTGATCAGGCAGGATACAGAGGGCGTCCTCTTCTCGGTCGGCGTTCTAGGAAGTCTCGACATGGAGTACTTGTGGCGGGAGATTGTTCGGATCGCGGGTAGGCATGGGGTGATAGCGGGCGGAGACACCGACTGCGCGCACGGCAACACTGCTATGGTGCTTGCTGGAGGTCTCTTCAGCAACATTCTGTCTCACACGTTCGCCGCCGTGGTCAGGGCTATAGGTGCGGCTAGATCGCTCGTCGCCTATGAGCAGGGTGCGACTGGACCGGGCAAGGACTGCGGCTATGAGAACGTGATCATCAAAGCCGTAACCGGCCTGCCCATGTCTATGGAGGGAAAATCAAGCGCGTCTGCCCATAGCAGCCTGGTTGGGAATGTTGCAGCCGCGGCCTGTGACCTCTGGTCCAATGAGCAGGTGGAAAATGTGAGGCTCTATGGGGGGTGGGCGCCTCAGGTTTTCACGGAGATTATTGGTTATGACACGGCTCTCATGAATGCATCTCTAAGAAGCGGGTTCGGGGCTCAGTTGAGGGATCTACTCGTTGCAGCGAACCCGTTTGATCCGCAAGTCTTGGTTCTCTCGCCTGAGGGAGCCTGGAGGATCGGCAGAGCCATCGTGAAATCCCCATACGACTATTACTTGAAGGCGAAGGAAGCCGCCCGCGAAGCAATGAGCGTAATAGACGAAGGGTATCAGAAGAGCAGGCGGAAACTCTCCTCCACCGAAGCAAGGATATTTCAGAGGATGAAAGACTTCCTTGAGAGAGCGCCCGACAGCTCTGAAACCTTTGTCGAGAAGAACACAGCCAGACTCGTAGGGAAGGTGGAAAACTTCTCGCCGAGAAACTATGGTTTGTGATCGATCGATCGTCTATGAACACCTAGACAGTGCGTGTGTGCAGATCCATTCGGCAATCACTTCCTTCAGTTCATCGATCGTGACCTGGGGTCTCTGACGGCGGTGAGGACGATAAGACCTGCGCCAGAGATTGCCGCCGCTAGGAGGAAAACCGGGGGGTGTTGGTAGAGACCTGCCAGGACGCCGCCTACGAGGGGGGCTACAGCGGAGAAGGGGAATGTGAGCGCGGACCCCGCGGCGAAGTATGTGGGCCTGTTGCTGGGCCCGGCGAATTCAGGCAGTATGGAAAGCCAAGATACGACCGATGCGCTGGAGGCCGCTCCGGCCAAGGCGAAGACCAGATCGAAGGCTGGGATGGACCGTGCAAAGGCCGCAGCCAATGCGGCAGCAATTCCGCAAGCGTAGCCCAGCTGCATGGTTAGCTTGTGTCCCTTCTTGTCCCCCAAGTAGCCCCAGAGCAGATTCGTGAAGACTTGCACACCAAGGAAAATGAAGGTGAAGACTCCGATCTGGTCGCCGGTGGGGTGGAGGAGGTCGATGGCATAGGCTGTGTAGAATGCGGTGGCCATGCCGATGAAGCCCAGCAGTACTTGGCTCACAATGAAGAGACGGAAATCCCTGTCTTCTCGTAGAACGGTTGGTAGGCGACGCAGGTAGTTTCCCAAGCCTGTTCCGGGCTTGGCCGGTTCCCTCCCGGGCTCCTTCACCGAAGCCATGAAACCCCAAGACATAAGCGTCAGCAAGAACGCCGCCAAGAAGCAGAAAGCAAACCCGCTCTGGAAACCATATGTATCGAGGAATAGACCCGCGGCCAAACCTCCCAGCGCTCCCACGGCCGCGCTGGCTGAATTGGCCAGGCCGAAATACTTGCCCCTTACGCGTTGCGACACCGCCCTTGCTATCAAGTCCGCCCAAGCGGGTGACGTGAAGCCCCCAGACGATGTGATAACGAGGTAGAGTAGGAAGAAGGATGGTAGAATCCAGGGGAGCCTAGCCGAGCCAGCGAGGAAGACCAACAGCGCGAGCACAAGCCAAGGAATCCGCTCCCCGGCGGTCACCTTCAACACGTAGGACTTCACCCGACTCAAGCTCTCCACATGGTTTGCCACCAAGACCTGAGGGATGCTGTATCCCAAGGCCCAGATAGAGGTGATCAGGCCCACCGCCAGGTTTGAGTCCGTGAAGCCTCGCACAAAAGTCGGGAGGATGGTGATTGAAGATACGAAGCTCATTCCCACATTGAATGTGATCCAGTCGCCCGTCAACACCAGGAAGTTCCAGCGAGCGTTCTTGTTTGAGTCCTCAGCCACCTGGATCCGCCGCCGACAATTGGATTTAACGCTTGAACATGGAGATATTAAGATAAGCTTGAGAAGCAAGATAATGGAGAGCTGGAGGGCTACCTCTCATCGATGGATCGATTATGGCGTGTTCCGCACTTGTTGGAAGTCCTCAGGCTGAACCATCCAAAATCTAAGTCTGAGCAGTTCCGCTGAGATAGAGTTCTCTTTTGCTATAGGACTAGAAAAAAAGATTTTGTGAGAAAATGTACCGCTCGATACCTGTGAAGTTTTACTTCGCCGCTTCTTGCAGTCTTCTGTTTACTTCGTCCCAGTTGACTATGTTCCAGAACGCCTCGACAAACTTGGCTCTTTCATTCTTGTAATCGATGTAGTATGCGTGCTCGAATACGTCAAGGACCATCAGGATTCTGAACCCTGGGTAGATGTTGGTGTTGTGTTTTTCTATCTGCATTATCATCGGCCTCCTGGTTTCTCTGCAGAAGACTAGTGCACCCCATCCGGAGCCTTCCACGCTCGTCGCGGCTTGAGAGAATTCCTTTTTGAACCTGTCGAAGCTCTTGAACTCTTTCTCAATTGTGTCGCCCAAACCCCCGCCTGGCTTTCCACCGCCCTTTCCGACCGGTGCCAGGTTCCCCCAGAATAGCGAGTGGAGAATATTGCCTCCTATGTTGAACGAGAGTTCCTTCAAGGTAGATTTCATGTCTAGATCGGTGCCATCCGCTCTTGCTTTGTCGATCTTCTGGAGTATTGCATTTGCGCCATTGACGTATGCTTGATGGTGTTTTTCGTAGTGGATTCGCAGTTGCTCCTCTGATATGTGTGGCTTCAGGTCACCGTATTTGAAAGAAAGTTTTGGCAGGACAAAAAACTTGTTTGCTTCCATGTTTAACCCTTCGAACAATCCGACCCCAAGTCGTTTATATATCTTTAATCGATCGATGCTCGTTGGCGATGGATATAAGGTCTGGTGGTGGATGGAAACCCTGTGACATCGAGAAGTCTTGATGACCTGCCTGACTTCTGTGAAGCGATAATCAACCTGTTGGAGAAATAGGGGGCTTTTCTCGCGGACTGTGCAGCAAGGACTCTAGTGTCACCTCTGCCCATCGACCGATATTGGAGTCGACAGACAGATCGAAGATGAATCAGTCAATTTAGACCTTGGAACTTAGATGGGGGACGAATCACCTACTAAGGATGGAAACATGTAACTCCCGCCCCTCAGAAGGACCCTACGGCCTCACTCAGATCCTAGGCCCGAACCTTCCCTCTGCAATCTCCTTTCCGGTGGAAGCTCTCACGGTTTCACCCCTCCTACCCTCCTCAAGACAATGATTCTTCCGGCCGCATCGATCGATTGACCTCGACGCTGAGACCCCGCTTTCCTTGAATTTTCTAACCCTTTCCATGACTTTCATGGGAATGACGGTTGCCCTTTCGAAGGTAACCTGCCAGCCGAGGCGAAGATACCGCCAAGCCCAGTAAGATCGGCTCAATCCGTTGGCTTGCCGCCCCCTCTCCGTCCAAACCCATGGGCAATAAGAGGAGACTCGGGCAGATATCGTCCTGGCGTCCTCTTCGGATGAAATAGCGGATGCAGGAGATACTAGCCGGGGAGACCATTTCCGGGGAGCGGCAAGGTATATAAATGACCAACGCAGAGATGGGGGTGCTCGAGCGCCGCAACATTTGGCGGCTTCGTTCCGAGGCTGGGAGAAGGCTCCCATCGATGAAGGAACGATCTCCAGTTGCGGCGAAAAGATGAGGACCTGAGTCCCCGAGCAGCTTAGGTC
>Ga0315307_1001006_pt1 | contig 12477 bp, 12 predicted proteins | sample TDP2_MG_FD_203079 | JGI IMG/M metagenome (GOLD analysis project Ga0315307, IMG submission 203079) | Freshwater sediment microbial communities from Lake Towuti, South Sulawesi, Indonesia - TDP2 | ecosystem: Environmental > Aquatic > Freshwater > Lake > Sediment | place: Indonesia: South Sulawesi... | reverse complement strand
AACGTTGGTCTGTGATTTCTTTCGATCTTGGCATATCTGAGGTAGTTGTCGAACGCTATTCTTCCGAGCGTGAGTACAACCCTGACATTTTTGAGCAACCTCAACTCCTCGGCCAGATACTCTGAGCAGTTTGAGATCTCTTTCTTCGTGGGTTTGTTCTTGGGTGGAGCGCAGCGGACTATCGCCGTTATGTAGGCCGATCTGAGTCTTAGTCCATCGTTCAGGCTGATGCTCTGGGGTTGATTTGCGAAGCCAGTCTCATGAAGGACCTTGATGAGCCAGTCGCCTGAAGCGTCGCCTGTGAACATTCTGCCTGTGCGATTACCTCCATGCGCGGCTGGCGCCAAACCGATGATTAGAAGTTGGGCGCAGGGGTCTCCAAAGCTGGGCAGAGGCTTTCCCCAATACTTCCAATCCTTATACCTTGGAGCCTTCTGCCTGGCCACGGCTGAGATATGATGTGTTAGCCTTGGGCACTTCCTGCAGGAGACGACTCTCTTCTGAAGCTCTCTAAGACCCACCCCAATGTCGGCCTCCATGTCAGTCACTAGTCCGATGAACATCTTCCGCATATGAGCAGAAGGGATAGATCTAGATGGCCTATTTGACTTGGTGCTTGACGACGCTGGCAACGTCAGCTAAGGAAGGGCCCCTGATAGGCTTTCTAACGGACCGGGCCGTATCCACCACTACATAACTGAATTTCCTAATTCGGGAATCTTCTGCATCCAAGATCAGGCGTCAATGAAATACGCAGAGAATGGCTAGTTTCAGCGTTCAAATCTAGCTGGCCGCACTATGCGCGTCACACACACACAATTTACGTTGTTTTTCATACGACGATTCTGGCAATATGAACGACGACATTGATACCCTGCGTGTGCCTACACCAAATCTTTCAAGTACTGTGTGAGCTTACTGTCTACCAGTGTGAAATGGGGCTCGTCGATTTTCCCATTCTTGAGCAGTTGAATTGCTTCTTCCTTCATATTCATGAGGCGTCTCTTGCACTCTTCCCTATTCATATAGTACTGATTGTAGGTTGAGTCTATCTTCATCAAGTAGCCTGAAACGAATCTTCTCTTACTCGTCTTCAAGAACCATCCGAGAAAACCAGCTCCAGCGGTCGCGGCCACACCCAGTATCTGCAGCAACCTTGACATATCAAAGAAACCAAGAATCGCAGTTGATTGTTGAGAGAGAGTTACGGTCTGAGAGACTGTTGTGGTATACATTTCGGCTGTTGGTACGCTGCACACTCTTATCATCCAGTTGATGCGTGGCCTGTTGTTCAAAGTATTCTGCGAGAAAGCCAGCTCTTTCCAGTCGGTTAGGATTCGTCTACCTACGATGGTGTCCGAATAGCTTGGCGGGTTCAGGGAGTACCCAATCTTGATGCCTCCAACATTAGGTTGTCCTGGAGCGTACACCACGACACGAAAATTCTCTGACATCTTGGGCCCGTCTATGTTGAAGTCAACCCAATCAGGTGCAGTCGTGAACTTCTTGTAAGAGTGCACTGACCTATGCAGCGTGGTACTGTTCATCGTCCAAATCTCGATCGTAACATCCTGACCAGGTCCCTCCAATACTCTACCGAAAAGGAGACCGTACATTCTGACTCGTCGAATAGGCCACGAAGCACCTGGCAGAGAGAAAGAAACGCCGTAAGCCATACCGCTCGGCAAATTCATGTAGTCTGAGAGTTTGTCATTGTCACGCGCTAGCTCCGTTATCTCCACCGCATTGGCCGAGGGTGCCAACAAGAAAAACAGCACGAATAATCCTACGACAATTCTGTCGCAGAGGACTTTCAACCAGATCCCCGCAATGACTTTTTGGGATTTCAAATAAAAGAATTGTGCAAGCATTTGCCCAGTCCAAATTACACCGGCCGCACCAAGGTGCGACACACACACAATTACTGTAACGACGGCGAAAACGGTATGACGACGTTTGTTGGGAGATGAATCTCCCAAACCCTCTCTTTCCTCTACTGCTGTTCTGACGATACGATGACGATTATGTTTGGAGCGCACTAGGCGTCAACTTTTCATTTTCCGACGACATTATTCGACTGCGAGGAACTTTGATGAGTGGGGAGGAAGTTCAGCAGCATTTCAGAATGACAGATGGTTTCAATTTGTTCTATAGGCGCTGGAGGGCAAGCGCGGGAGTAGAGAGAGTGGTTGTTTGCATTCATGGCGGGGGCGACCATTCTGGCTGGTTCAGTGTCATCGGCCCAGTATTGGCTGAAGATGGAAGTGAGGTCTACGCTTTAGATCTTAGAGGGTTCGGGAACTCAAAGGAGGAAGGGTTGCCGGGAGGAGACACGAGCAGCTTTGAGAGACATCTGCAAGACATCGATGAGGCGATTGGACACGCGAGGCTGAACCATCCTGGAAAAAAGGTCTACATGCTAGGCCACAGCCTCGGAGGCTGCTACGCCATATGGCAGGCCGCCAATCATCCAGATTCCTTGGACGGTTTGGTGCTCGTAGCGCCGGGCATAGTAGTCAGAGCCATGAACACTCGAAAGGATTCCATCGAGTTGTTTATCGCAAACCTGTTTGTGCCTAGGAGAATGTATGATCCTCACGCGTCATCATTCCAAGAAGGTAGAGACCCTGAAGACATCAAGATCATGCTTCAAGACCCTCTGAATGCATCGAAGCTCAGTTTCCGCTATTTGGCAGCCATCAAAAAGACACTAGTAGATGGAGCCTTGAAAAACGCTTCACACATACAGAAACCAACTCTGATACTTCAAGGAGAAGCAGACCGGCAAGCGCTGCCTCATGGAGCCAGACGCCTGTATGAGGAACTAGGGACAAAGGACAAGACCTTACAGACTTTTGCAGATGCGGGACACTGGTTCTACGACGCCTTCCTTCCTAGCCTTCCCCGTGCCAAGCATGACCCAGCAAAGAGGGAACGTCTATTCTCTATTGTGAAGGATTGGTTGAGAATCCATAAGTAAACCACAGATGGTGGCTGACGACGAAAACTATGTCAGGGTTCAATTCTTGTCGGCCGCACCAAGCTATCCACACACACACATTGAGACGACGGACCACGACGAAACGACGACGCGACGACGACGCGCGCTAAGATAGCGCTAGAAGTACTAGCTATCTTTGCCTTGAATTATTCTGCGCAGCTGTTCGTTCTCAGCCTTCAACTGTTGCACTGCTCCGCACAGAATGGCGATGACAGAGTTCATGTGGACATTTCCCTCGTCATCCCTGGCTATGCGTGGCAATTGGTCAGCTATATAGCCCAAATACCTCTTCTGATCATTGCTGTCTTTCCAGTTGAAGTACTTCGGATCTGGAACAGCCGACAAGTAGTTTATGTCGGTTGGAGACTCTATGTTCTCCTTGAACTTTGACATTGATCTCGTAACAACACTATTGGCGACCACACGGTTCGCGTGGACCTCATCAGCGTAAACATTTTTCCACCTGTGGACCGAATCTCCACAGTTGTAACTGTCGTCCGTTAGTGGGAAGATATCTCCGCCAAACCTACTCCTACCGGAAGTATCCAAGGCATGGCCGTTGGGCTCCACGACCGCACGCAAAGCTGTTTGAGCTCCGACGACATGTATGCCTGTTCCTTTCGCGCCATATGCGTATATAGCCTCCTCACCACTGCTGTATGCATATAGCGCGCGCTTGTTGCAAAGCATCCACAAACCAACTCCTTGGCTTTCTACATGCACGGCGTCCGCTCCTGACGCTTCGTTGCGTATTTTCAGGGTAGGGCGCAGGCTAGCAGCGCTATTGTCCAGGACCAGAGCCGATCCGTCTGCAGTGCTGACTAACCTCAGAGTGTCCGCTTTGCCTGTGCATTCCAAAGTAGTCAGGTGGCCACTTGTGTTATATCCACCAAGATCGACATACGGATATGCGCTTGCCTTCGGAACATCCCGAAGTCCCAAGAAGCCGGTTATTCCTGCGATTCCGAGTCCTGTAATCAGCCGCTCCAGAAACCTCCTTCTATTACTTTTTTGATTCTCAGTCAAGTTCTCATATCCTTCAAGATCAGAACGAACCCCTAATCATCTCATACGTCAATAGTCCTAGATAGGCATTCCCGTGAGCGCGCGCGGCGTTACGCAAAATGTTAAGCACACAGCGATTGTACGCCTAATAAGGAAAGAAAGGCGGGGAAGCGATAATATGAAGTCCTACAGGCTCATCAGCATCTTACTCAATCCTATCGTTGAGACCATTCTTCGTTCACCTTTCCGCTTCTTGCTACCCAAGCGCTTGGTAGTAATGACCTACGTGGGAAATAAGACGCACAAGAAACGTTCGGTGATTTTTCATATGGCAAAGTACCAAGATGAGTTTGTCCTCGTGCCTGGGTGCTTTGCTTTTCTGCCAAATTGGTGGCGCAACTTTCGCAAAGAGTCAATGGTTGACCTGCTGCAGGAAGGGAAAACAATGAAATGTTTCGCAAGGGTAATCGAAAAAGATGAAGCGGCTGCAGTGCCTAGGCTTGCAGCGTATGTAAGGGATTCTCATGCGGACCGCATTGGAATTACGGCAGAAACAACCGAAGAAATGTTCAACAAGTTAGTAACAGCTGCTGCCAAGACTTACCCCATCGTGGTCATAAGGCCGGATAAGGCCTTCAGGTGAATAGCGCGCACTAGCATGTGTGCCTCAGGTGGTGCGCACACACACAATTCTGCCGATTTTTACGACGAACGCATCTTGGGGGAGGAATCCCCCAAACCCCCACTTTCCTAGCGCGTTAAGGATAATGACACGAAAACCAACACACAACCCAGACAAAACCACTGTTGAAAAACAACGGAAAAAAGAACAACTACAACTCAAAAAAACAACCAAAAATCGACAAATGTCCAAACTCAAGAAGATCTCTTTAGAACCTTGGGAGGAAGCCGTGGGCATCTTCAAAGGCATTAGATGCGACGGCTTTAGCACATACCTTCTCTTGGGCAACTGCCGCATAGTCTTTCCAGCCGAATCCTCTGAAGCCTGAACCGTTTGCTGGCATCTGAAGTTTGACGATAGCCTAATAGGGTGGCACCGAAATTACAACTGATCATGGATCTTCTGTTTAGGAAGACTCGTGCCCTGGCAGTAGTAGTTCTACTGGTTGTTGGTTCTCTAGGTGTGCGTTCTTGGGGAACGGTGCGGATAACCGCAGCCACAGTTTTGGGACCACTCGCACTTGCGGGATCTGGTGCTGATACGATACTCCATGGTGGCACGGTCCTGACTATGGAGGATAACCAACCGGTAGCGGAAGCCCTTGCCGTCCAAGGGGAGAAGATCTTGGCAGTCGGGAGCAACGAGCAGATTCTGACACTGAAGACAGACAAAACAAAGGTGATCAATCTTGAAGGCAAGACCCTAGTGCCCGCCTTTGTTGATGCTCATACACACGTCTTCAATGACGCGAAAAAGTATCTCAACAAGACACTTGACGAAGCACAGCAGCTGGCACTGGAAAACGGAATTACTACTCTGGCAAATATGTACGTGGGGCCCACTTTCATGAAGGAAATCCAGTCTTTCGCGCAGCAAGGGAAGTTACGCATTCGAACCAGCCTCTATCTAGTCTACAACACTCCTGGCGGTGTCGTCGAATCCTACTTGGGCAACTGGTACAAGCAATACCGCCCAACTCGACAACCCGGAGAGATATTGCGTATTGGAGGAGTGAAAATCTATGCTGATGGAGGGAGCGTCGGCAAGCCTGCCCTGAGCTTTGGGCCATCAAAGGGAGATCTATGGCTCACCCAGGCGCAACTAGATCAGATCGTCGCCGATGCTCAAGCTACAGGATATCAAGTCGTAATCCATGCTATCGGGGACCGCGCCACAGAACAGGCTCAGAACGCCATCCAGTCTGCGCTTGCTGGCAAACCCAACACTCCACGGCACCGCATTGATCACAACGTGTACATTCGGCCTGACTTGCTCCCTCGCTATGGTCAGATTGGAATCGTGACCACAATCTTCGGCAACGTTCCAACGTCTCTCATAAATGCGGGGAGGTTCTACTGGAGTCTTGAACAGCAGACATGGTTTCTCGCCTATCGAGCATTGTTGGATACCAATCCGGGACTACACGTCGCTTGGCACAGCGACTACCCTTGGTGGGGCTCCATCGACCCACTGAAGCAGCTCTACAGCATGGTAACTCACAACGAAGTCGCCAGAAACGGAACCATCTATCCTCCCCCAAGCTGGTTGGCAACCAACACTCTCTCAGTGCAAGAGGCGTTCCCCATGATGAATATCGGCGCAGCGTATGCGATCTTTCGGGATGAGGAGGTGGGAAGCCTCAAGCCAGGGAAGTTTGCAGATCTAGTTGTCCTCTCTGGAAACCCACTCACGGTCGATTCCGACGCGATCAAAGATATTCGCGTGTTGCTCACGATGGTCGGTGGACGTGTGGAATATATGTCAAGCATCGAAGCATTCGAGTCTTCGGATGCTCAGGCCTTCGCTGGAAGCCAATCTAGCATAATGATCAACCTATCGGGACCGACATCAATTCTATGTATGGCCATTATTCTGCCTCTTCACGTCAAAGAAGAAACAGTAATCGTGTGTGCCACAGATGGTGCGCACACACACTTTTCTGACTTTTCGAAGACGACGACTGAAACTACACGATATTATGATATCTTTAATCTGGGGACACATGACATCAAATAGATCTTGCATGAACCAGTATTCCCTAACGATCAAGAATGTTAAGATAGACTACCGCCCAGATGGAACAGTTACGCAAATCATGGTTGGAGGCCAGCCTCTTGACCAATTGATTCAACCTCTCCTCAATCAGATGAGAATCCAGTTTGACTTTGGGCATCCAGAAAGAACTGTGGTTCCGTTGCCAGAAGAAGTTGCCAAAATGATGGCAACAATCTTCGATGTCGTGCTACAACTGAATAGCGACCAAAATCATTGTTTGGCAGCGCATTTGGCTACTGCATGTTTTCAAGTGTTGACTCACTTTCCTAATTCATTCATGCAGAAAGGCCAGTATGCGGTTGCATCTAGCTACTGGCTTGAAATACTCTCTCATGTCCGGGATTGGGAATCAAAACACAACGTCAAGATTCACAAGGGTCACCCATATTTCTTCTTGGCCTATGCCTATCTGCTGAGTGGGGACCTTGACACCGGATTCGTCTATGCGTACAACGCAATCAAAGACGACGAGGCCTTAGGAAAAGAATGCCCTCAACTCGGATACCCTGAGAAAGCACCAATCTATCAGACCACTCTTATGCTTGATGACCACCCTAACACAATGGCTTCCCTTGTCAGAGAACTAAGGCAGAATTTGGAACGGCACATCGCCAACTATAATGCTCAGTTTTCACGATCGTTCAGCATTCAGAATTTCGATGCGAAGTTTCTGCGCAATACTAGTCCTGACCTCAAGAACCTGCGATATCTGTTTGCTTTCTGTTTCTGGTCTTTGACGGCGCTAAGAAATAAAACGAGCCCAGAGATCTTGCTGAATGATTTCTCAAGACTGAGGAATCTGAATCTGGTTTTCAATCTATGTCTGATCATAGACAAACTGCTTGAAGCCAATCCAAAAGTGGCGCAGAAAAAAATGGGATCAAACGTAATGAAGATTTGCCAAGATAAGGGATGGCTATCTCAGAATGAGTTGAGCCAGCTAGAGAGCAATTATCGGATGGATGTGAGTGAAGACGATCCAGATGTGGTGCTGAGAACTCTCTTACCCATGAACGTAGTTGTTGGTTCCAAGAGCATTCCAAGAGAGGCGATTCATTACCTGATAGCTTGGAATCTGAGGAACTATGGTGGACACAATATCACTCAACAGAACAGTCTAGTCGCCCAGTTCGACGAGATATTCCAGATTCTAGTAAGGTGTATAATGCTTTCAGTGGACTTACTATAACTCACCCTAGAGGGTGTTCAAGATGGCCAATCCAATACTTGGATGCCATGCGGGAGGTATTCCAGATAACTATCCGCCCGAGGGTTGCGATGATCCTGCGTTCTGGACGTCACGACTGACAAGACTGCGCTGCAACGTATACAATTACATTATCAACGTCAAAGATTCTTGGGATTTCCTTCTAAAATGGCTCGAATATACTCGAAAGAATCCCCCGTTCAATTTCTGGATTGATCTGCGCGGGTTTGTAACCGAACCCGAGAGCTATCCTCATGGTGTCAATTTTGCAGCATGGGGAAGAGAAATCGCCAATCTCTCCAAGAGATATCCTCACCTCACAGGCTTTTCTATTGACGATTTCTGTCTTGATCATTCTGCTCAAAGAGAGAAGATGAGAATGATGATACCGCGACGGTTTGAGATAACGAAAACCATGATGCAGGAATGTTGGGGAATAACCCCCGAAATACAATTCCTCCCCGTCGTCTACCCCAACAGTATTCACCTTATGGAACTCTGCAAGGACTACGTATCGGGAATAATCTACTACAACTGGAAATCAGAAGAAGACCTAGTGGAAGCAAAGACAACTTTTCCAGGTAAGAAGATTGTTGCAGGAATCTACGCCAAAGTCGGAGGAAAAGAAAACCCTCCTCAATATGTCGAGAAAGGCATGCTTACCGCCAAGAGATGCGCTGATGGCATGATGATCTTCAACGTACCGGAAAATGATCCTGCCCATCCGATCGGAAAAGTAGTGAAGAACCTTTTCAACCAGTGGAGCCCAACGAAGCCCCTGCATGCTGGTATTCTTGGCAGACTTTTTGGCAGAAGATCGCACTAGAGTGCGAGAGCAGAACTCCGTTATCTCCAAGACCCAATGCTAGATAACGATGGCCTAGCCTACGTGAAGATAAGAACGATCTAGAACGATTCCTAACCTAGAAGCCGATGTCAGTTTATCTTAGATACATGAGTAGGCGTATCTGTTCGTCTGCGTCCAGTCGAGTTATTCTGCGTCTTGAACGAGCCTTCAGAATATCCTCCACATAAGGGTGAATGCCAGCGATTCCAAGCTGACTGTAGACCTAGTCTGTGAATTCATCAAGTTTGCCCTTCTTCTTCACCTGATGTTTGGTCTGACTCGGCCTCCTATGAGTATGCCATGGGCTCTTTCAGTGTGAGCTAAACGCTGTCACTGGCCTCACCAGTCCCCGGAGATCCTTCTGGCCGCACCTTGGATCCTAGACGGTCTTCGAAAAGGGACGGGCGACAATGACCATCATCTTGCTGCTGTCTGTGAATTCTTCTTTCTCATGCCCTCCGCACCACTCTGCAACCTCAAACCCACTTTCCACCAGAAGGTGTTTGACGGAGTCCGGATCGTGGATATAGACTTCGCCTCCTTCGTGGTACCATTCCAGCATTCGTCCCTTCTCGTAGAGCTCATACCAGAGATCCATTGACATCAACCTCTTTTCCACATTTGTCTTGTGAAAGCCGAGACGAACGACAGTTCTACGATCGTTGAGGGCCTTTCGCTCCACGAACCAACCACTGCCCGCCTCGATCTTGGGCACATAAGCGAGATCAAAGGCATACACGCCATCTAATGTGAGATGTCTAAGAACGCGTCTCAATGTCAAGACCTGATCGTTCCGCGTGACGAGGTGATCGAGGCTGAAGCTCGGAAAATACACTAAACCAAAGCGCTCATGGAGATCGAATTCTCGAACATCTGCCTGCTTAAGGTGGACACGGCTTCGAACACCCGGCTTTTCCTTTGCAAGCTTCGCCTTCGCCGCCTTGAGCATATGTGGAGAGTTGTCGATTCCCCAAACCTCGACGCCAGCTCGGGCGAGCTGAATAGCAAGGCGAGCAGTGCCCACGCCCAGTTCAAGGGCCTTCCCACCCTGCGCCTTGGCAAGGTCTAGGTAGAAGCCCACATCTTGCTTTTCACCGAAGAGATCGTAGTATTTCTCTGCTCCTTCCCGATACGTCATCTAATCACGTCTCTGACAGTTGATCTCTAATCCTGATTTTGAGTAAATGGTGGACCCCACTTTGCGGTTTGGGCCGGGGACTCCTGTAGCGCAGAAACAGCAGCAGAATGACCGTGCTCAGCATTTGTCTTGATAAGTCCGATTTGAGATCTGTCTTGGTTGAGGCGTGTGTGTTATGAAGGTGTTTTCCGAGCGAATTGATCTGAAAACCAGAGGTGAGGTTGACATGGTCGACATCACCTCAAAAGTTGAGAGCGTAGTTGAGAATAGGCAGATCAAGAATGGTATAGCAACGATATTCGTGCCCGGCTCCACAGCATCAGTCACAACAATAGAGTATGAGCCAGGCCTGTTAACAGATTTCCCGGCTCTGCTTGAGAAGATAGCCCCTAGAAACGCTGCTTACGAGCATGAAAAGCGCTGGCACGACGGGAATGGACACTCGCATGTCAGGGCATCGCTGATAGGGCCTTCTCTAACGGTTCCGATCAAGGATGGGAAGCTCACTCTTGGAACTTGGCAGCAACTAGTGCTGGTTGAGCTTGACACGCGAAGCCGATCGAGAGAGCTTATCGTCCAGATCATTGGTGAGTAGGAACCAATAGGTTCTGACAGGGGCCAGGCTCCTTAGCGGATGAACATCTCATATATGCTATCAACAGCCTAAGAGAGGAGAATTAGCCTCAGGGGATGTCTGCATGACTGACCGTATGCAATACCTGAAAGAACATACGCGCTCGTGGCTCGAAGCGGCGATACTGTGCCTAGAAACTCAGGCCGACGAAAAGACAAAGAAGACGTTACTCGAATCCTGCGGCCAAGCTTGCGCCCGTCTCAGCTCTGCTGCCAAGGACGCGAAAGCCATCAAGGACAGCGGCAAGAAAATCGACGAGCTGTTGGACAAACTGAGCCGGATCACCTCAGGAAAGTTTAGCTGGCAAAGGGACGGCGAGATAGTCCGCGTCGTCTACAAGAAATGCTTCTGTCCTTTAAGGAGTGGGGGACTTGTGAAGTCACCGACCTTCTGCAACTGCTCTACTGGCTGGCTTAAAGAGATCTTCGAAACTGCTTCGGGAAAACCTGTGAAGGTAGAGCTTGAGCAGGCGATCGGCCAAGGCGGTTCACTCTGCAAGTTCGTGGTTCATTCATAGTGGCGGCTCGTCAACCTCGATCTTAGATTAGTTGGTGGGTCAAACGAATCTCGCCTACCTTTCTCAAATATCACCCTAACACCAAGCCCATTATGAGTTCGTCATGATATCTTCCGTCTTCTCCGAGGTAGGCCTCCTTCTTCACTCCTTCTGTCCTGAAGCCGAATTTCTCGTAGAGACGTATTGCAGGGCCATTCTCTGCAATCACGTACAGATGCAACTTGTGTAGCCCTTCCTTTTTGGCAAGTTCCAGCAGCCTGCCAAGCATGGCTGTGCCCAGCCCTACATTGTGAAAATCCTGATGAAGATAGATCAGCAGATCTCCTGTTCCTCTCCTCCTAGGATGGATGAATCTGAAAATCTGCGCGTGCCCGACAATCTTCGCATCATGAAGAGCTACCGAGGCTATCAAGTTCGGAAGATTGCTCAACCATCTCTCGATGACTTCCTTCGTATAAGGAGGCTGAGCCCAACGTAGAGCATCGCTTGAAAGGGAGGCATACATTTCGACAAGCTTCTCTTTGTCTTCGATGTGAAACTCTCTCAGGAACACTGACCTTCCATCCTTCAATCGGACGTCTTTCGAAACCACAAACCAATCCTCACATCGTGAACTTGTAATCCAAGGAGTAGTAGGGAGCTAGCATACCCTCGGTATCGGTTCTCCAATCGGTTTCTCAACGACTCTGGTCCCGCCCACTTTTGTCTTGAGCAGGACGTAGCCAGGGTGTTCTGCTTTCACTTCTCCAGCGATCGTGGCTTCTCGGCCATATCTCGTTCCACGGATCGCATCCAATGTCTCCTCTGCCACTTTCTTCGAGACACAGATCACTGCGCGTCCCTCACATGTGATCTCGTAAGGATCAAGGCCGAGCATCTCAGATGCCGATCTGACACTTTCTTTCACTGGCACTTGATCCTGATCCAGCCATATGCTCACCTTTGACTTAGTCGCTATATCGTTGAGAGCTGAAGCGAGCCCCCCTCTTGTCGGATCCTTCATAGCTGTCACGCCTCCTTGCGCAAGCGCAGCCTGAACCGTTTCCCAGATAGGCGCAACATCAGATTGGAGATCCATATCAAGCCGAAACTGCTCTCTGGCCGCTAAGAGGGCTATGCCATGATCACCTATTGAGCCCGTAACGATTACCTTATCACCGGGCTTCGTCCCGCTGTCAAGAATGATGGCGCCCTTCTCTGCAAGTCCGATTCCACATGTCGCAATTACTATCTGGTCGAGGCTTCTCTTCGGCATGACCTTGAAATCTCCACCGATGATCGCAATGTTGACTTCTCTAGCCGCCTCCTCCATGGATTTCGTGATTCGAGCTAGATCAGCGAAGCTGAAGCCCTCCTCTACCATTATGGAGTCAAGGATGGCAATCGGTTTG
>Ga0315307_1001001_pt1 | contig 12492 bp, 5 predicted proteins | sample TDP2_MG_FD_203079 | JGI IMG/M metagenome (GOLD analysis project Ga0315307, IMG submission 203079) | Freshwater sediment microbial communities from Lake Towuti, South Sulawesi, Indonesia - TDP2 | ecosystem: Environmental > Aquatic > Freshwater > Lake > Sediment | place: Indonesia: South Sulawesi... | reverse complement strand
TGCCCATCAGGTCAGCTAGGATCGGTAGCAGTTCCTTGCCCCGAATTCGGCCTAAGCCTCCCTTGGCAACTGCGCGCTCGTTGTAGGCTTGGACGTCATCCGCGCGCACGCCAGCCCCGGCGATGACCACTGGCACAGGGTCGCCGGTATGCTCCCGCACTGCAACTGGCGTCGCATGATCGACAGCCAAGACGATGAGATCTGCAGCGCCCACGAGTTGGCCCAGCATCCCATCGACCCGCTCGATGAGCTGGACCTTCGCCTCCAGGTTTCCGTCGTGGCTGGCCTCGTCGAAACCCTTCACGTGGAGCAGCACGAGCTCGTGATCTTCCAGCGCCTTCAGGGCAGCCCTCGCCTTCGCATTTAGGTCGGTGTTGACACTGCCGGTGGCGCCAGGGACATCGACGGCGCTCATGCCCGCCATCCTGCAGACTCCCTTCACGAGGGCAGCGGCAGCGACACAAGCTCCACGAATGTCAAATCGCTCTTGGATGGGTTGGAGGTGGGGAACCACCCCGCCGCCGCGAAGAAGGAGGTAGTTTGCAGGAGGAAGTCCCTTTTTCGCCCGTTCTTGATTGAGGGGGTGATCCTTCAAGATTTCGTGAGCCCTGCGAGAGAAATCGTTGAGCAGTCGCGCGGTCCTCTCTGCCCTGCGCCGACGCCCGACAAATCTGCGGATGCCGCCCGTGAGGATGGCCTGGATCAACCCGGGTCGTTCTGGGCCTTGCGATGACGGCCTTACCCTGAGGACTTTTTCACCGGTTTCATAGGGGTCAGAGTCCGTGACCTCGTGCGATAGGCCCTTCCCCCGCAGCACGAGGGTCGCCCTATGGCCCACTGTGCTCTTGAAGATGAACTCCGCCCCACGGAGCTTGATCTGCCCTATCGCAGCCTCGAGTGGTTTCGTATCTTGGATGCGCCCCGCCCGCCTATCCTTGACGACGAGTGCGTCATCCACGGTGGCATAGTTGACCCTGAAGGCGATGTCCCCCGGGCGCAGCTCGATGCCGGCGCCGGCAGCCTCGAACGGTCCTCGACCTGTGTACGCCTCGAATGGGTCGTAGCCGAGCAACGCTAGGTGGGCAGTGTCGCTCCCAGGGGGCACCCCAGGGGCGATCGTATCCATCAGCCCACAGATCCCCTGCTTTGCCAGCTTATCCATGTTGGGCTTCCGCGCGGCTTCGAGCGGGGTTTTATTGCCGAGCTTAGCGACCGGACGATCCGCCAGGCCATCGCAGATGAGCATAAGAGCCTTCAATTCACCCCCATCAGGGATATCGCACGGTTAAGAAAAGGCTTACGCCTAGAAGAAAACATAAACTAGAAAAGTTACATTAGCATGGGCCCGTGGCCTAGCCAGGAAAGGGCGGCGGCCTTCGGAGCCGTAGGTCGAGGGTTCGAATCCCTCCGGGCCCGCTGATTTTTTAAAATTTTTTGAAACATGCCTCAAATATATCTCAAAAAGCGAAAGAAAGCAACAAATAAAGGTTTTAGGTTAACAGCGCCATATTGTAATTAATTAAAGTTAATTCCATCAAAAATAAAGGGGTACGAATGAGTAAAAGGGCGGAGAATGTTATATATCTGCCTTCGGCTTTATTCTCAAAAGAACTACCACTTGGGCCCGAAGACGAAAAGGCATTTATAGTTACTCTTGCATTTAGAAAAGCCGCTGAGAAAAAGTTAAAAGATCAATTCACTTGCCTACTTATCGGCTTAATTTTTATTACGGCTTCTATTGTACTTTTTATGCTGTTTTTGTCCCCGCTCCTTTTTTTTGGAGGGTTAATAGGCGCTGTAATTTTGGTATATGGTTTTAGCCTGAAACCATATCCCATATCCTTTATTGCCAAAGCTTACTGCGTTGCATATGTTATGCCGTTTGATAAAGGGGCACTCATCTTCGATGCTAATGGTTTGATAGAGAAACAGACTTTTTCATATGCATCAATTCCGGTGGAAGAGCTGGACCAAACACTAAAATCTTTGCCCTATACATTGAGCTTGGAAAATGAGCTGTTACTTAAGGATATTTTAGGTAGGATACCTAAGATTACACAGCAGAGTAGAACTGAGTCCGTGGTATCACCAATTGCAACTGAGGATCATCTTTTTACAAAGTGTGTCCTTATGGTGCTCCAGAACGGCATAGCTGGACACCCCTCAGAGCTTCTACCAACCATTTTTGATATGAAGAAAGCGGTGGATTACATAAACGCACTTCTTGCTCTTGAGAGGTCGACAAAGTTACTAAACCAAGCTAAGGAAGAATGTCAAAGTAGCTCTAAAATTTTCACGAATCAACTGGAGAAAAATCTGAGTATCGTTCAACAATATTTTCAGGACTTTAATTCACTACTACGGTACAGGCTGTTAGGAGGGTATTCTTATCATAAAGTAGAGGATCCCGATGTAATTGGGTTCGAAACGTATGATGTTATAAAGCTCCCAATTTTCGTAAACGCAATAACGCCTTTTCAACGCGCGATTAGTGTAATTAATGAGCCCATCAAGTCACAAGTTCAGTCGATTAAACATGAATTTGAAGGTGAAAAGGCGCGTCTTTATAAAGAGTTGGACCGAAGGAAAAAGGAAATCGATTTTGAGACTCAAAGGGATGTACGTAAGCTTAAATCACAACGTGATTCGCTTAACCGAAAGATTCACCTTTTAGGGAGAAAGCAGCAAGTTTTGAGGAATAAGCTCGAAAAGGAGAGACATTCACAATATTTAAAGCTTAAGAAGGACCGAGATTGGTCGCAATATAATTCTTTATCAGAAGATCTTAAAATCCTGACACGTGAGATTGGAGATTTGGAAAAAGATCTTAAAGAAATAGACGGGTGCATCTCAGATGAAGTGGGAAGAGCTAAAGATGAAAAGAAGAGACTTGAGCGGGGAACAAGAGAAGATGTTCATCACCTTATTACACGTGCTCAGGAAGAGATAAAGCGGAAAAAAGAGCCCGTGCTTAAGCTGCAGAAATCTAGAGATGTTGTAATTGACTTGTTAACTCAGCTACTTAATGATTTCAGCGTGGAGGAGAGAGTTCAATCTTTGCCCTACGATAAGAGATTGAATGAGATTAAGCAGACATGCGCTAAAACATTATCAATTTTGCAAGAATATGCAAGCACGCGAGAGACCCTAATTACGCAAATAAAGCGTAATAGACTAAACATTAAAACAGACACCCCAACTCAGATTTGCTTTCCCTTTTGGTTTGTTGAAATTAAAACGGGGGAAAAAATAGAAAGGGTAATTTTTTCACCTGCTGATGTATCAGAACCCGTGAGCAAAGCCATTTCATGGGTTAGAGACTTTGCTGAGTTCTATTGCCCCAAGGAACCATTTAACTCCTACACTCGTTATCTGCAAGTGGATAAAATTTTTGATGAAGCTAGAGGGTTTGCCGAAAAAAAGGAAGAGCTTATTAAAGCTTCCCACTTAGCGGAAAACCTCTTAAAATCTTGTATGATATCCAATAGGGTTTACAAAAAAATCGTCAAATATTTTGGGGATTGAAATGAACGAGCGGGGAGAGATGTCTAATTGGGTTGAGGTTCGTGGTGTGCGGATAAGCAGGTCAAAAGCAGCGGTGGATCCTAGCCTAAATCGACCAATGGATAACATATTTCCCGAAGATGGCATTGAAATTGAAAGGGAGATCTTAATCAGCAAGGAAGCCATTATAGGAAGAATTTTTGGTAAGCACGTAGTTATGGAGTCAGGTTCTCAAGCTTTGTCCATAGTCGGTTTGGAAAAAGTAGAAATTGGGGAGCATTGTCATCTTTTTGGGCCAGTCATAAGCCTTGGTGACATATTTATTGGCTCTTTTTCCACGATCATTGGAGATGTAATAGGGTCGACGGTTAAAATTGGAAAAAACTGTGTAATAAAAGGCAATATAATAGCTAAAAGGGGCATTAACGTATCTGATAAATCGAAAGTAATAGGAATAGTATACTCCGCCGCTGGAAATATTGATTACGGCAAAGATTGCTTAGTTTTTGACACCATAGCATATAGAAAAATTAGAATGCGTGAGGGAACCTTACTACTTGACTCGGTAGTGTGGACTCATGCAGGAAACATAAAAGCAGAACCGCTAAGTAAGATCGCTGGTTTTCTTGACCCAAAGGAAATTAACCATCATTATAAAACCTTATTTGAATTAGATTTCAGAAACGCAAGGGGCATTCAATGTAAGAATGTTAAAGCTAAGGACTCGCAGTTCGGTACAGAATTAAATACTCATTGGCTCACGATTTCAGAAAGAGAGAACGAAAGAAACCAGAAATTAAATATCCTTAAGAACGAATGGTCTAAGTTATACGAAATTCCTTGGGAATTTATTGAAGGGAAAATACCATTTATTCCACGCAAAGAAGGGATGATTCAACGATTGCCCGGAACATTTGTTAGAAGGCTCAAATCTATTCAGGACTTAGCTAGCGGTTTACTTAATAAGATACAAAGATATTTTTTCTACTTTGCACCTCATGATTACAAACACACGATAAGAGTGGGCGCTCTGATTAATGAATTAATTCCAGAAAAGATAAGCCATAGAATGAATGAGTACGAAATTTACTTACTCTTGGCCTCATTAGCTTGTCACGACATTGGCATGAGTATAGATCCTATGTTATGGGATGAGCTTGGAATTGGGAAGAGTTATAATTGGGATAAAGCAAATGTTGCTGTAAGAGAAAGGATCAGGGACTTCATTCGTAATAACCATGCAATGATCGGAGCTAAATATATAGAAAAAGAGTGGAGGCGCCGTTTTGGGGATGAGATAAGCAGACACGAAACCGAGATCCTGGCTAAATTAGTTGAGTCTCATCAATATTCAATAAGGGATCCGATCGAAAGGCTTAGGGAAAAAGAATCCCTAACTATGGAGAATGGTTCATCATTTTTTGTGAGGACGAAGTTTCTTGGAGCTATACTCAGGTTTGCAGACTCGCTGGATTGCAGTTTTCGGAGAGCAGAATTTAGGGAATTTGATTGGAGAAATATACAAAAAGGAGAACCTAATCAATTGATTCATTGGGCATATAAAATGCTAATAAACAGCGTGGCGCCTTCCTATGATAAAAAAAAGGATAAATGGAAAATCGAAATAACACATTTAGCTGAAGATGAGGAAGAGCTACGTTGCCTAATGGCCCAGGAAGGGTGCGCTATAAAAGATGATTTGAAAAGCGTGGAAAAAGTTTTGGAAGCTGGCGGAATGCCATATAAAATAGTTACTTTTGTTGATGCGAGAACTGGGGAGGAAAAACAGCTTACTGATGACCTCTGTATCGCGATAAGCAAGGAAAGGGAGACAAGTGGGGGCAAAGAGAAGTTAGAAAGTTGTGCCCATAAAATCATTGATCGTCTAGAACAAGAAGGCTGGATAAAGAAAAAATCATTATAGAGAGATAGCTGATCAAGTGAGCAGGTGTGAAATACGCAAAGCTATGGAACTTTTTAAGCTAAAATGCAGCTGCAAAATTTTCAAATCTTTTCAGCGATATGAAAGGGCCCGCCTTTGCGCGGGTTAGCTGTAATGGTTCACTCAAACAGGTTTAGGTTGTTTTGTAAAATTTAAATAAAAAATTCGGTTGTGTGTAGCTATCTTGCATAAATGAAGCATGCAGAGGCAGGTCGCTATTTTAGCTTGGCCCGGTATTCGTTTATGGTTTTTTCTATAAGACGTTTTGCCTGGTTGACATCTTTCCATCCCACAACTTTTGTTTTCTTGCCCTCCGGCTCCTTGTAGTGTTCAAAAAAGTACGTGATTTCAGATATCATAGGTTTGGGAATATCGGCCAGATTTTTGAAGTGTCTGAAGTGCGGGTCTGTCGTGGAAACGGCCAATATCTTGTCATCACGTTTACCCTCGTCTTCCATAATCATTATCCCGATTGGCCTCGCCGTCACCACGCACCCGGTAAAGGTGGGCTGATTGATTAGCAGCAATGCGTCGAGAGGATCTCCGTCGTCGTCAAGGGTCCGGGGTATGAAGCCGTAGTCGCAGGGGATGAAAGTGTAAAGGACTCGGTCAAGTTTGAAACTTTTAAGTTTCTTATCGTACTCGTATTTGTTCTGGCTGCCTTTATTCATCTCTATCACGATGAAAATTGTGTCGGGCGGTTTTGGCCCGCTTTCGACTGCTTGCCAAAGGTCGACCATATGACCACACAAATGATGTTTTGGGTTATTAAGGTTGAATCCTTTTTGCTAGCGATTTACCCTCCGCAGTATCGATTTCCTCAATTCCTCGATAAAGAATACTGTAGGGGCCAGTGAATACAGCAATAATAGGTCCTTTAGGGAGAGAGCAGCTGTTCCGAAGAAGGGCTGCAGGAGTGGAAGATAGACTATCAGTATCATTATTGCGGTCTGACCTACGATGCCGATAAAAATCCACTTGTTCCTCAACGGGCTCAGTTTGAACGCTGATTCACGATCAGTTCTCGTGGCAAACAAGTTTCCAATCTGGGCTGCCATTATTCCAACCATTACAGCTGTCGTTCCCATGGCATAGATTGCCAGGTTGTCGACCGTCTTTTGTCCGAACGTCCATCCGGCTTTCCCCCATATGCCGAACGCCACCAGTAGCACTACCATCGACACTAATGTCCCAATGTAGGCAGCTCTGAGTAAGACCCTCAAGTCCAATAGACGGTTCGTTTTTCTGGGCTGCTTATCCATTACGCCGGGTTGGGGTGGTTCCATTATCAGCGAGAGAGAAGGTAGTACGTCCATTCCAAGGTCTATTGCTAGTATTTGAATAACTGCAAGGGGAAGCGGCACCCCTAATAGTACAAATGCAATAAAGGTGCCCAACTCAGCGAAGTTGTGAGTATAGATATAACCGACAAACTTCCTCAAATTCTCGAAGCCAGTACGTCCAAATTTCACAGCTTCAACGATTGAAACGAAGTTATTGTCTAATAGCACCATATCGGCAGATTCCCTAGCGACATCGGTACCACCAACTCCCATAGCCACGCCAACGCCGGCCTCTAGGAGTGCAGGTGCGTCGTTGACACCGTCTCCGGTCACCCCTACCACTTCGCCTTTAGACTTGAGTACCTGTACTATACTCAGTTTCTGATCGGGCAGAATCCTCGCAAAGATAACTTCTTTCTCCTCCAGAATCCGCGCCAAGTCCGATTGGCTCATTTTACCGAGTTCATGACCTGTGACGATGGTGGGGTTCTTGGAAGAAATGACTCCCATCCTACTGGCAATCGCCTTGGCAGTAAGCTCATAGTCTCCTGTGAGCATGATTACTTTGATTCCTGCCCGCTGAGCCTCAAGCACGGCTTCTTTCACCCTGGGCCTAGGCGGGTCGGCCAGTGCAGCCATGCCGAGAAATGCCATCTCCGATTCGACATCCGCGGCAGTCTCATGGAGAGACTCGTGTAGTTTATAAGGTAGTTGCCTATTCGCCATCGCAAGGACCCTATAGCCTTGCGAGGCAAAATCGTCCATCTGCCTAAGAATCGTCTGCCGCATTTCCGAGGTCAACGGTACGGCTTGGTTGTCAAAGTAGATCTGGGTGCATCTGTCAAGCAGCTCACGACATGCTCCTTTGGTGTATGCCGTGAAACTTCCGTCCGGTCCCCTGTGTACGCTCGTCATCATCCGTCTCTTAGATTCAAACGGGAGAAGATGAACCCTGGGATTTTCTGCCAGAGTCTTTTGCACTTTGAAACCACCCTTCTCCGCAAAGACTAGGAACGCCCCGTCAGTGGGATCTCCCAAAATAGTCCACCTACCCAGCTTATCGCTCGGAGGATTCAGTTTGGCGTTATTGCAAAAAGCAGCAACTTCAAAAAGTTTCGTCAGTTGTGCTCTTTCTCTAGGGTCCGACCTGTCAGAGCCAGTAATTAATCCAACGGGGTTATAGCCGTCCCCAGTAACTTGGAAGACCTTGCCGCTGGTCCATATTTTTTCCACCATCATCTCGCCGCTAGTCATTGTGCCTGTCTTGTCAACACAGAGAACGGTCATCGCTCCTAGGGTTTCCGCGGAAGAGAGGCGTTTGACCACCACATTTCGCTTGGACATGCTGAACGCCGTCAGCGCCAAGGAGAGCGAGACTGTCAACTGCAAGCCTTGAGGTACCAGTGACATCATGACCCCGATAGTGAATAGAATACTGTTCACAATAGTGAGCCCCACTATTCCAAGAGCAATCCCAAAGAAAGAAGCGCCGACTACAATGGCCACGATAAGAGTTAGCGTTGCAGTGTGGTCTATTTCTTTCTGGAGTGCACTGGGCGGTTCCTTAACCTGCCCAGCTAGGGATACAATACTCCCAATCTGAGTTGCTCCGCCTGTGAATAGGACGACGCCCTTGGCGACCCCTGTTGCGATGGTCGTCCCAGCGAACACGATGTTCTGTAACTCGGTCGGACTTTGCATGCCCGCATCCAAGGTAATAGTGGCAAACCTGTGTTGGGGCTTAGACTCGCCCGTCAGAGGAGCGTTGTTTACAGTAACCTCGAACGCGCTGACAAGTCTAATGTCGGCTGGCACTTCGTCTCCTTCTTCCAAGAGGACCATGTCCCCCGGGACAACATCAGAGGCATCGACTTGTACATCTTGGCCGTCCCTGACGACCTTCGCTTTCTGTGGGATTAATTTATTAATCGTCTGAACAACTCTGTCTGCTCTATACTCCTGGATCATGCTGAAGAAAATGTTAGCTAGCACAACTCCGACCAGTACATACCCGGCCTGTAATGAGCTAGGGTCTTTAGATGTTACTCCGACGAAGAACGATAGTATTGAAGCCAACAGTAGCATAAGGTTAAACCAATTCTTGAGATGGAGAAGGAAACGCACTATAAAGCCAAGTTTCTTGCCCACTGGATGGGCATTAGGGCCATATTGTTCAAGTCTCCGGCGAGCCTCGTCGCTGGAAAGACCGTTTTCGCCTGTTTCAAATTCTTTATAGAGATCCTCCATGCTGGCGATCGCTGCCTTCTGATATCGCTTAACAGGAGCTAGAGTTTTATCTACCAACTCTAGTTTTTTTTCTTCTTCCTTTGTGAGCTTTACACCTCTCTTAGCCATATCTTCAGTCCCCCATATTTGACCAGTCTTCTATCGACCTGTCACGGATGAGGCCTTCGGGTGAAGTCTCCAATACTTCGAAAACCCTTCCGGTATGTATGTTAAAAACGCCTTTCAAAGTGCCACCCCAAAAGATTTTTGGTTATAATTGGGGATGGCTCAAGCTAAAAGAGACCGTTGTATCATGCTGGCCAGAAAATAAAAATCCCACCAGCTTGCCCCTTGTTTTTTAATGGTCTCGATTAGCATTCGCATCCTCGTAAGGTGTTTATCTAGGAACTTGTTATTATAAGCTTTGTAAAAACTCAAATGGCTTATTTTGCTGGTGGGGCCGTCTAAGTTTAAATCTGCGTTTGAACTGATGTGCACGATTCGAGCAGGAATTGGGCAAGAGTTGAGCAGTAATAATTTTGGGGCGTTTTTTTGACGTGTGATGAAGCAATTTTCAATTTTTGGGTAAGAGCAAGAGCTTGGACGAAAAAGATAATTAAACCAGAAATTCACGACTATCATTAAGGCAGATACCATGGAGATCCTCTCGAGCTGCGTCTATTGTGGGATTGGTTGCAGACTCAAGTACCAAATAGTAGACGGCAAGATAACCAGGGTCATCCCAGATCCCACAGATCCTGTGAGCGAGGGATCGCCTTGCGCCAAGGGATTGACGATCTCAGACGTTGTCTACAAGAGAAGACTAACGAAGCCTTTGATTAGATGGCAAAAAGATGAAGACTTCAAGGAAGTGACATGGGAAAAAGCATGCGAGTTCATATATGAACACATAAAGGACCTAGATGGGCGGGAAGTGCTTTTCATCCCGTCTGGAAAGACCACAAATGAGGATTGCTATGTAATGCAAAAATTCGCTAGGATCGCTCTGAAAACAAACAACGTTGACGGATGTTGTAGTAGACTTTGTCATGCGAATACGGTGAAGGCTCTTCAAGACACATTCGGAATCGATGGATCACCAAGCAAATTCGACGATATTTACACCAGGGATTTGATCCTCATCATCGGCTCGAATCCTGCGTCCAATCACCCTGTACTTTTCAATAAGATGCTGAAGGCCAAGAGGCGTGGAACTAAAATCATTTGCGTAGTTTCGGCCCCTAACGAGACATCCATGGTTTCTGATTTCTCCGTCCAAGTTCAACCCGACACCGAACTGGCACTCATCAACGCGTTAACGAACAGCATCATAAAGATGGGAAGCCTCAGCGAAAGAGCAATAAATGCCAGCGGATTCGGACAGCTCGTCGCAACTGTTTCGGATTATACGTGCGAAAGGGTCTGCCCGATATGCGGAATCTCGGCTAAGCAATTTCGCACCCTAGAAGACATGGTATGTTCATCGAAGGCGTTCGGGCTGATGCATGGCATGGGCCTAACTCAAAGCAAGAATGGTCTCCTGAATGTGTTTGCGTTGCTGAACTTGGTCATTGCGAAGGATGGCAAAATTATGTCAAACAGAGGGGAGATAAATGTGCAGGGCGTGGGCGATATGGGGGGTCATCCAAAAGGCATGATGTCCTCCTTCGTCATGAAAGATGAGCTTGAGAGAGCATGGGAATCGAGCCTAACGGACGAAATCGGCTTGAATATGATTCAGTCGCTATATCTTACTCCAGTGAAAGCAGTCTTTGCAGCTGATACTAATGTATCCGCTTCTCTCCCTGATTTGAATAGACTTCACGAGAATCTGCGGAAGATGTTCGTCGTTCTTCTTCATCACCACGAAAACCTCACCAAGGGATTCGCAGACGTAATATTGCCCACTCCGATGTTGATGGAGCAGACTGGGACGATCACAAACGGTGAAAGGAGGGTACGCCTGGTGCGAAAGGTGGCTGAACCTGTGGGAGATGTAAGGCCGATTTGGATGATCTTCAATGATCTCTCCAGGTTTTTCGGCGTCGAGAAATGTTTCAACTATCATTCCGAGAGGGAGATTTTCAATGAGATCTCGAAGCTTATTCCCTCATATCGGTCGGTGAACCCGGAAGAGGTTTTCAACGGAAAGGATGCCTGGGCCCTGAAAGATCCTCCGTTCATGAGATATATGCCAGTACACTACGAAGGGACCGAATATGCGAGGACGAAGGCCCACCCCCACGTTCTAATTACCGTGAGATCGCCCTTACACTTCCTCCACGATGAGCTGACCGCGCTGGCTCCCGCCCTCAGGCACGGGAGGGAAGATTATTTCGAGTTCTGCTACATGAACCCAGAAGATGCCAAGGAGGAGGGACTATCCGACGGGGACTTAGCGACAATGACAAGCATATGTGGCGGCTTGAATGCCAGAATCAAGATCGATCCTTTGGTTCAAAGGGGCACAGTCAAAATGTTCATTCATTCCGAGAATCTCTTGGTAAACAAGCTAGTGCCGCTTGATTACACGTCTGCAACGTTCACCCCTAATTACAAATCAATAGCTGTCGACGTGAGAAGAGCCGAGCAGCCCTAAATCTTGCTCTGTTTATGATTTTTTACTGATGGGGCCGAATAGATTTGAACTTTCACGGGCAAAGGGGGATGGAAGGTATTCGCCCTTAATTAGGTGTGAATACCTCCGGGCCCACTTTTTTACTAAGATCGCTTAATAGTTAATCATATGCAAAAAGTCGAATTATTGCTCCCTGCAGGAGATGAATCGTGCCTTAGGGCCGCGGTAAGTAACGGAGCGGATGCAGTGTACCTTGGGTTTAACAAGTTCAACGCAAGACTGTCAGCGGGCAATTTTGACGAGAAAACTATATTCAGCGCTATCGATTACTGCCATAAAAGAAATGTCAGGGTTTACGTTGCGTTGAACACATTGGTCAAGAATGACGAACTGGCGGAGTATTTCAGATTGATCAATGTTGCATATTCAGCAAACGCAGATGCTATACTCATACAGGACCCGTGTTTTATTCCATTGATAAAACAAAATTTCCCTGACTTGGCAATACACCTCTCAACGCAGGCGACCACAGTGAACAGTTACTTAATACCTGAAAACACTGACCGCGTTGTGCTCGCAAGAGAGCTTTCTTTCGAAGAAATAGTGTCGATCTCCAAAAAATACAACACGGAAGTTTTTGTCCACGGCGCGCTGTGCTTCAGCTACAGCGGACAATGTTTGTTCTCGTCGCTCGCGGGCGGGAGAAGCGGGAACAGGGGACTGTGCGCTCAACCGTGCAGGCTGATGTACAACAACAAATACCCGTTGAGCACCATGGATCTTTGTCTGCTCCCGAAGATCCCCGAGTTGATCAAAGCGGGCGTTGTCGCATTCAAGGTCGAGGGTCGGATGCGGAGCCCGTTGTATGTCGCTACCGTCGCGCGCATATACCGAAAATACATTGACGCACACTACGCCGGGACATTTTCCATCGATGATAAGGATATTTACGACCTCAT
>Ga0315307_1001000_pt1 | contig 12494 bp, 10 predicted proteins | sample TDP2_MG_FD_203079 | JGI IMG/M metagenome (GOLD analysis project Ga0315307, IMG submission 203079) | Freshwater sediment microbial communities from Lake Towuti, South Sulawesi, Indonesia - TDP2 | ecosystem: Environmental > Aquatic > Freshwater > Lake > Sediment | place: Indonesia: South Sulawesi... | reverse complement strand
AGAGGCCGCGATGCGGGAGCGCGCGTGCTCGACCACCAGCATCTCCCCGGCATGCAGCGACTCGGCAAGTGAGGCCATAGCCAGCCTCGCACAGGCCGCTTCGTCACCTCTCTTGTGCTGCGCGTCTGCCAGGACTGACCGCGCCTTCCCGATCCGCTCGCTGTACTGGGAGGATGGCCGGGTGCCGATTGCCCGGAATCGCGCCTCTGCGGCCGCCACCGCGGCGGCGCGGCTGGCCGCGGCCTCGAGCGCGAAGTTGAGCGGCCCATCCTTGACCTCGGCCGCCATGTAGCCGGCCCCCTCGTTGTCGGCATAGACATAGACATGCCCGAAGTCCTTCACCCAGAGCGGCATGCAGATGGCAAACCGCCCGTCCGGAGCCGGCAGTGTCACCTTGCCGGTGGCCACTGTGGGCTTGTGCCGGAAGACCGGCATCTGCTCCATGTCCAGTACCATCGCCTCCGCGAGCTGGGCCGCCGGCATCGGCGTGCCATCGCTCGCGAGTACCGCTAGGTCGAACGTATCGCCAGACGCTCGCATGATCTCACCCTCGCGCACCGCGTTCTCTCGCCCTGATAGCGGCTACGAGGGAATACGTGATGCGCGTCCCATCTCCTCTGTTCCGGCCGCTGGCTCGACGGCCTGCCGCGGGTTCAGGCGGGGGATGGGGGATGGGCGGCGAATCGGCGGTGGCAGGCTAGCTCCTTGGCGAACCGCGCTGGCCCCAGAGCGGGTCTGGTCGTCTGCAGGGCAGGATAATGAGCGAAGGGGGTGAGGCTGGTTCGGCTCTCACACAGCACTGGGGAGCAGGTTGGCAGCGAGACAGGAGGTGCGCCCATGGCGGACTGGGGCAGAGCCGCTGACACTGGACTGACGGCACGGGCCCTCACCATCGCCCTGGTGCTCATCCTGTTGCTTCTTCTGGCCGGCTTCTATGTGGAGTTCGTGACCACACTGGCCTACAGCTTCAACACTCTCGTTCCCCCCATCTCGCCGTTAGGCGTGTTGTTTGTGGTGGCCGCGCTCAATCCGGTACTCGCCAGGCGGCGATGGGGCCTCAGCCGACTTGAGCGGTTGACACTCTACAGCCTCACCACTGTCGGTGCGCCTTTGATGGCCCATGGCACGCTGATGTGGTTCCTGTCCTCTTCCCTGGGGTGGCAGTACTACGCTCGCCTCACCCCCCAGTGGGGGTCAGCTTTTCTCGAGCTCGTGCCCGGCTGGTTCTCTCCTACAGATGCGCTCGGAGTGGAGGGGTTCTTCCTGGGGAGGGCCGCCGTGCCGTGGTCTCTCTGGTGGAGGCCACTGGGCGCCTTGGGTCTTTCCTCATCGCGCTGTTGCTCGCCAATCTCTTCCTGGTGCTGCTCCTGCAGCGCCAGTGGATCAGGCACGAACGCCTGAGCTTCCCGATAGCCCAAATCCAGCTGGAAGCAGTGCGAGATGAGTCAGCCGGTGTGGGACGGCTGTCGGCGGCGAGGATGTTCTGGATCGGGTTTGCGGCCGTGACTCTCCTGGACCTGCAGTACCGACTGTAGCGGTCTCACCACTGACAGACTGCGCATGTTCGGCCGGCCAGGCCATCCCCCCGGAGCGGCTCGGGGGTGGTGATATGCCGATCTGACCAGCACGTCAGGATCGACGCCCGCACGGGCTCTCGCCCTGCAGGCCTCCCCCTCCCCCCTAGGCGTCTTGCCCGCCGTGCTCTGCCCACCACCGCCTGCGCGCCTCGAAGAACGGCTCACGCGGTTTGGGCGCGGGGCGGATCGGCTTGTCCCGGACTTGCTCCAGCACCTGCGGATGCGGATCGAGCAGCGGCTGGTAGACCTCCGGCAGACGCTCCTGAAGGAGGCGGGCGCGTACGTCGGAGACGCCGGCGATCATCTCCCACTCGCTGTGGTCCTCCGGACGCGCGTCAAGGTCAAGAGTGGCCACGATGATGTCCTCCGCGCCCGCGCGGGCCATGGCGAGGAGGGCCCGCAGTGTACTACAACCAGTGCCGGTGTCATCGGTGGCTCCGTGGTGCGACGCCCCCCTTGCTGCTGCACCAAGGACGCACCTGGCAGAAGCCCGGCCGCTGGCTGAAGACGCTCGTGCGCCCAATCCGGCTGCGCCACTTCTGCGAGCAGCGGATCACCATCTATGAGCTGGCTGCCTGAGCCGCGTCGATGACCAGGAGCCTGCCGAATCGCGGTCTCACGAGGCCTCGACACCCGCAATAGGTGCCACCATTACCCTCGACCGGTTCGCCCAGGCTCCTGGGTGGAGAAAGCGTTGTGGCGCCTGCGGGTGGAGAAGTGGAACGCGCGCTGGGATACCGTCGGGATCGCCGTCCGCGAGGCCGCGGAACTGTCCGCCGTGACGCAGGCGATGTCACAGGCGCTGACTGCCGCCCGCTCCGTCGGCTGGTCTCCCGAGTGACAGCTCGGCTGGGTTTCCTGCACCACGGCCTCGGCGGTGAACTCCTCCGCGGCCGCGCGAAGCTGGTCCACCGCCGCTGGGTACCAGGGGGCGATCTTGTCCAGGAAGCCGCCCGCGGCCCGCTGCAGACACAGCAGCCTCAGTTGTCCAGCCCACCGCCCACTCAGCACCACGGACCTCACCACCAGACAGATCGAAGTCTCAGCTGCCTCCACGTGGGCTCACTCTCCAGCGAAGTGGTGTGCCCGCGATACAGCGAAGACCCCGGCAGAGCAGGGCTGGCACGGTTCTACGGCGAGATGACCGGTACAGTTGGTCCCGGATGGTAGCTGCTCCAGCAGAAGGGAGCAATTCCTCGCCCGGCGAAGAGTACTCCAGATCAGAGCCCTGATCGCCTATCGGAAGGCTGGAGAACACCATGTGAGGAAGCGAGGCCAGGAGCACCGGAGTGTGACCCATTCCAACCCCCATCTTGTCCCACACTTTGCCTGACCTCCTACAGCTCGGTGTTCAGCCAACGACTCGGGCACGCGATCTCATGTGGCGAATCGCCACACCGGCGAAGTAGACCGCAAGCGGAGGCTCATATGACCCCACGAGTAGTGCTGACAGTGCTCATCTGCGCGTTGTGGACATGGCTGCTTTCTCCCGATGCACGTGCATGGAAACCAGAGACCCACGTGTACACCGCCAACGTCATTGCGGACGATGCGAAGGACGGTAAGGTAACAATACCGCCCTACGGGGAGTTCGAGGTTGCTGAGAACGCCAAACAGGCACTCACCCAAATGGACTACTACCGCGGTGGATCGATCGGGCCGGATGGGTTCCCCGATCTCTGGACCGGACAGTCCTACATCCACCCCAAGACTCACGCGTGGGCAGTGCACCTGTGGGACCGGGCCAGCGAGTACAACGACCCCAAGGTATGGGCCTTCACCTACGGCTTCTACCTCCATATTGCCGGTGACGCATGGTGCCATGACTGGGTGAACGAGCATGCCGGGGGAGCATGGCCGAGCGCGAAGGAGTTCGCGGAGAGCACCGACAAGGCCATACTGAACGTCACGCGACACATGGCGCTTGAGAACACATTTGACAAAGAGCGAGAGAGCGCTGAGAAGCTACGGACGAGCACTATTGCCATCCCGCGCGATTTCGTGCTGAAGGAGATGGTGCTCTATCCTGGATTGCGGTCCGAGATGAACCCAATGGTTCAGGCGCTGGCCAATCTCTATGACGAGAAGCAGAAGGACAAGGATAAGAGAACACTGGGGATCAGGACCTACGACGCGCGATGGTACAGTGATCTCGACAAAGGCCTGCGCAGATACGTGCAGGCCAACGAACGCGCATGGAAAGAGGCAGTTGAGAAGGATAAGGATGTCGTCGTGGCTCTCGAAGACAACATCGGGGGCTGGGCGGAGGACAACCTGCTGTCCATGCTGGGGGCTCCCGATGTTGTAGCTATCGTCGCTAACGCTCCGGGTAAGGTGGTCGAGGCCCTGGCCGACAGCATCACATTCCTCCTTCGAGCTGCGGGCATCGACATCGATGTTCTCAAGAAGCTGAAGGACAGCATCGTCAATGCCTTGATGAAGAGCACGATCGGGATGACGAAGGATGAGTTCGCCGAGATGCTGCGAGCCGAGGCGGATATCGCGCTGTTCTCTGATTCGTACGCCGACATACAGCGGGAGATCGGGGTCGTCCCCACACAGGCGAGCTGGCCTCACGGACCGGTAGCTGTTGAGACCGACGAGGCGAAGGCGGACGCGTACGTCGAAGCAGTCAACGTCAACGGCCCCCTCTACAATACCATCATACTCGGCAAGATAGCTCTCCTCAGCCCCGAAGAGTTCGAGAGACTGGCGTGCGCGGCGCAAGCGGGGCCCGGGGTCGGGGCGACCCGCAATCTGCCCTCCAACGTGATGCTCGAAAGCTGGCTCGATGGCATTGACTTCTCGCGCCAGTGTCAGTGGAAGAAGGGAGAAAGGGAACCCGCCGCGCGCTTCCTGGGCTACTCGGACCCGCACGAGTCGCCGGTCTTCCGCCGCATCTTCAAGCCCTATCCGCCCATCTTCCAACCGACCTCAGGCATCGCTCTCGCTGCCAAGGGGGGCTGAGGAAGGCACACTGGCGGTCTCTCCGGAGCGCAGGCGCGCGGCGTACCCGAACGCAGAGCGGGCGCCTTTGGCCGGCTTCTTCGGCGCGCCCCGAGCGAAGCGATCGCTGCAGATGGCCAGGGAAGTGTGGGGTAGGGACGGACTTGGGATAGGGTGCCCTTGTCAGATGGCAATGAGACACCTCTGACAGCCCTGTAGGCTTGGCTGTGAGTCCTGACCACTCTGTCACACCGGACCTTTGGACGGCGCCGTCGGGCCCCGTTCTCTTGTCAGGAGCGTGTCTGCGTGGAGGTCCTCCGAACCCCCCTTGCCCTGATGATTCGGTCCATGGTGTTGAGTGCTCAGGCTGCCGGTCAGCAGCGGCTTCTTTGGCCCTGTCCGGCCTCAGCCAAAGTGGGACTTTTGGAGCTCCGCGGGCTGTCGGGCCCGATCCAATGTTCTGACGCGACAACGGTTGTTCCGTCGCCAGAACCTACGGATTCTGTTGCATCAGGGTAAGACCCCTGATGCAAGAGAATCTCTCAGAACGGCGCCAGACGCTCTCCTGGGGAGTCTCCTGAATCATGGTCTCTCACGATGATTCAAGAGACTCTGTAGACCAAGGCGCCAACAAACGCGTGGCAGCACAGGTGTTCAGCGGAGCTTCTGGCAGGACTGCGGCCCACCCCGACGCACCATTGTGGGCGACGGCCCCGGGGCACCTCGACTCCGGCCGTCTCCTCGGCTCAGGGTCACTGCCTGGGCTGCCTGCGCTCTCCAGCCTGAGCATTGACAAGAGGGCCTCCGGACGACATAATCTCTCCGGCTGACCAGAGGCAAAACAACCGAAGTCGCAAGCTTACGCGCTCAGCCCTTGACGCGCCTGCTTACACCATCCGGCATTCCGGGTGGTGCCAGTAGGCGCGTTTGGCGTGTGTGCATCAAAGTCGCGTGAGGAGAGTCGCCATGGAGACCTTGCTCGACCTCGTGAGTCGGAAACCGACACCTGAGCCGTGGGAGGAAGGAGACAGCATACCGTGGGATGAGCCAGGATTCAGTCAGCGGATGCTCGCGGAGCACCTCTCTCAGGCACACGACATGGCAAGCCGGCGAGCGCCCAAGGTTGAGGAGCATGTGCGTTGGATTCATTGGGAGGTGCTCAGGCAACGCCCCACGCGCATCCTAGATCTGTGCTGCGGCCCGGGCCTGTATACCAGTCGCCTCGCCGCCTTGGGGCACGAGTGTGTCGGCATTGACTTCTCTCCGGCCGCGATGGCCTACGCTCAGGAGCAGGCGGCTACGAACAAGCTGGCTTGCCGCTATGTACGAGAGGACATCAGGCTGGCCGAGTTCGGCGCCGGCTTCGGACTTGTGATGATGATCTTTGGTCAGTTCAACGTCTTCCGTGCAACGGAGGCGCGCACACTCCTGAGGAAGGCGAGGCGGGCACTCACTGACGGCGGCGTTCTGATCCTGGAGGTTCACACACTTCCCGCGGTAGAGCGCATGGGCATGTGCGGAGCATCCTGGTACTCCGCGGCACAGGGCCTGTTCTCGTCTCGACCGCACTTCGTGCTGGAGGAGCACTTCTGGCACGTGGAGACGAAGGCCGCTACCACACGGTTCCTCGTGGTTGACGCCGCGAGCGGCCGCGTGGCTCGGCATGCTTCGACGACGCAGGGATATTCCGATGACGAGTATCGCTCACTGCTCGCCGAGTCAGGCTTCGATGATATGAGTTGCTCGCCATCACTCACGGGGCGGGCGGATCGGAGTCAGGCTGATTTCGTTGTTCTGTGGGCCCGCGCTGGCGTCGGCGCATAGGCCCTCGTGGACTGATGGAGGGTGAACCGAGGCATGCCTGAGCGCCAGTTCGAATGGGTCCCAACAGACGACCAGGTGGTCGAGGCGTTTGCGCTGTTGGGCATCCCCGCGGCTGATCGGGAGATGGAGCTGCGGGGTTCGTTCAACCGGACTTTCCCCTACACCGATCCCGATGGCCGGCGGCGCGTCTCGTTGACCTTGAGATCGCTGGGGATCTCCCTTGCCGCCTCGACGGTCCGCAACATCTTGCTCCGCTCGCGCCCCAGACCGGAACGCGCTCCTCGCGTGGCCGCCGAGCTGGAGGAGGCCAAGCCACGACAGATCGTCGCTCGCCACCCGAACCACGTCTGGAGCGTGGACCGGACCCGAGTGTGGCGCCGGGGCATCTTCCCGACCTGGGTGCTGGCTGCCATGGACCACTATTTCCGGAAGGTCGTGGCATTGGGCGCCCTGGAGGGTCCGAACGCGGGCTGGGTCATCGAGGCAGTGGAGCAGGCGTTCCGCTGTCACCCTGCTCCCAGACACCTCATCACCGACCAGGAAGCGGTGTTAACCTGCCACGCGTTCAGGAATCTCCTAGAGCAATGGCAGGTGAGACGACGCTTCGGCGCGGCAGGGCAGCACGGGTCCATCGCGGTCACCGAGCGACTGTTCTAATGAATGTCGCCCAACGAAGTAATGGGCGACATTCATCAGAAAGCGAGGAAATGCCTGAAGAAAGACGTTCGCGCAATGTTACTTCATTGCGCGAACGTCCGTAGAGCCTGAAGCGCAAGTGGCTATGCCGAGTGCCGATCATCCGCGGACTGGATCATCTGGGCTTGATGCTGGGCGAGTTCGAGCACTATCACAACCACTGGCGAGCACACTGTACGCTAGGCGGTGCAGTTCCCGCGCTCGTGCATGCCGGCCGGCACTGGCAGACGCCCGACCGCACAGCCAACCGCGCCCCCGACCGCATTGAGCGGCGCTTCTTCACCACCGCGAAGCTCACGGCCTTCCGACTGCCCGGAGCGCCCTATGGAGCTTCGCATATTGCAGTCACGGCGGCAGAGGTTTCGTAGAGCTTCCTGACGTGTTCTGTCTGAGTCTCGCCCTGACTGCATCAGGCGAGACTCAGTAGCCATCGCGGTCGAGCCGATGGCGACGTTCCTTTGGCAGAGCCGCAGCGGGCAGCCCCGGCCCGGCAGCACGTCTTTCACTCGGCAGCTCGGGGCCCGCGGGGCGGGCGACGGATTCACGCTCAGCTGCGTACGATCCCCGGACAGGAAAGCGAGAGCCCCCGCACAAGCTCAGCTACGGTATCACCCCTCGTTGACCGCGGCATGCGGATGCTTCTTCGCTTCTTGATGACCTCGATGGCCTCCGTCCGCTTGCCTCCTGGATCGCGGGCTAGATCTCCACAGCGTCCGCAAAGACGAGGCGCCGCTCGGTCTTGGGCAACTGCATCATCCCGAGATTGACTCCGCTCGGCTCGTCAGTGAAGAACCGTTCGTATTCGCGGATGACGATGCGGAAGCGCCGGCTGCCGCGGGGCTGGGGCAAGGTCACCTGGCCGGTCCAGGTGGTTACTTTGGCTTGAGGCGTAATGGCGAGCATTTCGGCGGCTCCGCGCAGGACCGTTCGAACAGAAGGCGAGGGCTGCGTGAGAGGGAAGACCGCGTCCGGCACGGGGGTCCAGGCGAGATCCCCTTCCACATCGGGGCGCCGGGTTTCTACAGTGACCTCGACTTCGGAAGGGCCCTTGCCGGCCCCCGCTTCGCTGTACGAGATGCCGGAAACGGACACGGTGAGAAGGTGAAGTTTGGCCGGATCGAAGGTGAGAGCGACCGAGCGATCGGGGGTAAGTTGCGCAAAATCGGCGAGAACGACGCGAGACAGGTGAGCGCCCGGCACCGATTTCGGCTGATAACGGGCCAGGGCCAGGCGGATGAAGGGAAAATACGAGGCGCCCGGATCTATCTCGAGGTCGCAAAACCAGAGTCGCCGCTCTTCATCGTAGTCCACCTTGTGACCGGCTGCCGAGACCGCGGCCCCCGGCAGTTCGTCGAGGCTTAGATCATTTCCCGTCTCCACGGCCTTCTTGAAATTCTGAAAAGATGGGGCAAAAGGCGTTGGAGTCGGGCTGGATTTCCAGATGGGGTCTATCCCCCACTGGGTCACATAGGGCTTGAGGCCCTCGCGTATCGGCTGAGGGGCCGCCGTCAGGATGCTAGCCCTACCAGCGCCCTGGGGAGGCAGCACGACGCCCAGGAGTTCTCCATCACCGGAGGAATACCAGGTCCGCTCCAGATAAACCCGCAGGCCCCCGCCTGCGCGCTTGCTCTCCACGCCCGCGGCAGTCTCCTTCTGCTCCCAGCCGAAGGTCGGGATGACATAAACCACTCTCGGCGCCGCGGGACGGGCGGAGTTGGGTATGTCCAGTTCAATGACGGCGGACTCCCGCGTGATCTTCTTGGGCTCTTGAGCGATCTCGGTGGGGAAATACTCCCGGAACCGCGTCGTCGCGACCGCGTGGTATCGGACTTTCCGATATTTCGTGTCGCCAAACTCGTGGCGCTTGTTGTGCTGTCGAGTGAAGACGATCTCCGTAGCCTCACGCGGAACCGAGATTTCGAAAGCGTGGGCCTTCCCGGAAATGACGCGAGGCTTGGGCTCCGCGAGCAGGTCAACAGGCTCTTCCCACTCTGCCAGCATGTCTAGCTTCAGCGTGCTCTTTCCGTGAATGGGCGTCTTGCCTTGCAGGATGGCAAAGGTCGCTCCCAGGAGTTTGACGGGCGGCAGCATTCCGAGTGAGGGGGCCAGGAGCGGTTGTTGAACCGCGTGCACGAACGCGACCTCCCGGAATGGGGTGAGCATCCAGTGTCCTCCCTGGAGAGCCAAGTCCTTCAGCGAGGTGGGTGTCGCCATGGTGACGGCAGGGGCCATCGCCACGGGGGCAGGGGCGGGAGCCATTTCTACAGGCGCCTCTCGAGGCTGAACCGGCGTGAGGATTCTGGGCGTGACCGGCCTCACCGGCGTCACCTCGAGGGGCACGGGAGGAAGGACGACCTTGGGCTCTGCCATCCATTTCCATAACGCCATCAGCCTGAGATCGTTTTCGGCGAGATACGAACTGAGGCGGATGGCCGCGACCTCGGCCTTGGGCAAGAGAACGGTCAAGACTCTCGAGCCTGCGTCCCACTGGGGTGCACCGCTGCCCTCCTTCAGCAGGATGCGAAAAGGTTTGAGGTCAGGCCAGTCTCCGGGAAACTCGACCTGTGTCACCTGGCCCGCAGGGTTTCCGGGAAGGCCCCGCAGCGAGGCGCCCCGGGCCAGCGGGTCGGGGAGATAAGGCAGTTTCAGTGTCTCCGACGGCTCCAGGTCCTGAAAAGAGCCCTCATCCTTGTCGCTGATCCAGGGATACGCGCTCTTGTCCATGCCCGCGGGGGTGTCGAACATTCCGTGGGTTTCCGCCATCAGTTGAGCGGTCTTGGGTGGCGCGGCGTGGCGCTCGCTGACCTCTGCGGTTTGGACGGCATCTTTGGCCGGGCTGTCGTTGAAACTCCGAATGACCAGGCGCTCTAGGGATTCGCCTTCCCGGGTCTTCTTGCGAAGGACGAGCGGGGGAGTGGCGATGGGTTCAAACCGCCTATAGGTAAACGGCGGGGATGGGGATGAGGGTATGGCGGCCGATGTATCGGGCGCATCGGGCGGGAGGCTGTTGCACGCCAGGTCCACCGCTCGAGCCCGGAGGCGATAACCCATGCCGAATCGAAGCCGAGGCAGCGAACCGGGCCGGGCGGCAAAACGGGTCTCCATCTTGAACTCGGTCATCGCCTTGTTTTCGATTTCTTCCGGTTTATCCTCTGGGTTGATGGCCTTGCCGGGGCGGGGAGCGCAAAGGCTCCAGCCCTCCCAGTGGAAGAGGGATTCGTGGAGATAGAGGTCATCGGAGGAGCCGTCCGCTGCCTGTGTCACCGCGGTGGAGATGAAGCCCTCGTCCTCCAGGTTGAGGGTCTTGCCCACGTCAATGAAGCGGTAGGTTCCCACGCGCTGACAGAGGGAATGCCATCTTCCGGTCTGGTCATCCCAGACATCAATCCGATGGCCCCGGACGAGGTCTTCCGCGTAGAGGGTGACATCACTTCCCCCCTCCAGGTTTTCCTGGTTCTTGGCCGCGGACTGGAACGCCTGGGAGAGGCCGACGGCCCGGCCGGTCCTCACGATGGATAGGCCGGCAGACCTGAGGGAGGGCACGCCCGCGGATTCGGGCGTATCCGCGGTCCTATGTCGGGGAGATTGCAGACGAAGGAGATTGTTGGCGAAATCCATGGCTTTGAGGGCCGCCCCGTCCACGTCCACCTCGAGGACGTCGTAATACTGCGAATTGCCCAAGTTCAGCAGGCCATTCGCGATTTCGGGGTTTGCAGGGCGGGGCGCGGCCTGGAACCGCATCTGGGCCTCGTCCAGAACGTATTTCGTCCAAGGCGTAGAGATATCCGTCATCACCGTTGTGGGTGGCCACGTGACCACTACTCGAACCCGGGCCGCGGCGGGAATCCCCGGCCCCAGGGGCACCTCCAGGTCCGCCACCAGCCCCAGTCGCCGCAGTAACTCACCATACTTGCCGAGGACCGAGACCATTTGATGAAAGTCAATCTCCGGAATCTTGATCAGCGCCTGGAGGACTTTTGGCTGTTTTGTTACAGGATCCGTTATGACTCTATTCAGGGGGCGATGAAACCACTTGGCCTGGAAGAAGTCCATGGGGGGATTCGGCTGAGCCCTGGGCGGCACGGCTTTGTAGCGGTTCATGGCCGTCTGCAATTCCCGCAGAACGGCGGCTTCCCGGTCAGGGGCCACCATGGTGGCGGCCACTTGCGGCTCCCGGTAGAATCCAATCTGACCAAATGCCTTCGGATCCACCAGTGACCTGGCAGCCGGCAGCTCCGCGGCGGACTCAGTGGCGATCTTCTGGTATTGCCCCTTGAGGAAGGACAGGACATGCTTTACCGGGTAAGAGAAAATGAGCCGGTCCTTGAGGTCATTGAACTGGTAAGGCCGGACATACGTCGAGGACTTGAACAGGGCCTGCCACAGTTCCGTCTCCGGTTCAGGGCTGACCCGAACGCCTGCTATCGTCGGTCCGCCCTCGAATTGCACGGAAAAGGCGGCTCCCTTCACCTTACCCGGCCAGTCCAGGAAATCAGGGAACTGCGAGAGGGTGGGCTTGGGCAGGCCTTCATCTGTCTGCAGGCGGGGAGAGACCAGGATCGACAATCTCAAGCGTTTGGGCAATCCGGCCTGAGCCGGTCCCAAGATCCCATTCGGCAGAGCCGTCCAGAGCAGAGTCTGCTTCTTCATCTTCCCTCACTCCTCACGCGAACGCTTCGCAGTAGGTCAGCCAGTGATTCTCGCCCATCAAGTCCGCGAAAGCGGGAGCCGGAGACCCCGCGAATTCCCTCCTGACGCTCATGTCCACGCTGACGCTGAAGAACAGAATCTCGATTTCTACAGTCAGGGTGGCCTCGCCCCAGACTTTATTTCCAACCGATTCGTACGTGAGGCCCAGGTAGAATTCTACGGAGATCGTGATGATGCCGAGGATCTCCAGGCCGCCGCCGCAGCGCAGATATCCCGTGAGCACCGCGGCCTCACCTTCCAACTTGAAGTAGATGCCCGCCATGACATACACACCGCCGCTGGCCACGCCAATGTCCAGAGAGAGGCTTCCGCCGAATTCCAGGGAGGCCTCCAGGATCTCGACCCCATCCAGGCCCAGGGCGACGCCGAAGAAGCCTCCTCCGCCGAACATGGAAACGGTGAGAAGGAACGGATTCTCTCGTTCGCAGAAAGCAAAGCGCACCCGGACAGGCTGGCCGTCGAAAGGAATGTTGAGCGCGGCGGACAGGCTGATGTTCTCAAGGCTGAAGACCCCGAAGGCCACACTCGGTATGCCCAGGGAATAGGAGGCTCTTATGCCTTCCGCCGTCACATCCAGGCTCGGCGGATCCTTGAACCCGGTCAGGGGGATATAGTTTCGGAGTTCGTTGATGAACCCCAGCGGACCCGCGAACTCGATATCATCAAAGTCCACATCCACATCCGTCTTGGAGCCGCTCTTGGCGGTGAAGGTGAAGCCGTTGAACTTGAGACGGAGCAAAC
>Ga0315307_1000996_pt1 | contig 12508 bp, 12 predicted proteins | sample TDP2_MG_FD_203079 | JGI IMG/M metagenome (GOLD analysis project Ga0315307, IMG submission 203079) | Freshwater sediment microbial communities from Lake Towuti, South Sulawesi, Indonesia - TDP2 | ecosystem: Environmental > Aquatic > Freshwater > Lake > Sediment | place: Indonesia: South Sulawesi... | reverse complement strand
GATGCAACTGGAGAAGTTCAAGCGAGTCGTTGAGAGGCTCAGGCTCTATCGAGATCCGTCGGTCGGGTGAGGGTGGCCGCGTAACACTGATCGATAGATAAGCTCATATCTCTAGCATCACCTTCAAGACCTTATCTGGTTGTTCCACGATAGTCCGGTAGGCCTGAGAGAGATCTCTTAGGGCAAATCTATGTGTAATCATCCCCGATGTCCCTATTATTTTCTTCGTCATCATTTCGATCACTCGGCTATAATCTCGACATGAGTACATTAAGGATCCCTTTACCAACAGTTCACGATCTTGGATGAGGGCGATCTTTGTTGATACCTCTTTCGGTGGAATCCCCACTACTATTATCTCCGAACCCTTCCGGACCGCTTCTATTGCCTCGTTCGTGCCTGACATGGATCCCGTTGCTTCGAATACCACGTCGACCCAATCTCTGCCAAATTCTGAGCGTATCGCAGTGGAAATGTCACGATCTTTCGCGTTGAATGTGTAGTCTGCGCCGAGCATTCTCGCAACTTCCAACCGAAGATCTACTAGATCTGTTATGATAGTGGAACTTGCGCCGGCTGCCTTACAACACTGAAGGAGCATCAAACCTATCGGTCCCGCTCCAAGGATCAGAGCATTATCGCCAACACGAAGGCTAGATCTTCGTACTGCATGAAGCGCTACCGCCGCAGGCTCAACCAAGGCTGCGTCCTCAAAAGACATCTCGGCCGGGATCCTGTAGGTTTTCGCCCAATTCGCAACAAAGTACTCGGCCATTGCGCCGTCGGCTTGGAAGCCAATTACCGCGAGCTCATTGCATATGTTATATCTGCCCGCCTTGCAGTGATAACAGCTGCCACAAGTGAGAGACGGCTCTACGACCACCTTTTCTCCTTTCTTCACATTCTTGACTAGGTCGCCGAACTCCACTATTTCTCCGCTGAACTCGTGGCCTTGGACCACAGGATACTTGACGAAAGGATGTTTCCCTAGGTATGCCGATACATCAGAGCCGCAGATTCCACAGGCCTTGACATGGATCAGGACCTCAGACGGCCCTGGAGAAGGAATTGGAACCTCTTGCACAGAAACCTTCTTGGGTTCTTCCAGCACAACACGGATCATTCTCAACCGCCTTCTTCAAACTTGGTGCGTCATTCATTCGGTCTTATGACAACCTTAAGCTTCTTACCTGGCTTGCTCACGATCTCCAGCGCCCTCCCATATTCTTCTAGAGGGAAGCTATGGGTTATGAGCTCCTTAACCTTCACCACGCCCCTCTCCATGACATCTATCGCGCGGCCGAAGCAGTGAGTCTGGGCGAAGGAGCCGACAATCTTGTACTCGTTCTGGAAGATCTCGTAGGGGGAGACCGAGATCCTAGCCTCCTCTGGACAGACACCGTAGACCACTATCTTGCTCCCCTTCTTGGCGAAGTCGAAGCATTCCTGCACGACCTCTGGCTTCCCCGTGGCATCTACGATAATGTCGAATCCCCTAGGCTCGAGATCCCTTATCTTCTCGCGGTGCAGAGAAAAATCCTCTCGATCCACTAAAACTACATCGTCAGCCCCAAGTTTCCTCACCAAATCCAGTTTGAACTGTCCAGGATCAGCCACAACAAGCCGCGCTACCCCAGAATGCTTGATCATCTGAGCCAAGATTATCCCCGTTGGCCCGCAGCCGAAGAGAAGCACACGATCTCCCGGTTGAACGTCGATCACATCCATCCCATGTATCACGCAGGCTGTAGGCTCAGTCATCGACGCCTCTTCAAACGAGAGGCTATATGGAATGCGAAACACCTTATCATGCCCGACCACGATATACTGAGCGAAACCTCCCGAGGCGGTGACGCCGCGCGAGAAGAAGTTATCGCAATAAAGCGGCTGATCGCGCCGACAGTAGTAACAGTATCCGCAGAGCACCGTGTTGTCCGCCGTCACTCGATCCCCGACTTTGAAATCCGTAACATTACGTCCTACCTTGGCAACGGTCCCCGAAAACTCGTGGCCCGGGATGAGTGGAAACTTCGATATGAAGCGTCCATGGTGGATATGGACATCCGTCTTGCATATTCCGCAAACAGCCACCTTGATGACGACATCGTTTTCTCCGCAGACAGGGTCGGGGACCTCTCTAACCGCAAAACTTTCAGGTTTGTCATAAACCAGAGCCCTCATATCTCGCCCTTGCCTTGATCTTATTGACATGACGGGACTGAGAAGCCTCTAAATAACGTTTTGCTCTGGTGTATCCGCTGTCGACAACGACAAGCGCGAACAGCGTTCCGCCCAAGCCGCCAGCGGAATGACGGTGAGGTTCTTAACCTCTTCAGTAAACTTGAAATGGGGTATCTCAAGTTTCTCGATTATTTGTAGCTTGTAGAGGCAGCGCGGTACACGTTCTCCACAGGATTATCGCGCCGATAGGATAGTTGTTGATTAGCGAATCGATCAGGTCCCTGATGTCGTCTTCGTCCCACACGCTGACTCGGGAACGAAGGTGGCAAGAATTCCCCAGAGTTGACCTCTGTCATTAGCTGCTGTATTGTTCTATTCTTGACATCGATTGCAGCGCCTGGCACTTTAACCACCTTGATTTTTTCTCTTTTCCTCGGAGCCGGAATGGGGTTCGCCGGGATTTCACCTGCTCATCAGGGAGTTTTCGCGGTTATTCGTCGATCGGGATGCGTTCTTGGGTTCAAGAGTTGCTAATAGTTTTCTCTTCAAAAAACCTGAGATTGGCTTGAAAGGGGCCCGCCAGAGAGCGGACGGCCGTGACCTTCTGCCGCAGATCGATGGAGTCGGACGGTGTTGAGTCCCCCGTGGTCATAGCCACGCTCGGACTGCTCATGAGGATCTTGGCCTTCGATCTGGACAGTCAGCACACCGTGCCTAATCGATGGATTTTGAGCTAGGGTAGTTTCGCTCCGCAGTGTGGGCGGTGGATGGGTTCTTCGACTGTAACGAGGTGATCGTGGGGGCATATCAGCGCGATTTGTTGGTGCTGGTCAATCTGAGGAGGGGGGAGGGATCGATCGGCCGCCCTGTGTGCTATGGTTCTTCTTACGAGGATGGCAATGATCAGTGCGGCGAGGCCCGCGATGGCGATCATGCTCAAGGCATCCGGGGCTAGGCCAGGTCCCGGTACAGTTGTTGTCTCGATGGTTGTGGTAGCAGGGGCGGTCGTCTCAGTGGTGGCGATGACCTGCGTGACCGTTGTTGAGGGCGGGGGTGCGGTCTGCTCAGAAGCGGCTGTCGACGTTATGGTTGATGGTTGTGTGGTCATGACCATGAAAGGCTTTGATGAACTAGTTGTACCACTATGCGTAGAGTCTCCATCCCAAGAGGCAGTTACACTCCAAGATCCAGTTGCATCAGGTGTGTAGGTGTCGCTGTAGCTGCCGTCTGAACCTGTTGTGACAGTTCTGTTCAGTGTTGAGCCGTTGGGTTTCTTGTAGGTTAGTGTTATGGTTTTGCCTGTGAGAGTTGCTTTTATAGAGCCTGAAACAACTATGCTGTTGCCTTCTGTTATTATGTCCTTTGAGACAAAACAGGAAAGTTCAGTCATTGTCTTCCTAACATGAACTGCTATAGTATTACTTTCCGCGCCTTCGTACCTTTCATTTCCTGCCCAGCAAGCTTTGACCTCAAAATCTCCTGCTTGGGTGGTGACCCACTTGCAGCTGTAGTTACCCGATGAGCCTGTGGCAGTGTTTGCGAGTTGTCTCCAGACTTCATCTTCTACAGGCCTGTAACAGATCGAGACCATGGCGTTTGAAACGTTTCCAGTCATTGGGTTGCGTGAAACGATCGCGCCTTCGATAGTGATAGCGTTTTCGATGCTCGTAGTCATCGGTGATAAGGAGATTGAGACCGATGTAGGCACCCTCAGAACAATCACGTTTACAACTTCTCCTGAACTCGAGTCAACCATCGTTATGCTGTCCGACACCGAATTGACTGTGTAGATGTATTTCCGGTCTGGTGAACAGTCCGCATCGCTTTGAAAGTATCCCCTGAGATTGGTGATTTTCGTCATCCAACAAGAATTTGAAAGATCATAGGTAGCCATGGAATGCGCGTCGTTAGAAATCACAAACAGTTTGTCTTTGGCTGAAGAAAGAAAAACTCCGGCAGAACTGGTGATAGCCCAACGGGCCTTACCCAGCTCATAGACATCCCAACAGTCCAGAATTCCCACTAATTCATTGGTATCCATATGAATTTCATAGATCGTGTCAACCCCACCAAAGTAAGCGATTCTACCCACCTCATCAAAGTCACAACACGAGAAGCTGGTTGTACCGCCTATTTCTGCTGGCAATTCTATGGTATTGATAACATCGAGGGTTGAGGAATCAAATATGGTGATAACTGATGGCCCTATCATGTAACCGCTAGCAAGATAGAGTTTTGAGCCGTCGGGAGAGGCGATAACCCTATTGCCAGTGGGTTCCGGGGGCAGATCGATGGATTTCAGGATAGTCATGTTTCTTGCATCAAAGAGGAGCAACTGCTTTGGAATATCTGTTCCGTCGAAGCCGTAATCGATGGCTGCCATTCTATCGTTGAAAAACGCTAGTCTATTTATATTGATCTCTCTGCCGATGCTGAATGTCTCGATCAGCGCGCCGTCCGAAGTGTTTATTGACCAAATTTGGTTGCCTCCCTGAGCGTAGAGTCTGTCCCGGTAGTATCCCATTGCACCCCCGGTGATGTGGCCTAGCAATTGTCCGGAACTCAGATTCAATTTGTAGATGTCGCTGGTGCGAGCGCAAGTTATGTAGCCTACGCCGTCCCCTCGGATCAGAGCCCAGGGTGCGATGTCTTGCTTGTTAAATTTCAATATTTGAACTTCTTTTCCAGTTGGGATATGGACCTTTCGGAGGAGGTTGAAATCGCCTTCGGTCATGTAGAAGTAGTTCGCGTCTGCCGGGTCAATGACTATTGCTCGTTGATCATTCGAAGGTGCTACAAAAATTTCTTTGGTGACCATGTTGCTCAGCATGTCCCACTCCTTGACGTACATTATGTTGGGGGCGCCCGCGCCAGACCAGAATCCAATTATGTAGATTTTGCCTGTCTTCTCGCTAATAGCAAAGTCTGCGACCCCACACTCGATTGGAGTGGAGCACACCAACTGAAAACTATTCAGGTCGAAAACATTGAAGTTGCCAATTCCCTTGCCCTGAATATTAAGTGCGCGCGCTCCGAAATAGGCCTTTGTTTCTTCTGAATTGATGGTAAAGCGCATTGGTGCATAAGGAGGCAATGCCTCATTCGGAAGAATTAACGTACGCTCCACAGCATTACTCGAAAGGTTAAAGGTGAAAAAAACGTGTTGAGTTTCTCCTTCTGGAGAGAGCCTTCCAATGCAGTAAAGAAGTCCTGGATTCTTGACAGAAGGCTCTACTGACTCAAAATGTACACCGGGTACAGAGATCCGATGGTAGGAATTGTCCAAAGTATTGATGATGTATAGCCCACTAGAAGAAGATATGTAAACTGCAGTTTCATTAGGATCTGCACTGATGCAATCCTGGCTCCCGTTTGGATCTATTGGGAGTACTTCCTCAACTTCGTTGCTCTCGGTGTTTACGATCATCACGTTCCTCGGTCCCATATTGGTGACGAAGAGTTTTGATTCGTCTTGGCTCAATACAGCTGACGCTGAACATAGCATGCTTCCCGCGCTGGACACATCTATCGATTTTGTGGTGGTGAAGGTTGACAGATCCACCACCAACAGCGAATCGTCGAACGTGAACGAAAGGTAGGCCGTTCTCCCGTCTCGGGTGATGGCTAATCCTAGAAGACCTGGCGAAAAACTGTAGAACTCACTTATATTTACTGCTACCTTCTCGGTCGTCTCCACAGCGTAGCCCGCGTGAGCGCAAGAAGTGAATAGTGGGATCACTAGAACTGTAATAACGATCATGGCTGAGAATTGTTTTCTCGTCATTTCCATCTATGATAACATTATATCGATCTTCCTTTTATGCCTTTCATGTTTTTAGGGCTCCATTTCATAATTATATTTGCCTATCGTCTTGGTTCTTGCTTCGGGCGTTCACGTAGAAGGCTATCGATGGATCACTTGCTTCATGCACGGAGCTGCTGCGTTAGTATGTTGGGATTTGAGTAGTTTCTGTAGAACTTGACCTTCCCGTCTCTGAGTGATCGATCGCCTATTGCCCCTCGATTGAAATCCATTTTCGGGCGATGTCGAGTTCCATCGGCCCCCAATGCGTGTTCAGGGTTCGTGAACGGACAGACTTGAACCCAATGCGAAGCGTGGAGTCTGCAACAAATCCCTGATCAAACCCCGTGTCATAGCCCATCAGGGCCATAGATAATGACATCAGCACACTGATTTCAGGCTTTGTCCTTTCATGGGTCAGCCCGATAAAGTAGGAGATGAAGACTCCACTTGGGTTGAGGGCGTTATAGACTTTTTTCACGACGGAATCGAGTTTGTCCTTGTAGCTTTGTAGGGATGAGCATGCCAGGACGAGGTCGTATCCTTCGCCGATGGAATCGCGGAATCCGTCTCCGCCAAGGACCTCCATCCTGTCCTCCATCCCATACTCTCTAATGAATTTCTCGGCCTCCTTAACCATTGGTGGCAGGTCGAAGATAACGCCCTTCATGCTAGGGTGCGCGGCTACAACGGCCATCCCGATGAGCCCTGGGCCGCCGCCCAGGTCTAGCATCTTTCGGAATGACGGGAACTCCGGTAGTTCCGAGACGACATCTACAATTATCTGAGCATCGCCAGCCCGCTCGATGCTAGCATACTCCTGCGCATACATCTCCTCGGAGAAGGCCATTTCTGGCGTGGGTGGTGGCCCTTCCTTGATCAGCTTGGACAGGTTCTCGATTGAGGCCTGAGAATGCATCATCTGTAAGGCTGCCCCCAGATATGTTGGGCTGTCTTCCACTAGAAAAGCTTGGGTTATGGGCGAGTTTCTGTACAGACCATTCTTTTTCTGCAGAAGGTCTATCGCCGTCAGGCTGTCCAAGAACACCCCCGTGATTCTAGGATGGGTGCCAATTGCCTGCGCCACTGCGTCGGCTGACCTGGGCTCAGAAAGCTGGTTGAACACATTCAGCTCGATGCCCGTCAACAGCAGCTTCGACCGGATGGGCGCAACGACCATCCTGCAAAGGTCTCCGAAACTAACATTCACTTCAGGCAGCTTCATCATCGAATTTCACTCCCCTCCCAGGACACCCGTATTTAAGCCGATCGATTAGAAGAGAGGCTCCTTCGAGGCTGTGGAAGGGGGGAATTCCCTTCCGCATGCCCTACAGAAGACCGAGTCCGTCGGGCTTGGCGTTCCGCAGTGCATGCAGTACTTCACCGGGCCGGTCGGCGTGGCTGGCTGGGGAACCACGAGCGGCTCATCCCCGATAACGACCAGTGGCTGGGGAGGGCTTGTAGCTAGCCCCGCGATCAGAATGACGAGTCCGACGAAGCCTGAGATCGTGGCGAGGTATGTGAACAGTTGGGCCTCTGGGAGCTTTGCCCCGCCGCCACCTACGACGCCGCTCACTTGCTTTCCTCCGATGTTCGAGATTTCTGCCCAAAGCGAGGAGTTTGGGCTGAGGAAAACCCATAGCGCTGCAGCTACCACAAGGAGGATTATGCCAGAGGCAACTACTCCTCCTCTCATGTCGTTCGCCTCCGACCCTGCATCTGGGTTTCGCCCGAGTTTCACGGGCTCGTCAGGGAGGTTCGTTAGGTCGATCCTTCTTGGCGGTTCTCGATCGATTGCGACGCATTTTTGGGTTCAAGGATTGCTAAGAATTTTCTCTTCAAGAAAAGCTGAGGCTGGCTTGAAAGGAACCTGTCGGGAAGTCTAGAGCCGCGATCGTCGCTGGCAGATCGATCGGTTGCAGGGTTGGCGGTCCCGTGGTCATCGCTGCTACGGCGGCACTGTTCAAGGGGACCCGTGATTCTTTGGTTGGAGCGGCTTATATGAAACCTAAGTGTCCGCTTGAACGATGGTTCTGAGCGGAACGACGAAGCTGTTGAAAACGAGGATGAGGGTCAAGGGCAAGGGAGGCAAGATCGCGGAATACCGGAGGTTCCTCGTCCACATTCCCTCGAAGATTGCGGGGGACTCACAGTTCCCCTTCAAGCCAGGGCAAGAGCTTTCGATCACAGTAGACCCGGAGGGGAAGATCGTTCTGACGGCAACGACCTGAAGAAGGAGGCAGCGGTGACGTCTGGAGCGCCAGAGAGATAATGCGATTGGCCTGACCTGGTGACAAGCTTAACCCATGAAGCAACAATTTCCTAGGATTCATCGATCGGTCGATCGGTGTCTGCACGCTCGCCCAGTAGCCAGTGGGCGCCGGCGGCTAACAGGGCTAGCGATTGGAACCAGCTGAACCACCAGCCGTGTTGCCTGCCGTATGAAGAGTATAGGAAGGTCAGGGCTGTCAAGGCTGCGGGCGGCGCGGCGAAAGGCAGGTTGAGGGAGAAGCCCGCTGCAAAGCGGACCAGGGGATCTTTGTCCTTCGTCTGGGCTCTGATAGGTTCAACTCCGGTCTTGGTGCCCGAAAATATGAGGCCGAGGGCTGCGGCGCCGCCCCTGTGTACATGGGGATCTTTCCTTTTAGTCATCAGTGCTTCAATGGTCTCCGGGCTGCCGGATCCTAGCAGCGACAGCCCAAGGGAGATGACGGAGAACATTCTGACGAGCTTGTCTTTGTCGTCGACGAGGGGATAGATGTGGTCTAGGCCTCTTCGAGTGTTCAGGAGAACCAGGCCTAACGAGGCGGCCACGCCCCTCCGCACGTATTCGTCCTCATCGCTGGCGAGATGTCTGAGGCGCTCTATGCCCTCGCCACTCCCGAGGAGCATTAGCCCGACGCAGAAAGCGTAGCACATCCGCACGTAGTTGCTGTGGTCCTCGGCAAACCGGTCTGCAAGGCTTAAACCTCTTTCTGTTGCTAGGTGGATCAAGCTGAGCGAGAAGAGCGAGCTCAGGCGGATCCATTTGTCGTCGCTCTCGATCAACGGTTTGAGGAGTTCTGCGCCCTTGCGTGTCCCCAGAAAAATCAGTCCAAGCGAAAGGATTGCGTTGCTTCTTATGTCCCATTTCTCGTTGATGTTCCTCGCTGCGTGCAAGATGTCTTTCGGAGCGTTTTGAGAGCCTAAGCAGCACAAGCCTATCGGCATGATCGAACACAACCTCAAGGCGATGTCATGACGGTGTTCTCGTGGGATCGCTTGAAGGCGCTTCAGCCCCTTCCCAGTTCCCAAGAAGGCGAGGCCTAGGGAGAACGCTGCTGACATTCTTACACCCCAATCTTCATCCTTCAGCAGGGGCTCTATGCGGTTCACACCCTTTGCGGTTCCAAGGAAGGCGAGGCCGAGGGAAACAGCGCCTCCCCTTCGCACAAACCTGTCCTTATGCTGGATCAGAGGCTCAATTTCCTCTACTCCCCTGCCCGCGCCGAAATGTTTGAGCCCTTGAGAGTACGCCTTGCCCCTTACCACATACTTGTCGCATTTGCCAAGCGCCACAGCTTCTCACCGCGCTAGATCCCATCAAGTAACCTGAACGCTCTCTCTTCGATGTTGGAGATGTCTGAAATAGTGTCAGCAGCTTCCCTCAACAGCGCTTTCAGCTTCTCTTCGCTTTCTGGGGTGCTCGATCTCTCAAGGATCTCGGAGACCTCGTTCCAACCATGACCTGCCTCCACGAAGAGACTTGCCGACTCATCCAGAGCTGGAGCTCTGAGGTGTTCACGTGCAGCCTCAAGAAACCTTGAATAAAGAAATCTTCCTGCACCGCATTGCTGCGGTTCAAACCCTTCCGGCAGGATCATCTTGGCGGTAAACATCAAGCTCTGGAGCAAGACTTCCCGGTTACATAGGCCTGGCCAAGAGGGAATCTCGTTGGCGGCGCTTCTTTCTCCGGCTACTCCAAGTGACTTTGTCGGTGGATGGAGGTTCAGCTTGACGGTGTCTCTTATGGCCTTGACGACCAAGTCTTCCAATGGCGGTATATCTCGCGGGATCGTAAATAAGTGGAAGGCGTGCGGGCGACACCAGCCCTTCGCCTCAACGTTCCACGCCTTCTCCAGGTCATCATAGTGTATTCTTTGGGTGTCTTCAAACCTGCTGTCAAACAGGTGCGCTTCCCTTCTCTCATCATCATAGCCGATCAGGAGTAGGTAATGCATGACTGCGTGCACCGGCAGGGGCGCAAACGAAAGATGGAACATGTCCAACGGACCGATGATCACCGGCATCTTTCTGTCTATGTCTTCCTTGACTTTTCTCCATGCGTAGTCCCATTTCACACCATCTTTGAACCGATATGTAGCACCGGTCAGAGAAGCCACTTTGCGGTAGAACCTTCTGGGCTCTAAGTAGCCCGGAAAGATTTGAACCGGAGGCTCCGCCCGCCTGAACTTGAGATAGAAGAAGCCTATTCCGCCAAGCCCACACACTATTTCCTCCGAAAACTCGTGGCCACGATAAGCAAACAAGTCCCTTAGCGAAACAATAAAGCAAACGTTTCCTCTACGATGGGGGACATCTTTCATCATGCTTTTCATGTACACCTCAGCTCGATCGATCGATCATGCATGTTGTAGTGGCAGGATTGCACCCCACACGTAGACGTTGGTCTGCGATGGATACATGATTAGTATCATGCGACCTCTGTTTCGAGCGGTATTATGTGTGGGGAGATGTTGTCCGCGGTGACGACGATTCTCATCGCATAGCTTCCCGGAGCGATGTTCTTCGATACGGTGATCACAAAGCTCTGGCCGAACCCGTCGTGTGGGCTTAGGCTGTTCGGTCCGACTGTACGGGTGCTGTTTCCAGTAACTTGGGTTGTGAAGCCGTCCGGCATCTCCAACCGGATGTAGATGCCCTTGACGAAGCCCCCGCCCTGGTTCAGAACCTGCATCACCACTTCGAAGGTGTCTCCAGGCGACACATTCTCAGGGGGAGGTGATACCAGTTCTGCCTTGAACCTTGGCTCTTCGAAAAGGGGACGACCGATCCAAACCCAAGCAGCAACCACAAGGAGGAGCGCAACCACCCCGAGGACCGCCGCTGCTGAAGCCTTCATTTCTCTTTTCCCCGAAGAAACAAGAATCCGCCTACGACAAAGAGGCAGAGGAAAGCAAGCCCGAAGGCGAACACCGTCCAGGCTAGCCATGCCGTAGGAACCGAGACGTAGGGGGCTGTGTTGATTTTGCCGCCCTTCTTTATGCCTAGTAGGACACCTAACACTGGTGGGCCGAGCGTCAGGGTGACGACGGCGGCGACTGCGAGGGCACCTAGGAGGAAGAGGTTTGATGCCTGCCGATAGTTGGTTTCCCTGGCTGTAAGGACGATTGTGACGCCGATTAAGACGATGAGCAGGCCGCCTATGGCAAGGGTGTAGGCGGTCGTCGGCGAAAGAACAGACCTCATTACGCCTTCCACGTCTAGCAGGGTGCCTACGTCCCAGGTCGCGAGGCTGCCTCCATGTAGCAGGCCAAGTCTGTCCATGGTCTGGTTGTACATGGCTGCCATGCCGAAGGTGTAGCCTATCAGCATGCCTCCGATCGCAGCGATGAGAACCCCGGCAGCTCTCAAGATTCTGGGCTTCACTCTCTTACGTCTGCCTTGATCTCCGTTTTAGGCTTTAAGGATTTTCAATCGATCTGGCAGGGGGCCCTACAACGTTCCTGGACCATCCCTTCTACCGTCGACGAGCGTGACGACTCGATCGATCGAGCGCTGCCGTTTCTGGTAGACCTAACTTTCTGGACAGTTGTTGCGGGAGTGATAACCTTTGACGTCCGTTGGGTGCTTCGGTCGAGGAGGAGAGAACTGAAGGGTGCAGCGGTGGCGGTCATTGCCGTCGCTCTGCTCTGGGCTGGAGATCGCTGGATCTGAGTTGGTCATTCTGTGCCATCCTATCCTTGCTCGGGAAGACGCTGCTGGGAGGGAGATGGAGAACGCGGACATGGCTGTGGCGGCGGGGGCTATCAATGTCTACTTCAGGTGGGGAAGTATCTGACTTGCTTCGGTCTAGTTCAAGCACTGAAGGACGGTCGCTCCGCCAAGTTTGGAAGTATGTGGAATAGCTACCTTTTCTTGGGTCCATGAAGAATGATCTGGATAGAATCTCTGACTTTCTTTTCATCTAGTCTAGGGTTATAGTGCTGATATATCGCTAGCGCTTGAGCGTCTTGGGCAAGTTCCTCGATGGATTGAACAATGAATTCAAGGCGGTGAGCACCGATAATGCTGCCCATTATTTCCGAATCAATGGCTTCTGCGACAACTGGTTTCCTGGGCGGCTCTTCGTCGAACAATGCCAGCAAATCCGTCTTGTCTTTCAGAGCCTTACGCCGCAACCAGCTTACGCGCCTCGCCGACATTGTCGGACCCTTCGTTGCGAGGTCGTAGATTCTGTCTCTGAGAGCTTTCACTTTGAAGAGAAAGAGCAGTGTCTTTGACGGTATGTAGAACGCGCAGTCC
>Ga0315307_1000995_pt1 | contig 12530 bp, 13 predicted proteins | sample TDP2_MG_FD_203079 | JGI IMG/M metagenome (GOLD analysis project Ga0315307, IMG submission 203079) | Freshwater sediment microbial communities from Lake Towuti, South Sulawesi, Indonesia - TDP2 | ecosystem: Environmental > Aquatic > Freshwater > Lake > Sediment | place: Indonesia: South Sulawesi... | reverse complement strand
TGTGACGACAAGCCTTGGAAAAATTGATTCAAAGCGCTGAGCTGCGCCACCGTAAATTGTGATGCCAGATCGGGAGGAAACGTAATCGAACCCGCACTAACCAAGTTGCTAAAGTTCAAAGCGTTTCCGAGCAGACCCAACCAGAGAACTGGCTGAACTAGAGTAAGAACGAACACTACTGGTGCCTTGTACCATTTCTTGAGTTCGCGGTTAGTTAAAGCCCACAGCCCGTGGAGTTTGCTCTTGGAGATTTGGTTCAGTTCACTCATCGTCTGGCCCTCCTCACAGTCATCCTTTGCGCAAAAACAGCCTCTCCTGATTCTTCTGTGTCACGCAAAGACCTGCCAGTGTACTCAAGGTAAACCTCATTCAACGTAGGCTCGGTCAGTGTAAGCTTTGTCACAGTGTACCCTTTTCTCCGCAGGGCTTCAATGATAAAAGGCGTGGTTACCTCGCCGAATTCCGCTTTGATGCGATAGGTTCCATCTTCCTTTCGGACTTCTTTAACATGCTCGACTTTTTGGATCAAACCAGTCACATCCTCATTTTCTTTTATTGCCAGAGTTATCAAATCCCCGCCCAAGCCGTGTTTCAGTTCCTCTGGAGAACCCACGACCACTATTTTCCCGTGGTCAATTATGGCGATGCGGTCGCATAGAGAGTCAGCCTCTTCCAAATAATGCGTCGTCATAAAAAGCGTCATGCCAAACTCTTTTTTTAACGTTCTAATATACTCCCAAGTGGCAGTTCTGGTTTGAACATCCAAGCCTAATGTAGGCTCATCCAAGAACAGTACTTTAGGCCTGTTTACTAAACCGCAGGCAAGTTCCAGTCTTCGGCGCATGCCGCCTGAGTATGTTTGGACTTTTTTGTCTTTGAATGCCGTCATTTCAACAAGGTTTAAGAGGTCGGCGGCGCGTTTTTCGGAAATTTCGCGGGAAATCCCGTAGAGGTCGGCGCATAGAAGTATGTTCTCGTAGCCTGTTAAGTCTTCATCAGCTGTGTATTCTTGCGGAACAACGCCGATGATGTTTCTGACCGCGTTGGCTTCCCTTGCTATGCTGTAGCCTAAAACAGAAGCCTCACCCTCAGTCGGTTTTAGAATGGTTATCAGCATGTTAATCGTTGTCGTTTTTCCAGCACCGTTAGGTCCTAAAAATCCGAAGACTTCGCCCTGTTTAACGCTGAAGTCAATGTGGTCAACTGCCACAAGACTGTGATTGAAGACTTTTGTCAGGCCTTCGGCCTTAATTACGTCCTCACCCATGTTGATCACTCTTCAGTTTCTTGTTTATCTCCTCAAGCTTCCTTGACGTCTCTTCTACAGCTTTTATAGCCTCATTTAAGGATTGCTCGGAGAACTTCTCTTGAAGCGTGCTGCCCAGCTGGAAAAACGCTATGGCAAGCCGCCTGATTGAGTTACGGATTTCAACGGTTTTCTCGGGCGGTATTTTCATGAGCAGACTGTCAAAGAAGGGCGCTGGAAGGAAGCCGACTTCTTCTCTAAACTTCTTTCTTATATTTTTCTGTTCCTCAAGCAGTGATTTTCCACTTTCTGTTAGCTCATAGCGTTTTAATCCATTCTCGGTGGGCAACTCTTTAATGTACCCGTTATCCTGCAGCCAAGATAATAGAGGGTAGATGGATCCTGGGCTGGGTTTCCAAAAGCCGCCTGTGCGTTTTTCGATTTCCTCCATTATCTCTGATCCTGACATGGGCTTCTCGTTGAGGGCTTCTAGAACTTGATAGCGTATGAAGCCTTTGGGCACCATGGCGGTGTGTCTCATCCATTTTCTGTGAGCGAACATGGCTTATCACTATTGAACTCAAATGTGATATCAAATGTGATATTTAAGCTTAACTCTCACAAAATACAAATCACAATTAACTTATCACTGTGCCAACACTTTTACCCTTAACGGCTGCCAAAATGTTTTCAGGTTTAAACCCGTTCACAACGACCAACCGCACTCGCGTACGTTTCAGAATCTTGACCGCTTCAGGGTCGATTATTTGGTGTATCCCTGCTTTGTGCTTGTCCTCAGAAAAAACATTGGCCAGGTCTTCAAGCGACAAGTGGTCGAGCTTAACGGCATCTCCGTACTTTTTGGGGTCCTTGTCATAAACGCCATCCTGATCTGTACCCTTTACCAGCAAATCAGCGTTTGTGCGCTCCGCGACCAACGCCGCAACGGTGTCGGTTGTCATGCCGGTTCTCAGGCCGCCCATAACCAGAATCTTCCCTTCACTCAGGCAATCCGCAGCTTCGTCAACCGTTAAAGGCATGGTGCTGCAGCTCATTTTCCCAAGTTTCTTAAGGAACAGCTGAGCGAAAATTCGTGAAACAGAAATCGCAATTTCGTCCTGAGCTTGTTCGTCAAGTCCCAAATTCTTCGCGATTGCAATAAGTTCTCTCGCCAGTGTTCCGCCGCCGACAACCACCGCAACCTCGTGACCTTGCTCTTTCAGAGTTCTCAACAAGGAAACGTATTTACTGATCAGTTCCGTGTTGACTGGTGACGCCACCACCGAACCGCCTACTCGCAACACAACGCGCATGGTTCATACCTTAAAGGTTATAATATGAAGTTCAAGTTAAAAATCCTTTAGAAAAATCTGTCCGTTCGCTTCTTTAGTTCGCATCAATATTTATTTGAAAACGAGAAGAAATATTTTTAACATCGTACCAAGAGCAGTTAGAAAAGGTGAAGCGACTATGTTTGAAGAGTTTGGGTTAATCGGCAATGTAATAATTCTCCTCGCTTCACTAATCGTTCTGGACAGAACCAGCGATTTGACAATTACCAATTCAATCACAATCGCAGACCTTACTGGCTTTGGAAGAACGGCCACAGGTTTTATCTTAGTTGCCTTCTGTACATCCCTATCCGCACTCAGCGTTTCTATTTTCTCAGCAGTAGGACTGCAAACCATAGACGTAGCTATTGGAAATGCCTTAGGTTCAAACATTGTAAACATCGGCTTAGTTCTTGGCGTCTGCTTTTTCTTGGCTGCTCTAAAAAAGTTGGATCACTTGAAACTTATCCCGTCCATGACGAAAGAAGAGATCGGAAGCCTATACTTTGGCCTCTTTATTGCCTCAACTATTCCTTTAGCTTTGATTTACATAGGATATGCAAGCAGGGTCATAGGACTAATTCTCTTAGCAATCTTCTTAATTTACACTGTTTGGTTTTTGAGAAATAGAATTGTGAAGGGAGAAGGCACGTTAAGCGGCGAACGCAAAAAAGTTAATTGGTACCTGTTGTTGACGTCTTTGGGTGCTGCAGGAGTGGTTATTAGCTCTTATTTTTTCATCAACGCCGCTGTCAACATCGCTAGCAGCGTAGGCGTATCAGCTATTACTGTAGGTTCTACAATCGTAGCCTTTGGTACAAGCGTACCAGTACTAGTAGTAAGCGTTGGTTGTGTACGAAAAAGACATTTGGACGTAGCCATAGGTAACATTGTTGGAAATTGCTTTATGAACACAACATTCATTTTGGGAATCCCACTACTAGCTTCACCTCCGAATGTTGGCGTGGTGGCAGCTTTCTCTAATTTGGTCGTGTTCTCGGTAATAACCAGCCTCTTCTTGTGGTATTTTCTCTCAAGCGAAAAGATTAGCTGGAGAGAAGGCGCGCTGTTGCTTGTGTTGTACGCCTTGTTTCTGATAATAAGCTTTAACGGCTACAGGTCTTAAAGGATGAAACATTGTGATCTGCACTGAGAGGATGACGATTGATGCTTTGCCGCCGTTCAGTTTTGACCTGAGCGCAGAAATCTTCGCCAACGGCGATAAGCAGATTCGCACCTACGAGAAAGGCAGGTTTCGGCAAATAATAAGGACTGATGGCAAGCTCATTCTCGCTACTGTAGAATCCGTGGGCACCGTTGACAAACCAAAATTACGCGCTGAACTGAAATCGGACAGAGAGCTAACCCAAGAGGACAAGAAAAAAGCAGAAGAAGCTATCAATGTTCTTTTCAACTTGAATTTTGACCTAGCGCCCTTCTACGAGGAGGCAGGGAAGGACAAGGTAATGGCTTGCTTGGCTCAGAAGCTCAGAGGTCTAAAAAGTCCGACAACACAGACCGTTTTTGAGGCCTTGGTCGATTCGATCGTTGAGCAGCAGATCTCGCTGAAAGTGGCGAACGGCATAGAAAAGAAGTTGATCAAGAAGTTCGGCGATGCCTTGGGTTTGGAGGGTGAGGTTTACTACGCCTATCCAACGCCGCAGAAGTTGGCTTCCGCGAGCAGCGAAACGCTACGCCAGTGCGGCTTAAGCTTTAGAAAAGCAGAGTATATCAAGTCAGTTTCAACGCTTATGATGGAAGGTAAGTTGGACTTGGAGAAGCTCAAAAATTATGATAGCTCTGACAAAATCATAGGGGAGCTTGACATGGTGAGGGGGGTTGGAGTGTGGACCGCGGAGCTTACGATGCTTAGGGGGATGCAGAGGTTGGATGCGCTGCCTGCCGAGGATTTGGGCTTGAGGCGCGTCATTTCGCATTACTACTGCGGCGGGACAAGAATCACCAGCGCGCAGGTACGGCAGATAGCCCGGGACTGGGGAAGATGGAAGGGGTTAGCCGCCTATTACCTCACTGTAGCCGAGATACTTGGAATAGAAGTTTAACCTGCTGCTTATCTGATGAGTTTCCTTTTCATCAGGTTTATGCTTAGGATAAAGAAGACTGTGGTCACCGCGCTGATCCAGGCTATGCTCAGAAGCATTGTCGTCTCAGTGCTGAGGCTTAGGAAAGTGTCGATTCTGCCTAGAACCAGGCCTCTCGTCAGGTTTGCTATGTGTGTTAAAGGCAGAATTGTCACTGCCGCCGTCTGAACTGGACCTGGCAACGATGAAAGTGGGAAGAATGTCCCGCTTAATAGGAACATGGGCGTAATCAGCAGGAACGAGGGATAGTTGAAGAAATCTATGTTCTGCGCGAGGGCTGTGAAACACATGCCTATGGCACCAAACATAAGCCCACCAAAGAAGGCAAGCAAAGGCAGTATGGGAAAAAGCGGACTGGATATCAACCCAAAGGCAGCAACAACCACCAACACGATTGTAGCGTTTATAGTCGCGCGGGTGGCACCCCAAACGAGCTCGCCGGCTATCACCTCTTCAACGCTTACTGGCGTGGCGATTATGGCGTCAAAGGTCTTCTGGAAATACATGCGGACGAAAGATGAGTAGGTGCACTCGAAGAATGAGCCGTACATGATGGCTATCGCTATTAACGCGGGTGCTATGAACTGAATGTAAGAGAAGCCTTCGATGCTTGCGACAAACGTTCCCAAGCCCAAGCCCAGCGCAACCAAGTAGAGGATGGGTTCAAGAACTGAGGGTAGAAAATTCACGTGGATAGTTTTCATGAAGACGTCGAAGTTTCTTCGCCAGACTTTCCACACTCGGTAAGTCAACGTGGGCATTCTGAAGCCCGACTGGGAATCAGGTGATTCGGTCATTCTCTCAGCTTCCTTCCCGTCAGTTTGAGAAAAACGTCTTCCAGATTGGCGTTCCGTATAGTGATGTTTCTGTATGGATATTTTTCTACGAAGCGTTCGAAGACGCCGTGTGGTTGCGCGGTGAAGACGTGGATACGGTCGCCGAAGGTTTCGAAGCGGGCATCTGGAAACTCGGTCTTGAGAGCTTGCATTAGTTTTTCGTCATTGTCGACTTCTAAAACATCTTCGCCAACGTGTTTTTTGATGAGCTCTGCAGGCTGGCCTTGTTCGATGATTTTGCCGTTGTCCATGATCAAGATTCTGTCGCACAGCGCAGCGGCCTCGTCCATGTAATGCGTGGTTAGGATTATGGTGACTCCGCGTTTCCTCAAAGCGCGGACTTCATCCCAGACTAGGTGACGTGCTTGCGGGTCTAATCCCGTGGTGGGCTCGTCAAGGAGGAGGATTTGGGGCTCGTTGATCAGGGCTCTTGCCAAGATTAAGCGGCGTTTCATGCCAGTGGACAGTTCTGAGATGAGAACGCTCTGTTTTTCCTCCAGTTGGAAGAATTTTAGCCCCTCAATGGCTCGTTTTGCTGCTTCAGTCTTTGGAATGTCAAAATAGCGAGCGTACACTAGGAGATTTTTTATGACGGTGAAGTCCGGATCGAGATTATCCTCTTGGGGTGCCACGCCCACCATGCTTTTTATTTCGCGTGACTGCTTGGAGACGCTCATTCCCGCCACGGACAACTCGCCTTCAGTTAAGGGCAAAAAGCAGTAGATCATGCGCACCGTGGTCGTTTTTCCAGCGCCATTTGGACCTAGGAACCCGACGCACTCGCCCTTGTAGACTTCGAAGTCTATATGGTCCACTGCCGTGAGGTTGCCGAACTTCTTGGTCAAATCATGCGCTTTAATGAGAGCTTCTGAAGAAACCATACTCCTTCCTTCATTAACCACCACACACAACAACTTAAGACTACCCCTCCAAACAACAACCCCAAAACTTTCAGACAAAGATGCTCATTCAGTCCCAGAGAGAAAAGCAAACAAGAAAGCCACTCAAACGCAAAAGACGTTAAATAGCCACAAACACCAGACAACTGTGAGGGAAAAAGCATTGAAGAACTGGCAACAAAAACTAAAATTTAGCCCCTTCCCGTCACTCATGGCTTCAAAAAACCAAGCTATCCGCTATTTTTCACGCCGCGACCTCTTGGAAGAAGAAGTTGAAGGAACAGAAAACTTGTTGCAGCTGCCCCAAGTGAGGAAGACCCTCAGCAGGCAGCTAGCGAACGGCGCATGGAAATACCCAGGCAGCGGCAAAGCGCACCTACGCGACGCTGAAGACTACAATCAACTCGAGACTTTCAGGATTTTGAGCGAACTTGTAGAAGAATATGCTATGGACAAACGGCATCCAACCATTGAGAAGGCTGCCAATTACCTGTTCTCTCGCCAGACTGATGAAGGCGACTTCAGAGGAATATACGGGACACAATACACTCCTAACTATTCCGCTGCCATAATGGAACTACTGATAAAAGCGGGATACGCCGCAGACCCACGTATTGAAAACGGGTTTCAGTGGCTGCTTTCCATTCGCCAAAACGACGGAGGCTGGGCGATTCCGCTGCGCACCGCAAGAATCAAGTTAAACACTGGCATTCTGAAGGCGGCTACGCTCGAGCCAAACAAGGCAAGGCCTTTCTCGCATCTGGTGACGGGCGTGGTTTTGCGCGCTTTCGCCGCCCACGAAAAGTATAGGCACAGCGAAGTGGCACGAACTGCGGGTGAACTCTTGGCGTCACGGTTCTTTGAGAAAGACGCCTACCCAGACAGGCAGAGTGTTGACTTTTGGCTGAAGTTTTCGTATCCGTTCTGGTTTACGGATTTGCTTTCTTCCCTCGACTCACTTTCTCTAATGGGATTCACTGTTGACAATCCGCAGATTGCGAAGGCGCATGATTGGTTCACCACACGGCAACAAGAAGACGGGACTTGGAAATTAACCCTGTTGAGAAACAAAGACAAAGACCTCAGCTTATGGCTTGGCTTAGCCATCTGCAGAGTGTTCAAGAGATTCTATAGCTGAGCTTTGAAGTGGGTTCTTGCCTATTTGGGTTGTATTTTCTTGCCGCATTTGTAGCAGAAAGCGGCGCTGCTCGGGTTTTTCTCGCCGCAATTGGGACAAACGAGAGGTTCCTTGTAAAGCGACTGTTGAATGTTTTCTCTCGCAGTTTGAAATGCAGCCTGTATTTCCCTAGCGGCTATGGCGAATGCCTTCTCAAGTTCTTGGCTCATTTTGACAAAGGCTTCTCTCACCTCGTCGGATGGCGCTACAACGTTTGCTTCTACGCTTTTCACGGCTTTGGTGCCGCATTTAGGGCAAAAGTACGCGTCTTCTGGGAGTTTTTCGCCGCAGTTTGAACAATTCGTCATAGTCGTTCCTCAATTGAAGAATAAGCGGGCTGGAGATTTAAACGTTAAGGATTGGTGTTTTTTCTGTTTTCAAAGTAACCTGAATTCGGGATTTCAGAGAAAAAGGAGTGGTGTTTAATGTTTAGAGCTATATCAGTGTTAATATGGCTATTCCCAGCAATGTCAGTATCACAGCTATGACGATCAGCATTAGTATTGCTATTATGCCTATGATGATGGCTTTCAGCCAACCGCAATCGAAGAAGTGCTTTATCAAGGCTATCCAGATGAACAGTACGATTAACGTTGCGATGAAGCCTACGATGAAGACCCCCAGCACATCGGCTATGGCTGTCCCTAGAACTGCTATCCACAATGCATCCAAGAATCTCGCCTTGTCCTTCCCCGCCAAAAGTCTTCCCGAAATCCAAAGAACTGGAGACAGTATAACAGCGTTGATGATAACGTGTATTGCCAAGTGTATCAAGAACACATCTAAATTTACTGCCATACAATTTGCCTTCTAGAAATTCTAGTTTTATTGTCTGTTCTATTTAAAAACCTTGCTAACTACAAAACTTGGCGCCGTGCTTCTTGGAACCGCAGCTAAGCTCAGAAGCTGAATTTGCGGCCCTTAGGCTGAGCATCTTGGTTGAATTCTTTTGCGAGCTGTTCAAGGAGCGCTCGCTGCCGAGGCGTCAGTTTCTCGGGAACCTCAACTCCAACGCGAATCAAGAGGTCGCCTTTGCCATAACCTCTAAATCGAGGCATACCTTTGCCTTTCAACCTAATTACCTCGGCGGGCTGTGTTCCCGAGTGAATTTTCACGGTTGTTGGTCCTTCTAGCGTGGGCACTGTGACTTCGGCGCCGAGGGCTGCTTGGGGATAACTTATTATCAAGACGTGAAGGAGGTCGTCTCCGTCTCTCGTGAAGAATTCGTGAGGTTCTATGTGAACAAGAACATAAAGGTCGCCAGGTGAGCCACCGTTGGGAGCCATTTCGCCTTCGCCTCTGAGCCTAAGCTGGTATCCCTCGTCTATGCCCACGGGCACTTTCACGCTTATCCTTCGGCGCCTCTTGACTAACCCCGTGCCATGGCAGTTTTTGCACGGCGAGTCTATAAGCGTGCCTTTTCCCTTGCAGGTAGGGCAGGCCGTTACTTGCACGTACATGGCGAAGCTGCTCTTTCTCATGTGCTGGACTTTGCCTGCGCCGTTGCATCGGGGACAAGTTCGCGGCGAAGTGCTTGGGCTGGCGCCTGAACCGTTGCAGACATCGCATTTTTCGGTTCTGGGAACTTCTATTTCCTTCTCGGCTCCTCTTGCGGCTTCTTCCAGCGTTATTTCAAGGTCGTAGACGAGGTCTTGGCCCCTGTTGATTCTTTCGGCGAAGCCTCCTCTAAAGCCGCCACCGAAGAAGGAGCGGAAAAGGTCTCCGAAGCCGAAGCCTAAGTCGCGGAATATGGAGTCAAAATCAGCGCCGCGGAAAATGTCCTCAGTCGAGTAGCGCTGATCGAACCTAGCGTGCCCTAGCATGTCGTACTGTTGTCTTTTCTCGTCGTCTGACAGAACAGCGTAAGCCTCAGAGATTTCCTTGAACTTTTCTTCCGCGTCAGGGGCCTTGTTCCTGTCCGGGTGATACTGCATAGCCAGCTTCCTGTAAGCATCCTTGATCTCGTCTTTGGAAGCGTTTTTGGAAACGCCGAGAACCTCGTAGTAGTCTCTCTTCTCAGCCATGGGCTTTACCGCTAAATTCGAAATGCAACTACTTAATCAAAACTGTTTCGGCTCTCATTTTACTTTGTAGTCTTCCGAGTCAACAACTTTTTCCTTGTCGGTGGCTGAGGAGGCTGAGGGTTCTTGGCTTGGCTGGCCTTTTTGTTTCGCGTATTCAGCGGCTGCCTGCTGGTAAATCACCGTGCCGACTTCTTGCAGAACTTTCTGAAGCTCTTCAGACTTCGCTTTTATCTGTGCCATATCGTTGCTGGCTAAGGCGTCTTTCAGAGCGGAAACCGCCGCGTCTATCTTGCCCGCTTGGTCTTGCGTCAGCTTATCAGCGAGGTCCTTCTTGGTCTTCTCTGCAGTGTAGATTAGGCTGTCTGCGTTGTTTCTCAGCTCAGCTTCTTCGCGCTTCTTCTTGTCCTGTTCAGAAAATTGCTCTGCTTCTTTCACCATGCGTTCTTTCTCTTCTTTTGACAATTTCGTGGACGCTGTGATCCGTATCTTCGCTTCCTTTCCCGTGCCAAGGTCTTTAGCGGTCACATTCAATATTCCGTTAGCATCTATGTCGAACGTGACTTCTATCTGGGGAACGCCTCTCGGCGCCGGCGGAATATCCACGAGGTTGAACATGCCGAGGGACACGTTGTCCGCTGCCATAGCGCGTTCTCCTTGAAGCACATGAACCGTGACGGCTGTTTGAAAGTCTGCTGCAGTTGTGAACACTTGGCTCCTCTTCGTAGGAATCGTCGTGTTCTTTTCCATTATCCGTGTGAACACGCCGCCGAGAGTTTCTACACCAAGCGACAATGGCGTAACGTCCAGCAAGAGCAAATCGCGCACTTCGCCTGTAATCACTGCTGCCTGAATGGCAGCGCCGACAGCGACACACTCCATGGGGTCAACGCCGCGCTCCACCGCTTTGCCCATTATTTGCTCCACAAACCTTTGCACTAATGGCATCCGTGTCATGCCACCGATGAGAATTATCTTGTCTATGCCGCTAGGCGTCAACTTCGCGTCTTCAAGCGATTTTATGATTGTTTTCTCAGTTTTTTGAACAATCGGCTGTGCCAGCGCCTCAACTTTGGCACGTGTCAACGTTAGGTGCAAGTGTTTTGGCCCAGTCTTATCGGAGATTATGAAGGGCAGGTCAATGTCTGTCGTCATCAAGGCTGACAGTTCTATCTTTGCTTTTTCTGCTGCTTCTTTAAGCCTAGTCATAGCCGTCTGATCGCCAGTGAGGTCTATGCCCGTCTGCCTCTTGAACTCGTCCACGACGTAGTCCATAACTGCTTTGTCAATGTCTGTGCCGCCAATTTGGGTGTCACCGCTTGTTGAGAGCACTTGGAAAACGCCCTTGCCAAAGTCCATCACGGTAACGTCGTGGGTTCCGCCGCCAAAGCTGAACACCAATATCTTCATTTCTTTTTCCAGTTTGTCAATGCCATAGGCAAGGCACGCGGCAGTAGGCTCGTTAACGATTCGCATGACTTCGAAACCCGCGATCTCGCCAGCGTCTTTCGTGGCTTGGCGTTGGTTGTCGTCGAAATGCGCAGGAACCGTTACAACTGCTTTTCCAATAGTACCGCCCAAATAGGTTTCCGCGTCCTTCTTGATTTTCTGCAGAATAAACGCTGAAATTTGCTGAGGCGTATACTGCTTGCCAAAGACGTTTACCTGATAGTTGGTGCCCATTTTTCTTTTTATTTCAAAAATTGTTCCTTCCGGGTTGGCGGTTGCCTGGCGTTTTGCTGGCTCGCCTATCAGCAGTTGGCCGTCCTTTGTGAAGGCAACAACTGAGGGGAACATTTTTCCCGCCATGGTGGGGCCTTCTGCGCTTGGGATTACCGTGCCGCGTCCGCCTTCGAAGATGGCGGCTGCAGAGTTCGTGGTTCCCAAGTCTATGCCCAACACCTTTTCGCTTGATTTTGCGTTACTCATGTTTTTCGTTCTCCTTATGTGACTTTGATTGGTTAACTGCGACTTTGACGATGCTGGGTCTAATCACTTTGTCCTTCATGATATAACCTTTTCTCATCTCTTCAACCACTACGCATTCCTCAACATCGTCCCGCCCTACGGAGGCAATAGCGTGATGACGTGAAGGGTCAAAAACCTTGCCCTCCGCAGACTCTATGGGAAAAACACCTTCTTGCTCAAGAACCTTTCGGAGTTTCTTAAGAGTCATTTGAACGCCTTCTACGAGAGGCTGGGGAGAGGTTGCGGATTGAGCCGTCTTGATTGCCATCTCCAACTCGTCAACAACATCCAACAACTGAACGACCAAGTGTTCGGTGCAGTAGTTCTTCACTTCTTCCATTTGGCGGTCAAACCGTTTCTTCAGATTCTCTAAATCTGCTTGCAAGTACTTCAAGCGCGTCAAATATTCCTCTGAACGCTTTTTCTCCGCGTCTAACTGCTGTTCAAGGTTGGTGGGCTGTTTTTTCTGTTCCTCACTCATTAAGGCGTGCCCTTCTTTAGCATTACACTTTTTGTGGCAGATTAAAATATACATTTCGCCACTCGGAAAAGAGCACGCGCTTAAATAGGTTGATAATGTAGTTTTATGGCGATGGATCAAGATGTCTTCAACTGCTAAATCCACCGAAACAGAGAAGCCTCTGAAGGTCGCGGTTGTCTTCCCAGCTAAGAACGAGGCGGGCACCATAAAATCCTGCATAGAAGCGGTCAAGCAGAGTAAGTACAAACCCATCATTATAGTGGCTGATGGGCACTCAATGGACAATACGCGAGATATAGCTTCTGAAAATGGTGCTGAGGTCGTCATAACCAACAAACGCATACATCCTGGCAAAGGCGCGGCGATGAAGACTGGGCTGCGAGCCGCATTGGCGAAGAACCCTAGCGTGATAGTATTCTTAGATGCGGATATCAAGAACCTGACAGCGGAATGGCTTGACAGGCTGGTT
>Ga0315307_1000993_pt1 | contig 12559 bp, 12 predicted proteins | sample TDP2_MG_FD_203079 | JGI IMG/M metagenome (GOLD analysis project Ga0315307, IMG submission 203079) | Freshwater sediment microbial communities from Lake Towuti, South Sulawesi, Indonesia - TDP2 | ecosystem: Environmental > Aquatic > Freshwater > Lake > Sediment | place: Indonesia: South Sulawesi... | reverse complement strand
CGGGTTCCTTTCAATGCCCATAAAATAGCCCTGTTGAAGAATGTCTTTGAAGACCAAGATTTGGAGAAAAACAGCGCCGCCTAGGCAACTCAAACCAAGACTGTGGAAAACTAGGCGCAGACGCCCTAGGTGACCATTGATTTTCAGCTTTGCCAAGGTCTATCCAAATATATTGGACAATAGCCGACATAGTTATGATTTATGAAAACCGACTCTGAATGCAGGTTTAGTCTTGTTATTCTACTATATTTCAAAATCAGATTGGACCTACGTTCCTAATCACTTGCCATAATTAATTTTGAAGCTTTATTTCAAATTCATAATGGTTAAGAACATTTTGGTTGAGGATAGTGTAACTTGAAACTAGGGATGCGTTAGAGCATGAAAAAGCAGTTTAAACTGTTATCTCTTTTGGCAGTAATAATCGTCGGAATGTTTGCTGCTGCGGGCAGATTGTTCTTTTCAGCGGCAAATGCCACTTATGTTGAAGGTATTATTTTACAGGACACCGTCTGGACCCCAACGGACAATCCTTTTGTCGTGTCAAAGGATCTAATTGTAGCCCCAAATGTCACGTTGACCATAATGCCTGGGGTTGAAGTAAGGTTCGGAGGAAACTTTTCGTTTTTCATAATTGGACGGCTTGTCGCAGACGGGACTCCAGACAAATGGATAACGTTTACTTCAAACAAGGAGAAACCAAACGCTGGAGACTGGATCACTATCCAATTCCTCTCCGGAACTCAACCATCTTCGTTAGCCTACTGTTTAATAGAATACGCAAGAAACGGAACAACTGTACAGAATAGCGATGTAAAAATCATGAACAGCAAAATACGAAACAACTCGCAAAACGCAATAAATATGGAAAATGGGACTTTAGAAGTTACAAACAGCGAGATAAGCAACAATTTGGTAGGCGGGATAACCATCCAAGATGGCAGTGTGAAAATCCAAAACAATGAGATACGCAATAGTGGAGACGGCATATTTCTGACTGGATTCCTAACCCAAAGCGTGGACATAAGCCGAAATAAGGTGCTTCTTAACAATCAAAGTGGAATACGAATTGACGCTTTTGCCTACAGTAGTCTTACAATTCTTTACAACACTATCTCTTCAAACGAGAAGGGAGTTCACGTCACGGGTTGGGCAAACACACTAATCACTAACAATTCCATCGCATACAACAAAATGGGAATTTTCTATGAAAGCGAAGTCTCTACGTCTCATTTTGCACTCTTCAACGATATTTACGGCAACGATTATGGTATGGACGTGTCACTCGAGGCCACTGTTTATGCACCATACAACTATTGGGGGGACAAAAGCGGACCCTATCACGTCTCCCTGAACCCGAACGGGAAAGGCAACCCTGTGGGCGGCGATGGATTCAACCTAGACTTCATATATCCCTTAGCTTTTCCAATTGGCCACATTAATGAGCGCCCAACAGCAAATCTCTTAAGCGATATGATGGTTGTTCGCCCAAATCAAACTGTCACGTTTTTCGCCACCACTTCAACCGATGACGGACGGGTTGACCTGCATTATTTCAGCTTTGGAGACGGACAAACCAGCGGTTGGACTCCATTGTCAGTTTTTGTTCACAAGTACTCTTCTGTCGGAACCTATTATGCAACTGTCACAGTGATGGATGACTTCGGCGTCAATAGCAATAATGTGGTAACGGTGAGGATAGATGTTCGAGACCTTCCGTCCCTAACAGTTTCGCTCACCACCAGCGTTGTCAGCATGGGTTCTGGGAAACAACTTCCAATCACAGTTTATGCAACAGACGGAGCTTCTCCAGTGGCAGACGCAAACGTCGCTCTGTTTTCGATCGTAGGGGGAAGCTTTACACCTTCTTCCGGGTTAACAGACTCAACCGGTCATGTCACGTCATCCTTTACTGCGCCAAACGTTGACAAGAAAACCTACGTAAGAATAACGGCAACAGCTTCAAAGAACGGCTATACAGATGGTTCAGACTTCGAGTATCTGAGTGTTCTGCCTCTGCTATCAGCGCAGGTTACCCTAGATCCCAGCCTAATAAAGTCTGAAGCAACCTCAAACGGAACCGTCAATGTGACACACAACGCAAACCCCGTTGAAGGAGTGACCATAACAATGTCATCGGATAATGGAGGAAACTTCTCTCCAGTAAACGGAACCACCAATGCAAAGGGCGTCTTCAGATTCACCTTCAAGGCGCCCCAAACACTAACGCAATTGAGCGTAACCGTCACAGCGACAGCCAAGAAGAGTGACTACTGGGACGAAGTAGCCCAAACCCAACTAACTGTAGATCCTAGAACGTTAACTGTTCAGATTACTGCGGATCCGACCACCGTAGAGTCGGAAACGAACTCAAACATGATTGTTCACGTGACATCCGATGGAAGCCCTATGGAGAATGCCACTGTCTCGTTGTCGTCAAACATGGGTGGGAGCTTTTCTATCGCTACTGGAAGAACGGATGCAAGTGGTGACTTCAGATTCATTTTTACTGCACCTGAAACATCAACGCAGGTTAATGTCACAATCACAGCATCTGCCACAAAGACTGGATACGTCTCTGGAGAACGTCAAACACAAATTACTGCGACCCCAATCCCTGCTCCTAGTGTGGTTGCAGGCTTGCCATTGACAACAATATTGCTCATCGTAATTCCCATCGTTGTGGTTGTAATCGTGGTCGTTCTAATCAAGGCTAAAATAATAGTATTTACCAGCGAAGAAGAGTAGGCAAGTCTCTGCTCGCTTCTCTTCAGCAAGACACAATCACAGTGACCAATCGCCTCGTTTCCCAAAAATTCTTACAGTATTCCTGAAAAGGGAGCAAAGAAAAGAGTTTAATTCTGACGCTTGCTCTGCTATTTATCCTTGACAAGATGGCGATTCAACATTGCATAACAAGGGTTTAGTCATTGCCGTTTCAGGTAAGGGTGGCGTCGGCAAGACCACTACAACCGCTTTAATGACAAAGATTCTGAGCGAAAGCAATCCTGAAAGGAGCATCCTTGTCATTGACGCCAACCCTGACTCCAACCTAGCCGATGTTCTAGGAATCCGTGTGACCAAGACAGTTGGCATGGTCACCGATGACTTGAAGAAGTCCTTGGAAAAGTCTGAGATTCCACCTACCATGACCAAGGAAGATATCCTCGAAACCCGCATCTTCGAAATATTGCGTGAGACACCAAGCTTCGACCTACTCGTTATGGGACGAGGTGAAGGCGAAGGCTGCTACTGCCCGGTCAACGCTTTTCTGGCACACATCATCGACCGCCTGGTAGGAAATTATGACGTTACATTAATGGACACGGAGGCAGGGTTAGAGCATTTGAGCCGCCGAACCGACCGAGACGTCGACATAATGATAGTTGTGACTGACCCAAGTTCGATGGGGCTGCAAACTGCTCAACGAATCAAGGAAGTCGCTAAAGAGGTTCACATAGACTTTAAAAAGTTCTATCTGATAGGAAACAGGTTCGAACTCGAAATGGAGCCCATGCTCAGCGACGAAGCACAAAAACTAGGATACGAATTCGTAGGAGTAATTCCAAACGACGATAACATATTCACCCACAACCTAACAGGCAAACCCCTGCTCAATCTTCCAACTGAAAGCCCTGCAATTCCAGCGGTAAAACAAATTCTGATGCGCATAGGCTTGTTAGATTAAAAGAGCAGACTTCAGTAGAGCTAGCCGCTCAAGGCTTTCTCAGAATTTGAATCTTCTCTCCAAATGTAGACTTGTTGACTTTCAGCAGTTCTTCCACAAACAAAAACTGTCGCTGATAAATGTGACAGTTTTTTGAAATCATTAGCATTGACCCAGTGGAAACCTCTTCCCATTTGTCGCTATGCTTCTCCCTTCCTCTGGTGTTCAGTTCTTTCACAAATGTTTCGCTGAAGAGTTGCAGTCCTGCTAGGTTGGCTGGCAGGGCTCCAAAGGCGTCCCAAGACCTGAAATAGCCTACTAGACTAAACTTCAATCTATTGTCGCCTTTATCTCTAGTTACTTCTGTATCAAGTATCGTTAAGCAAGGGGGTTCATGTTTTTTCCCTTCTATTTCTTTGTATATGTCTTGTGGCACGCGAACAACCAAGGTTATTTGTCTATCAAAAAATTCCTCTACATATCGGTTGATGGCTTCCTCAATTTGGTCAACTGGGCTGCGGAGACGGCTTGAGTAAGTGTAGGTTTCGTCTGGTCTCTTCTCGCCGAACCAGAGGTACTCCATAAAATAGTTCATGACGTATTTCATGTCGCACGGAGCCTTTTCATGCACTAAGGGTTTGTTTTCAGGATGCAATATCTCGATGGCGATGTCTAATTTTTTGGTGTCGGTTGTTTCCGACCCATACTTCACACTGAAGTTCTCGCCTTCCTCCCAGATTTTCTTTAAAACCTGATACCAAGCGTCGGGTAGGTCAAAGGCGGATATCTTAACGAGTTTCATTTTTCCAATCTTTCCCAATTCTCTCCTAATTTAGATAAAAGAGGTTAGCATATAAGCGTGGTCACGATGTTGACATAGAGAAAAATGCTAAGAAGGCCACAAGCCGAGTGTCTTGATGGCTTCGGCTACTCTGCTGACGCCCAGTATCAGCGCTGCAGTGCGCATGTCCGTTTCGCGCTTCTTAAAAATGTCATAGACATCATAGAAGGCCTTCACCATCATTGCTTCTAGTTTTTTGTTCGCTTCCTGCTCGCTCCAACGCTCGCGCGTGAGGTTTTGAACCCACTCGAAGTAACTCGAAGTGACTCCACCAGAATTGTCCAAAATGTCAGGTATGACAAACACTCCTTTCTCGTTGAGCACTGTGTCGGCTTCAGGCGTAGTCGGACCGTTGGCAGCCTCAGCCACAATTTTGGCCTTGATTTTATCTGCGTTTTCCTTAGTGATTTGATTTTCTAGAGCAGCTGGAACTAAAATGGCGCAGGGTAACTCTAAAAGTTCTTCGTTTGTTACCTGTTTGGTTTCAAGATAACCTATAACTGAACCGGTTTTGTTTTTATGCTCAAAAACCTTTAAGGGATCAACGCCTTTAGGGTCGTAGATTCCGCCTATAGAATCGCTTACTGCCAAGATTCGATGACCATTTTCATGCAGTATCCGTGCAGCGTTCCAGCCTACACTCCCGAACCCTTGAATTGCCACCGTGCTGTCTTTGGCCTTCATTTTCATGTGTTCCATAGCTTCTCGAATGCAGAAAGCAACCCCTCTAGAGGTGGCTTCCTCCCTCTGTTTAAACCCACCTAAAATTACGGGTTTGCCCGTCACCGACTCAGGCACACTATAGCCCTTAAAAAGGCTGTACGTGTCCATAATCCACGCCATCGTCTGCTCATTAGTGTAAACATCTGGGGCCGGAACATCTCGATACGGACCAATCAAATCTAAAATCATAGTTGCGTATCGACGAGTTAAGCGTTCTAACTCACTGGACGACATTTCTTTCGGTTTGCAGCACACGCCACCTTTTGCACCGCCGTACGGTATGTCAACAACTGCACATTTCCAAGTCATCAACATGGCCAGCGCTGTTATTTCGTCCAATGTTACGTCTGGATGATACCTGACACCACCCTTAAATGGTCCACGTGCGTCATTGTGCTGCACTCTACACCCCAGAAACACCTCCACTTTTCCATTGTCCATCTTGACTGGGAGAGAAACTATCAACGCTCTTTTGGGATGTTTGAGCACCTCATGAACTCCAGAGTCAAGATTCAAATGCTCCGCTGCTATACCTAATTGATGAAGAGCCACATCCAGAGGGTTCGGTTTAGCCGGGTTCATATTACAATCTCACCAATGTTTTGTTAAGTAAAAAGCACAGATAAAGCATTAGTCTTCTGTAGTTGTCTGCTTTTTGGACAAAATTGGCATAAACTCTGCGAAAATGATGAGAACAATTAAAAAGATTATGAAGAGCATGCCTAACGGAGTGCGAATAAACAATGGCACGTTGCCGATCCATGGCACCACGCCCACAACCTTACCCACCAAGAGGTTGCTGGAGACCATTCCGTTCAATGTGTCAGGAGGTGTGTTTCCCCAGTAATCTGGCGAATAGTTGTTGTCACCTTTAGTCTGGAAATACCATGTGCCGCTATTTTCAACCTTACCTACTACTCGATGCACAATGAGTTCATCTCCTGTCTGAAACAGAAAGCCTCCGCCCCTAGGATAGTGTGGTCTGTGAAAAACGATCATAGTACCATTAGGTCTTGGAGCAGCGTTAATTTCGTTAGCGTCCGGGACTCCTTGAACCACAATTAGGTCACCGATGTTTAAGGTAGGTATCATGCTCCCGGAAGCAACAGCCAAAAGAGGATATTCAGTTCTAAACGCCGCCTTCAAGCCAAACCCGAAGGCGAGGACACCGCCCAAAAGGATTATTCCCACGATTGCAGTCTGGACGTAATCATTCCTCAACGCCTTTGACAATTTCGCTCTCGCCAATTTTTCCGTCAACTGCCTTTTTAATCTTCTATGCTGCGGTTCATTGCTCCAGAGAAAATGCAATCGTGCCGTTAAAAACTTACCGCTACATCTCTTTGAGCACGTGTCTCTGAAAAGACCCGAAGATATTGATTATCTGGTTTACGTGTTGTTTTGGCTCAGTCCGTTACGTGCACAACAACTTCAAGTTATCGGTAGAGAAATCTAATGAAAGAGTTTATGGGTCAAGGGAGTATCTATGGATGCTGGACAATCAAAGGTGTTGTTTGGAAAAATAAAGAGGGAAATGGCTGGATAATAGTTAAACTTTGGTTTTGTTGCGGGCTTTTTCTGCATGCTTTTCTCTTTGAGCTCCCTTTTTTTCTGGCGTTCTAAACCTTGCGTTTGCTCAAGACAACTCGGAATGGTTTATGGCATTTTGGACAGTCAAAAAGTCCGATTTCTAGCTGCATCTTCTTTCCTGATTTGTCCGGCCGACCAGCCATTGTCCATTTTTTCTTCGGGGAGCTAACTTCAGTCCCACATTTCGGGCATTTAGCCATAATGTTTCCTCCATCATGACCATCAGTGATTAATGTTCAATGAATAAAAGATTTATGGTATGTTGAAAACAATGGAAAAGCCCATCATATATATGTAGAGGGTCAACATGGGTCATAATTGAAAGGGAGGTTGCTTTTCAATGACTGAGAACATGGCAACATCGATTTTATGGATGGTGATGATAAACACATTCATGGAAAACATTGCAGAACATCATGCAAGAAATATGTCCAAATTGTGTTTTTATGGGCTTTTGAGCCCTAAATCTATCCGCTAGTGCTACAAATGAGTTGGTTTAACTTTGAGACAATGGAAAATGGGAGAACCCGTGCATTATTTGCCATAAACATGCAAAAGAGCTTGGGGCAGAACACGTAGACGCGAATCCTTCTGCAGGGACAACTCCATCCCGCATCGGATGCCAAGACATAAATTTGAAGTGAACCTGTGTTGAGAATCGATATCAAAGAGCCGTGCTTCATATAGTTTATTAGGTGTTTCGAAAACATTATCTCTTACGAGTCCCTACAACCTTCATATAAAGCACGGTTTGGGAGCGTGGAGCAGAGATGTCTCAGCTAGCAGGCAATGTGGTAGAGAAGAAATCCTCTGTTTTTCGTGAAGTCTATCCCATTGCTGAGCCTAACGTTTACGCTGCTGTTGTGCGTGACCCCATGTCACAGAAGATTCAATACGAGGTGATTGAACCCACGCTACGGAGGGAGGAGCAAAGGTATCTACACGACATTAAGACGTTATTGATGGAAGAGTTAGATGTCAGCGTCAAAGACTTGGAAACCAAAGAAAACGCCACGGAGTACCTCAAACGCAAAGTTGCCCAGGTAATCAAAGATTACAAATTGAAGATCCCAAGCGAAGCCGTTGAAAAACTCATGTATTATATAATCCGTGATTACCTTGGGTATGGCAAAATTGACCCCCTCATGCGCGACCACATGATTGAAGACATTTCGGCTGACGGTGTGGACGTGCCAATTTATGTGTGGCATCGAGAATTCGAGTCCTTGCCAACTAACATAGTGTACAAAAGCCCAGAAGAGTTGAATTCCTTCATAGTAAGATTGGCGTTTCTTGCTGGCAAGCAGATTTCGATAGCGTCTCCTTTACTCGACGCTTCATTACCAGACGGAAGCCGAGTCCAAATGACCTATGGAAACGAGATAACGAGAAGGGGTTCAACCTTTACTATCCGTCGATTCCGAGTTGATCCCTTAACCGTTTCTGATCTCATCACGTTCAAAACGTTGTCAGCCGAGATTGCGGCATACTTTTGGTATGCCATTGAAAATCGCGCTTCAGTTCTCGTCGCAGGTGGCGTTGCCACTGGGAAAACCACTATGCTAAACTGCCTCTCCATGTTCATAAAGCCAGAGTTAAAGATTGTCAGCGTTGAAGACACCGCAGAACTCAACCTGCCCCATGAGAACTGGATTCCGTCAGTTGCGCGGACTAGCGGTGAGAGAAAACATGGTGGCGAGGTAACATTGTTTGACCTTCTAAAAGCAGCTGTAAGGCAGAGACCAGACTACATCATCGTGGGCGAGGTGCGAGGCGAAGAGGCGTATACGCTCTTTCAAGCTATGGCCACTGGACACTTGGGTATGTGCACCATTCACGCTGAATCGGTTGACTCTGCAATTCATCGACTAGAAGCCGCGCCGATGAACATACCCAGATCATTATTGCACATGTTAGACGTAATACTTGTTCAGGGAAGAACTGAAATAAATGGTAAACCTGCCCGAAGAGCGTTTTCAGTAACGGAAATGGTCGGTTCAGATCCGAAAACCAAGGAACTCTTGACCAATGATGTGTATCGCTGGAGTGCAGGGGGCGACTTTTTCTCATATCTGGGACGAAGTTATGTTTTGGAGAGGATTGTGAAAAAACTGAATACAACAGCCCAAGAGGCCCAAGCAGAACTGCAGAGGAGAAAAATGGTGCTAGAATGGATGGCGAAAAACAAGATTCGGAAATACACCGACGTGGCTGGAATAATCCGAGAATACTATGCAGACCCGATGCGAGTTTACCACAAAGCAAGGGTAGGCGTCTAATTGAAAACCAACAAAATTAGAGAAGCGTTAAGAAAGAGTCGCCAAAGGCTGGAAAATGCCTTACGGCCACTCCCAACTTCCTTACTAAACCGTTTCGGGAGCAAACCCGAAAAGTCTGGAGACGATTCAGCCAAGCCTCAAGTGTTTGCCTATCGTTTGCTGGGCGAAAAAACAGTAAAGTTGCTGCCCCTTTTCAAAGACCTAGATGCCAATCTGCAGAAATCCGGCATGAAAGTAAGTTTCAAAGGCTTCGTGAGCCTAGCCATCCTAACAACTTTGCTAGCGTCAGTTTCGGTTTTGATTATTGTTCCAGTGGTAGCCTTCCTGTTGTTCCGCCTGTCTCCCTTTTTAGTTCTACTCTACACTTCAGGTGCCACGCTTTTTGCCGGGGCTTTTTCAATCATCGGATTTTACCTCTATCCAATCATCAGGGCGGACAGCCGAAAGCGAAATCTTGAGGATGAACTACCCTTCGCATCTGGTTACCTCTCCATACTAGCCGGCGCGGGTGTGCCCCCAGCTCAAATGTTTCGTTCTCTGGCAAAAACAGATTCTTCACTAGCCATTTCACAGGAAGCAAAACATATTGTAAGAGATGTGGAACTGTTCGGAGTAGACATAATCACAGCAATGGAATCCGCATCAAAACAAACACCTTCGGAAAGGTTTAAGGAACTACTCGAAGGGTTCATAGCAACAATGCATTCGGGAGGAGACTTGGCCAAATACCTTTCAGAGCGCTCGGCGCAATTCATGCGGTTGAAGAGAATTGCGCTGCGACGCTTGGGAGACACCCTTGGAGTTTTAGCCGAATTCTACGTGGTCTTGTTGGTCGCGGGGCCCCTAATTTTGGTTATTATGCTTGCAGTTATGGCCATGCTCGGCGGAGGCACTCAAGGACTGTTTAACCCTCGCTTGATGCTTTACCTCCTGACTTATCTGGGTATACCATTGGGCTCAACTGTCTTCTTGATAATGCTTGACATGATTTCGCCTAACCGGTGAGGACTAAACCATGCCTAAGGTTGAGAAGCGGGAAAAACGGATCGCGTGGACCGTTTCCATAGCTTTAGCAGTGGTTGTGCTTATCACCGCTTTCACAAGGCTCTCAGGTTTGCCAATATTCGACGAATATGTTGTATTAGCCATAATCATTGCCTTGTTTCCAGCAGCTGTACTTGACTACGTGGATTACCGTTGGCGACGCTCAATTGACGAGCACTTGCCAGACTTGTTCAGAGCCATTGTTCAAGCTGAAAAAACGGGCATGACGTTAACGCATGCTGTTGAAGAAGCAGCCAAGCGACGTTATGGTCCCTTAACAGCCGAATTGAGGCGCATGGTTGCACACATGTCTTGGGGAAAATCCCTCGAAGAGGTTTTTCAGTCATTCAGTCAACGCGTCAGCACTTCGTTGACTAGGCGTAGTGTTCCCTTGGTGGTTGAGGCCAGTCGGTCGGGGGGGCACGTGGAGAAGGTGTTCGAACCCACGGGAAAGTTTGTTCAATCCACTTTAATGGCTGAGAAAGAGCGTCAGGCGCAGACACGCCCGTATATTGCTATTGTTTATGTAGCCTTCTCCGTGTTCCTCTTCACCGTCATAATGTTGTTCAGAACATTTTTCGTGCAGATGACAGGACTGCCCGCTTTAAATTCGGCTCTGCTCTCAACAGACGAGACTAGACGACTGTTCTTTCACATGAGCATCGTTCAAGCGTTGTTTAGCGGACTGGTAGCCGGCAAAATGGGAGAAGGAACCGTAAGCGCAGGTTTAAAGCATAGTGTAATATTGCTAGCGGCGGGTTACATCGCGCTGAAATTCTTGATTTGAAAGATGAAAGCAAATGCTCAAAATGTGGCGGAACAAGAGGGCAATTACACCGGTGCTGAGCAATGTCTTACTCATGATTATTGCTGTTGCTGGCATGTCCATCGCTATAGCCGCCACCTATGTAATCACGGGCAATCTGCGTGAAACAATGGGTGAAAGGTACATAGTGGAAGACGTCTGGTTCAGATCAGGTACAATTGCCATTTATTTGCGCAACACAGGCAAGATGCCTATCGATGTTGCGGGTGTTTACATAGATTACACTGCGCCGTCTTGTACTTCTCTTCATTTAGAACCCCTTGACCACGGATGGTTGAACGTAACATTCACGTGGACGCCAAACACGGTTTACCACATTAAAACTTCGACGAGTAGAGGAACCCAAGTTGCGGATTACTATAAGTCGCCAGCGTAACCTCATCCGAAACCGATGTGGACTAAGCAATCTAATAATCGTAGTGCTCAGCCTAGTAATTCTAGTTGTAATAGTATCAAATGTAATCCTGTGGAGTTATCAAATGAACCAGTTGGACTGGGAGAAAATGCAGGAAAACGTTAACATAAGTAATGTTGCCCGCGTGACTCGTTCTTCGTGGTTTGTAACCAAAAGCGAGTACATGGTGAACAAGGGCAGTCGCACGAGTGGCTCCTACCGAGATACGCAAGCCGTCGATAGCAATTACGAAAGTTTTAGGGAGTCAGCTCCTTCCCGCGAGCTCGATATTAATGGTACCTTTTCGATAGACTTGTCTGTCTATCCCTTAGCCTACATTCAAAGCGTTGAGATACAATTAAGATACAGAGTCGACGATATCAGTGAAAAATGGTTTCTAAAGGCCTACAATTGGGTATCGCAAACCTACAGCGATAACGGATTCAACTCCACAGTGGGTCACACACCAAGTTTGGGATGGAATTATTATACGCTAAATCTCACCAATAAGTGGCGCAGCTATGTGCTGAATGATGGAAAAATACTCGTTAAGGTTCACGACCAATTACCCGCCCAGCCGCGCAAAAACATTGATATAGACTTTCTCGGTGTGAGAGCCGCGACCAACGGCGCACTTTTCACATTCCGAAACAAAGGCTCTCGCACTACACACGTTGTCTCTATTTGGGTTAACAACTCCACAGAGCACAAAAGATACGACGCAGATGCGTTCATCAACTCAGGAGAAACATTCTCTTATCAACGTGCCGACATCCAGTTACCCAGCGGGCAATACGCCGCAAAAGTTGTCACCGAACGCGGAAACACAGCAGTTTACTCTGCAGGCTGAGGTACCTGAGATTCTGGCGGGACTTGGGAACCTACAACGGCCTCTAAGGCTTTCATTGCTTCTTTTTGGTTTTTGGCTTCAATCAACTCGATTTTGTAGAGGTCGGCGAGTTTTCTTCCATTATCACTCATCTTCGGAATAACGATCAGGCAGGCTTTTTCGGGTGCCACATCATAAACCTTCGCGAACATGGCGATTATAGATTGTTCTGAAACCATGTCTTCAGCAGAGGTAGCAAGGTCTATAACAATAACGTGACGTTCAATGTCGCCCTTCGACGCTACTATGTCGAACATGTGGCTGGCGCCCGATTTACCCTTCAAGAAACCTGGGCTTTCAACTGTA
>Ga0315307_1000992_pt1 | contig 12560 bp, 12 predicted proteins | sample TDP2_MG_FD_203079 | JGI IMG/M metagenome (GOLD analysis project Ga0315307, IMG submission 203079) | Freshwater sediment microbial communities from Lake Towuti, South Sulawesi, Indonesia - TDP2 | ecosystem: Environmental > Aquatic > Freshwater > Lake > Sediment | place: Indonesia: South Sulawesi... | reverse complement strand
TACTGCTGGAGTTGTATGCGGTTCCAAAGATTTTGTCCAAAAACTGAAAGTGATGCGCAAACATTTGGGTGGAACCCTTGATCCCCACGCCGCTTGGTTGCTGTTGCGGGGGCTAAAGACTCTTGGACTGCGAATGGAGAGACATAACTCTAACGGGATGAAAGTAGCAAGGCATCTTGAGGAGCATCCAAAAGTGAGGAGAGTGTACTATCCGGGCTTACCAGGTCACTCCCAATATTCAATCGCTAGGAAGCAAATGAGGGGTTTCGGTGGAGTTGTCAGCTTTGAACTCGACGGAGACTTCGAAACAGCAATGAAGTTCGTGGACAACCTCAAACTGTGTTTCCTAGCCGCGAGTTTGGGAGGCGCCGAAACTCTAGCCACACAGCCCGTTACAAGCTCCCACTACTACGTCAGTGCCGAAGACAGGAAGAAGGCTGGAATAACAGACGAATTGATACGCTTGGCTCTGGGGATAGAAGACCCAGAAGACATAATCGCTGATCTAGATCAAGCCTTCAACAAAATCTAGAGTTATCGATAGGGTGTGATTTAAATACTCATTGAACCCAATGACCTAGATGAGACGAGGTGAGAACTGTGCCCTATTGCCCAAAATGTGGTGCAGAGGTCACTAAAGAAATGCATTTCTGTTCCAAGTGCGGAGCAGTCCTTGGACCTCTACCTCCTCAAGTGTATAGGGAAAAGAGAGAAAAGCACGAGAAAAGGGAAAAATCTGAGAAGGCGGAGAAACGCGAAAAGACAGAGTATGGTTACAGATGGATTTACATCGGCATGCTGATAGGCGGCCTGATCCTGATACTTTCGGGCTTGAACAGTTATCTAGAAATAGTCAGTCCTTGGTATGCCCGTTATTCGGGGCCCATCTTCCTGATAGTGCTTGGGATAATTATCATTGTCATTGCGTTCTATGCGGTGATGATGGCTACCAGCAGGAGTCCTAGGCCCCAATAGTCCTCAGCCCCCTATAAGAACCATCGGAACAGAAGTCTGTACAACCTGTGTTCAAGGATTGTTATAGGGTTGGCTCTTCCAAAGACGCGGAAATAGTTCTTTCCCATGGCTTCAATCATGTCTCCAATGTCGTATCTAGGAAATAGACAAGACGAAATGATGAGTTTTCCCCACTCGCCCCTCTCAAGTTCATGGAGCATTTTCAAACCTTTACCTGTTTCAACCTCGAAATAGTATTTGTCGTAGTTTGGGGTAATATAGGGTAGATCATTGAGTTGCTGCGCGAAGACGCCTTCGGTGGCACTGTACATTTCGACTATTGGAACTTCGCCGAAGTATTTTCTAAGAACAGGCCCGTATTTGAACTGTATCTTTCGAACACTCGTGCAGAAGAGGGCATGGAGATTCCACAGGTCCTTAGGTTTTCTTCCATGTCTCTGGTTAATATATCTGCCGAAGAACAAAATGACCGGTGTAACACCCATGGCAGCAACCACACGCTCGTTCAGCGCTCGCTCATAGACCAATTCAAATCTTCTCTCCCAGTCTGGTTTCGCGATCCCAGAACCAAGAGCATCAATTTCCTCCTGTCGTGGTAAGAGAGCAACTTGATCTAGCATGGGGTTGAGTTTTGCGTAGGTTCCTGAGCTGTATCCGCAGGTCATCTTTTTTCCACCCATGTCTATTGTGGTCACTGTTGACGGAAAGTTGAGGTTCAATATCTTCCCGGTTAGAAGCTCAAAGTCACTCTTTTTCAGGGCATAGTTAACGAGTGCCCGCGCCCCACATACGAGGATCTGTTCAACATGCGTCTTTGTGACTGGAAAAACCTTGGCGGGACCTGTAGAGCCCCTCGTCATGACCCAGCAGAGAGGCGGCTCAGATAGGAGGACAGTATGGTTGCCTCCCTTAACCTCCTCAAAGTATGGACAGAGTTCTTTGTAGCTTATCTTTGGGAAGTTTGCTCGAAAGTCAGTGGTTCCTTTAACTTCAGGGGCAGCGTGCCTTTCCCCGTACAGGGTTTTTGCGTAGCCTTCTAGTAGGGTCACTAGAACTTGCCGTTGTGTTTCAGCAGGGTTCCTCAAAGCTTCATACCAAGGATTAACTATTTGCTGCAAGAAATCTGTGCCAGTTTTCCCTGATAGGTGCATGAATCATCACGAAGGCAAGGTGGTTAAAATCTTTGTACTCCCTTTTTTCCTTGGATGTAGTTAAGTTTTGCGCGCAAATAACGTCTAATGGTGAAAATGGAAACGCAGGTGAACATAGGTTTTTGTTGAACGGTCTAGCGATACGCATATAAGTCGATGTGCACAGTCAAACATAACGAGGTCCAAACATGCGGAAAACATTCCTTGTCTGGGTGGCTTTGCTTGTCTTGGCTGTGATAGGTTCAGTTGCAGGAACCATGTACTATCTTGGAGCCTCTGCGAAGAATAGATTGATCATCTCCACAACGACCAGCCTCTACGACACAGGATTGCTGGACGCCATTGAAACTGAGTTTGAAGCAAAATATTCCATAGACCTCAACTTCATTTCGGTTGGAACGGGCATAGCCATTCAACACGCACAGAGAGGCGACGCAGACTTGATACTGGTTCACTCGCCAACCGATGAGTTGACGTTTCTTACGGGAGGAACTGGGGTCAACAGAAAAATAATAGCGTACAACTTCTTCGCCATTGTCGGACCGGAAACAGATCCTGCACAAATTCGCGACAGAACGCCATTCCAAGCTTTATCCAAAATTGTTGAAAGTGGCAGAAACGGAAACGCCAAATGGGTTTCAAGGGGCGACAACTCTGGAACGCATGTCAAGGAAAAAAGCCTATGGACAGACGCTGGCTTCAACTTGACAACCTTAACTAAAGAATCTTGGTACATCAACGTTGGTTCAGGAATGGGAGAAACATTGAAGAAGGCTGACTATTTTTCAGCCTACACGCTCGCTGACATTGGAACATATCTGAAATACTATAAAGACGAATTAATTTCGCTGAAAGCACTCGTGGAACAAGAGAAAGACCTACTCAACGTATACAGTGCCATAGCTGTAAATCAAACACTGCATCCTAATGTAAATTTTGATGGAGCTATGACATTCATGAAATTTCTCATATCAGACGAGGGACAACAGATTATTGAGCAGTACGGCAAAGATGACTACGGACAAAGCCTGTTCTATCCGGCGGTGCGCCTTCTCAAAGAAAACACAGAACCAACAACTGCACAGTGGATAAGAGAATACGCCTTCTTCAATGGCACAGAATGCCCACCAGAATATCGAAAAGGCTATTCAGAACTCTACGATTAAAACGGTGCATAATACTTGGTAAATGAAATCATTGATGGCTTCATAAAGGCACTTCAACTGATACTCTCAGGAGACCCTAGAGTCATGGAAATCAGTGGTAGGTCCATTCTGGTTTCTGGCTCGGCGACAATGCTCTCTGTCTTGTGGGGGCTTCCTGTTGCAACAATTTTGGGCTTAAAGAGATTTCGAGGCAGATTCGTCCTAAAGGGATTGTTCAATGCTATGCTGGGTGTACCCACTGTAGCTTTAGGACTAGTTCTCTACCTCTTTTTCTCAAATGCAGGTCCAATAGGCTTTCTCCACTTGCTGTATTCACCATCAGCGATGATAATAGGACAAGCAATCTTGATAACGCCGATAACCGTTAGTTTCATCACAAGCGCCATTGAGTCAATTGACCCAGAGATCAAAGACTTAGCCAAAACTTTGGGTGCGTCGGAAACGGAGGCTTCCATAGCCGTTTTGAAGGAATCCATGAGTGGTGTTGTCTTAGCCATAACAGCGAGTTTCAATAGAGCTATAGCTGAGTTGGGCATTGTTCTTATGGTGGGCGGAAACATAGCTGGTTTTACAAGTGTCTTGACAACTACGATAGCATTGGAAACCAACAAAGGGAACATAGAACTTAGCATTGCCTTAGCCATAATTTTATTGCTTATAGTATCTGTTCTGAGCGTTTCAGTAAACCTAATCCAGAGACGCAAAACATGAAAACCATAATAGAACTTGAAAACATAATCAAAACTTACGGAAACATAACCGCCCTAGACCGCGTGAGCCTCAAAGTCAGAAAAGGAGAAATCTTCACCATCGCAGGTCCAAACGGATCTGGAAAAACCACAATGCTTAGAATTATGGCTTTCATCGACACACCTACAAGCGGAGAAGTCTACTTCGACGGCATCAAAGTCAGTAACGAAAATAGGGGTCAAGTTAGAGCTAAATGCACCATGGTTTTCCAAAAGACCGCCCTCTTCAACACATCCGTCTACAAAAACATAGCCTATGGACTAAAACTCAGAGGATTTCCCAAAAAAGAGATTGAGGAAAGAGTTAAGGACGTTTTGGGCTTGGTGAAACTGGATGGTTACGAGAAGCGTTTGGTGAAAAAACTTTCCGGAGGAGAGCAGCAAAGGGTTTCCCTCGCAAGAGCACTGGTGCTCGATGCGGAACTGTTACTTCTAGACGAGCCTACAGCAAATCTGGACCCTAAAAACATGTCTATAATCGAAGAAACAGTATCTCGAGTTAACCGGGAGCGAAAAAACACGGTTGTAATGGCCACCCACAACTTGTTTCAGGCGGAAAATATAACGAAAAGGGCTGCTCTGCTCTTGGGAGGAAGGATTGTAGAAGTGGGAACAGCTCAAGAAATTTTTAGAACTCCGTCGAAGCACTTGGCAAGTTTTGCGAGACTAGAAAACGTGTTCTCAGGCGTGTCTCGAAGCCTCAAAGAAGGGACATCCCTAATTGATGTTGGCGATGGAGTCGAGATAGAGACTGCCCTCAGAAAATCTGGGAAAACATCGGTCTTTGTGAGGCCTGAAGACATAATCCTTTCCAAGAAGCCCATTAGCTCCAGCGCAAGAAACGTGTTTAAAGGAAGAATAGTAGAAATCTCAGACTTGGGATCGGTCGTGAGACTCAAAGTTGACGCAGGAAAACAGTTCGTTGTTCAGATCACCAAGAGGTCTTTCAATGAGATGCAACTCAACGTTCGCTCAGAGGTTTTCCTCACCTTCAAGGCTTCGTCAGTCCACGTAATCTAACCATTAACTCTCAGATCCTTTCTTTTTAAGTTCATAAAGAATGACCAGGGCTTCGCCTAGGGACACGCCTAGTTTTGCAGCTAAATCTGAAGGCGTTACGTCGGGTTGCTCGTGGAGAATCACATCTCGGGTGTAAGCCTTGTGGTGGGGGTAAAGGATCATGGCGTGAACAGTTTCTACCAGAACAGTCCATAGGGGATTGCTCACATACTCTTCTAAGCTCATAAACTTTCACTTCACGTCCAATTGCTCTTGGCCTCACAAATATCTTATGTGATTTCAGTTAGTGTACAGGTGTAAAACAGTTTAACGGAAATGTTTATTAAACATTACGACATCAGATATACGTTAGAAACCGACATATAGACGAAGAAGACACCGCCAAGGTGTATGATGATGAAAAGAAAAAACGGGTTTAATCATAGACTCCTCATTACAGTAGATGAAGTGTTGAAAAAGACCTTCGGAGAGGCCGGTTTACTCATCTACAGCTATCTGGAAAGTCAGTCAGTAAAGCGGGAAGAGATTCCAGAGAAATTGGAAGCCTTCGAAAACTGCCTTGAAAAATTTAGTGCAGGAGGCTCGGTTGTGGAAACAATGATTCTGAGGGATCTATATTCAAGCCTCGGGCTCGAGCTTGAACAAAACTGTGACAGATTCAGCTTCACGGATCAGGTGGCTAGACTAAGAAGTTCTTTGCAACAGTGAAATGTCAAAGGGTTTTGAAAAGAAAAAGCAAATTCGCATCTAATTCTGGCAACAGCGTTTTTAATTTCTGAAAGTATAAATAACATTTTCTGCAAGTTCAACAGTAAAGCTACTTACGGAAATCTTGGTGGAAGGGCTTGCAGCAATGATTCTGGCGGTGATCTTTGATCTCGACGGAACCATCGTAGATTTTAACATAGACTATAAGTCGGTGAGGGCAGAGGTTATACAGCTCCTCACTAAGCAGGGCTTCCCTTCGTCGATCTTTTCCCTGAACGAAAGCATATTCAGCATGCTGAAAAAGGCAGAAACCTACATCAAGGATTATAGTGGGGGAGAACACGACATGGCGAGAGTGAAGGAAGCGGTGCTTTCGGTGGCGAACCGTCACGAGCTGGAGGCTGCCCACACAACAAGCTTGATGCCAGGCACTCCAGAGGCACTCACGACTCTGAAGAGAATGAACCTAAAGACGGCGATTTTCACCGTCAACGGCGAAAAATCAACGAGCTACATTCTCAACCGTTTCCGTCTCAAACGCTTCTTCGATGCGATAATCACTCGTGAGTTTGTCTCGGCAGTAAAGCCTGATCCCGCCCATCTGGAAGCCGCTTTGAAGGCTCTAAATGTTGAGCCGGAGGAAGCCGTTGTTGTGGGAGACAGCAAATGGGACATGATGTGCGCCCGGAAACTCAACGTCGTAGCGGTGGGCGTCCCAACCGGTGTATCTTCTCTCAAAGAGTTGATGCGCTCCGGCGCCACCTACTTAATCTCGTCCCTTGCAGATATACCGACTCTAATAAAACAACTCAACACGCAGGGTTAGGATGGCTTAAAGAAGTATCGAGGCCAAAGGGGCCATTGAGAAGGCAGGTTCGTGTCAAAGTCAACCACCAGGTCCATGCCAACCTTGATCTTGTCGGGCTTTACTTCTCTAATCATGCCCAGCAGGTGGGGTCCGTCTTCCAGCTCAATTATTCCCACAGCGTAGGGCGCAATGGACTGAAACTGTATAGGCGGAACATGGATCACCGTGTAGGTCACCAGTTTCCCCCTTTCTTTAAGCTTGATCCATTCAAGGTCTGTTGAGAAACATTTTGGGCAGACGTTTTTGGGGGGAAGAATGAGGCTGTTGCACCTGCGGCATTTGACAGCCATGAGCTTCTTTTCACCTATGAATTTGTAGAACTGTTCTATTGTGGGGGGAGGGTTCTCAGGCATTTTATTCTCTCCTGTAAATGTGTACTGTTGCTGTGGCTCCTGAACCTCCAACGTTGTGGGTTAAACCTATCTCTGCTCCCTTTACCTGTCTTCTCTCCGCTTGGTCTGTTAGCTGGAGGTAGATTTCGTAGGCTTGGGCTGTTCCAGTTGCCCCAACAGGATGCCCCTTAGACTTCAATCCTCCGCTGGTGTTGACGGGAAGCTCTCCTTCGATCGTGGTCACTCCTTTCTCCAGTAGGCTTCCACCTTCCCCGGGCTTGCAGAAGCCGAGGTCCTCGTACGCCACTATCTCAGCGATTGTGAAGCAGTCGTGAACCTCCGCCACATCCACGTTTCGGCTTTCAATTTTCGCCATTCTGTAGGCTTCTTGTGCTGCAAGCTTAGCCGCCTTTAGAGTTGTGAATTCCTCTCTTTCGTACAAGCCTATGGCGTCACTAGCCTGTCCTGATCCGATGATGTGAACGGGCGTGTCAGTAAATTTTCTAGCCATTTCAGGCTTCGCTAAGACTAGGCAGCTGGCTCCGTCTGTTATGAGGGAGCAGTCAAAGAGTTTTAGGGGCCAAGCGATAACTCGGGACAACATCGCTTGTTCCAGCGTTACCTCCCTCTGCATGTGAGCCTTGGGGTTTAAGGCTCCGTGGCGATGGTTTTTCACCGCAACCATGGCCATCTGCTCCTCTGTCGTGCCGTACTTGTACATGTGAGCCGTTGCTATGAGAGCGTACAACCCTGGAAAGGTCATTCCGTGCCACTGTTCAAAGGGGAAGTCGGAGGCCATCGCCAAAAATTCGGTGACGTCCGAAGTGGCTCGGTGAGTCATCTTTTCAACGCCGCCCACCATCACCATGTCATGGAGGCCGGAGAGCACCGCGAAGATTCCACACCTCAAGGCGGCTCCAGATGAGGCGCATGCAGATTCTACTCTAGTGGCTGGTTTTGGTAGCAGTCCTGCCCAGTCTGTAAGCGTGGGTCCTGTGTGTCCTTGGTGTTCGTAGGATTCGCCCATATGACCCACAATCAGGGCTTCTATGTCCCGTTTCGGGTCTAGGTTTGGGCATCTGTCAAAGGCTTCCTTGACAGCTTCCGCGAATATTTCTCTTCCGTACATTCCCTCTCTTTTTCCAAACTTAGACAGTCCTGCAGAAACTATTGAAACAAGCGGTTTGCGAATCACTAGTTCATCCTCCGGTCAGAGTATGGTTATAGAAGAGAGTGCTTCAGATACATATATTTGAAGTTTCACATGATGAGCTGGCAGATTTCCTTCCTGTGCTGATTGTTGAATGTGTGTGACTTCATCCCGCTTGCGCGCGCATTCTCTTTCAAGCGGAATTCTTAAATACCGATTAAACCTATGGTTCCAACTGGAGGAGAGAACAAGCTTTTGGAAAGGAAAGCAGTATCGGTAATAGCGCTGATACTGTTGCTTCTTGTGGGCGTGTTGACTTTATCGTTTAAGACTGAACTTGTTTCTGCTATTATTCCCGAATACCCCGCCATCTACGTGGATCCACCGATAGTTGAAAATGTAATGCCTGGCAACAACGTCACCGTTTCAATAAAGACAGACTACTCAGGATACGACATTTGGGCGTGGCAGTTCACACTAAGCTACAACCCCAGCATTCTACACGGCGTTGAAGTTCGCAACGGAGACCTCATCACCACGGAAAAAGACCCTACAGCCATGTTTGTACCTGGAACATTCAATAACACCTTGGGCACATTATCTCTGACATGGGCCGTAGTCGACTTCTTCCTCATGATGTTACCATCCACAACATATGGACCTGGAACACTGGCCTACGTAACTTTCACAGTGGTGGGCTATGGAACCTCTAACATAACTCTGGGACGCGAAACCAAACTTATCGGATATGACCCAATACTTGAACCTCAGTCCTACTCTATCATAGACGCTGAAACAATGCCACACCACATACAACACGGCTACTTCAGTAACAAACCAACAATCCACGATGTAGCTGTGACTAATGTTATGCCAAACAAGCATGGTCATGAGAAACACTATGCTTATCCAAGGTGGACAATCAACGTCAACGTGACAGTTTTGAACAACGGCACCGAACCCGCAAACATGACTGTCTCAGTCTACTACAACGAGTTCGGCTGGCATGAGATAGGAACTCAAACTCTAACCAACTTGGCTCCCACCGCCGAGACTACCGTAACGTTCAGCTGGAACCTCGCACGCGTCAACTACTGCAACCACACCATAAAGGCTAACGCCACCCTCATCGGCTTTGTCGACGTCAATCCTGCCAACAACGAAGGCTACTCTTGGGTGAAGGTTAAAATGCCCGGCGACGTGGACGGAGACGGAGACTGCGACTCTGACGACGTACTCTGGTTTGTGTCTATGGCTTACGGAAGCAAAATCTGGCAGCCTAGATACAACCAGCAGTGCGACTTCGACGGAGACGGGGATGTGGACGCAGACGACGTGTTCCTCTACTTGTCACCGAACTACGGAAAGAAGTACATCTGTCAGTAACAAACGCAAGGCAGATTCTGCGCACGCATAAAAAGGAGAGGTTGTTGCCTCATTCCGAGGCTGCGAGGAATATGGAGTTTGCCACTAGCCTAAATGTGAATTCTGTGTGTGCTCTGAAGGTGGGTTCTACTCCTGAAAGGATGACGTTCCCCCTGCCATACATTCCTCTTACGACCGCGCCGTATCCTTCTGCCACTTCACTGAAGGGCCACCAGCCTGCGAGGAGCATGTCATCTGAGGCATAAGACGCCACTGTGTCAACGTTTCCCCAAACTTCAAACCATACTGGGAAGAATGCGTAGGCGTAGCTTCCTTCTGGATAGTACGCGGCTACTGGATCAGTTGGGTCATAATCCAGCCTCACGATACCATTGTTGTATCCTCCGTACCATTTTGTGCGGTAGGCGTAGGCGTTAAGGAATTTGGCGTAGTTGACAAGGCGTCCCCCTCCCTCGCCGACACCAAAGTATGTCCCACCGTTCCGTATGAATTCCAACAATCCCCTCTGTCCTTTGTTGCCTAGTTTCTTCCAGATGGACCAAGCCGACCCGTCAGGAACAATGACGATATCGTAGCCTTTGAGTTTTGATTTTCTAACGTTGACATAGTTGAGAACGTCGAAATCAAACTCCAAGTTCTTGAGAGTGAACTGAGTTTCGCCGTAAGCCGAGGTATCTACTCCCTTGTCGTAGAGAATCGCTATTTTTGGCAATGTTAAGGGTTTCTTTTCTGCAGGTTCAGCACTTAGGGCAAATAGCGTTAGATGGAGACTTTCCGCCGTCTCTACTATGTACTCTTCTTGTTTTTGGCGCGGGATTATGAAGGTCCCTACACCGAACTCTTTCCCAGCATCTTCGAAGGGTTCTGTTGCCCAGTAGGTGGTGATGCCCTCCTCTAGGAGGCGATTAGCCATCGTTACAGCGTTGTTTGTGTCGTCTCTCAGGGCGTAACCGTATCCAACCTCGCCTTCAACGCCTCCCACTGGATATGAAGCCTCTTCCACCTCGACTAGTTTGGCTTCAAATGGCTCGTTTGCTTGGATTCGATTGAATCCCCAGAGTTCGGGGAAGTTCCAAGCATAGATGTCGTAGGGTGGATAATCCAGTGCCCAAGACGTGTCTTCGCCATACCAGAACATGTTCATGGCTAAGCCTGCTCTAGGCTGATTCATTAGGACAACGTAGGTTCCAGCTGGATATAGGACATGGTTCGCTGTGAATGGCTCAAGAGCCCTGTGCACCTTCACACCGTGAAAGATAGCGAAGTCAACTATCTTAGCGGTTTCAATTGGGTCCATTTGCAGCTCTGAATCCATCGGAAGGATGTAAGCGTAGGGGAAACTGTTAGGCTGATCCCCACCTAGCCAATGGCCCTCGTTTCTTATTCCCCTCAAGAAGATTTCGGTTTGATCCCTAAACATCTCGGTCTTGTTCTCAACAATGTATTCGTAGGCTCCAAGGGTGCCAGTATAATGGGCGTTGATCGATATTTCTGGGCTTCCATTTTTGTCGTAGGGATCTGTTGACTCGAAAGTCGTGCCGAAGCATCCGTGGTAGAACCCGTACTGGGGCGTAAATATGGGTGTATAGTCGTCCCATTCAGCCGTCCAATCTCTTTCCGCGATGATTGTTTTGATTCCTATCTCTTTGAGATAGGCTTCCATGTCTTCTGCCATTGGGCGCAGGTGTTTGAGTATGAGGTCTTCTTCAGCGTTTGGATTGTGCAGTGGTGTACAGGGCTCAATGAGCACGATGTCTTCGCCCCAATATCCGTGGAGGTCAATGTTAACCAGAGGCGTCCATTCTTTGTACACGTGCTCGATTCCTGCGCGGACTTCTGGCTGCGAGGCGGTGAGCCAGTCTCTGTTTAAGTCGAAGTAGTTATCGTTGTATCTCATGTTGGCTATTCTTCCATCTGGATTCATGCAAACGTATATGAGGCTGATCGTGTTGCTTAGGATGGCTTCCACTTCTTCAGTGTCCCCATAGGCTAGCAATTCGATGAGGTCTAGGCAGGCGTCTGTGCCCATCATTTCATCTCCATGTATACTTCCCGTAATGAAGATCGTTGCCTTATAGTCCACAGTGCCATCTTCAACCAAGTCCCAAGCTAATTCTGGATCTTCGACTATCAACTCTGCGAATTCCTTGTAGAAATCTAAGTTGTCTAACACCGTAGGATCCGCAACTATGGCTAAGTACAGGTCGTGACCATCAGCAGATTGTCCAATGACTTGGACGAGGACCCTTTCGCTGGCATTTAACTCTTCTAAGATTCCAGGTACCTCGGAGTAGGGAGTGAATCCTGGAACAATAACTTCGTTTGGTATCGTGGCCGCAGCGACGTTGAATAGTGATGATGCTGCTGTTGACAGTGATAGGGAAACCATTAGAGCTAGAAGGATGATTGATTTTGTTTCTTTCCTGTACATTCTACCTTTCTCTCCGATGAGAAATTGTGGAGATACTTCGATTTGAATGTTGTGAAAGAAAATTCTGGTTTTTAGTTTCAGTTGAATGCTACTCTAACCAAGCAAAACCAGCGGGTAAATTTCCTTTTCCACGTACTCCAGATACTTATTTTTGTCCTTTATGTTAAATATCGTCACCGAAGTGTCTCTTGTCACCCCAACCACGTATCCATACTCCTTCGACCTTGCCACAATGTACCAGAGGTCCCCGTGCTTGCCGTACTCCTCAAAGAGCGTGGTGCCCACCAAGTCCGGCCCGTAAAGGGAAAGCTTGTTCACGTTGGGAATATCCACGTTGTCAAAAAACGTGATTTTCGTGTCTTCAGGGTTTTTTGAGTGAAAGCCGCGCAGAGTTTCGGGAGGTATACGCGCTTCCACTACATGTCCGAGTTTTTCGTAGATTATCTTGCTCAGCTGATTTGCAATGAAGTTCGCCAACTTCTTCTTTTCCACCACTGTCAAGAACACGGTGTCTTTACGCTCTGCAAAGCTGAACATGGCTTCAACTGTTCTTGGAAGGGGAACAGTCTTGCCTCTATGAAACGCATAGGTCAAGTAGTCGTGGGAGTACACGCCAGTGAGAGC
>Ga0315307_1000991_pt1 | contig 12566 bp, 8 predicted proteins | sample TDP2_MG_FD_203079 | JGI IMG/M metagenome (GOLD analysis project Ga0315307, IMG submission 203079) | Freshwater sediment microbial communities from Lake Towuti, South Sulawesi, Indonesia - TDP2 | ecosystem: Environmental > Aquatic > Freshwater > Lake > Sediment | place: Indonesia: South Sulawesi... | reverse complement strand
AGAATCTCTACACGTTCATAGCAGCTGCACAAGCATTCATAAGAAGGCCAGATTTGAACTTCTTCTATCCTCCTGAAACTGTTCCTCTGACTGCAGGCAGGATGAGGCAGGAACTGAAGAAGCGAGGGTCAACGATTGTTTTCGTTACGTTTGGTAGGGTTGGTACTGTTCCTGACGTTTTGTGGGGTCAGCTTTACAAGTCGCTTCGTTCTTTGCATAAGCTTGTTGAGTTGAACGATTTTGTTTTGTTGAGGGATTTTGCTTGGAGCGATGAGAAAGGTCTTAATATGTTTGGTTTTGAGCTTGAAGACTGCTGCATTTCACTGGTTAAGAAGCATTTGGGGCCGCCGCTTGAGAAGGAACAAGAATGTACAAGATTCTTGTTGAAGCATCAAGGAGGCTCGGGCACGGTTGCGGGGCCTTATGTGGAGGGCGGACGGTGGGTCGTACAACTTCGAAGAAAGTTCACGGATGTTTGCACTTTGCTTCGTGAAAGGTTGAAGGACGGAGGAAAGGATGCAGGTGTGGCTGAACAGGTTTCCCATGTGATTAGGAAAGGCTTCAGAGTGTTTGTGAATGAAGAGATCATTGAGGTTTATGAGAGGAATGGGGAGTTTGCCAAGTTTCTTACGGAGTTTATCTCGAGTAAGCCTAAGTGGTTAGAAGCCGCTGAGGGTTAGAGCTATGAGCGCTGTTCCGAGTAGCCATGTGTAGATTGCGAAGTAATGGAGTTTCTTGCTTTTGACTGTTTTTGAGACTAGTCTTATGGCGATGTAGCCTGCGATCATTGCTATGGCTACTCCGATCAATAGTTCTGTTGAGCCTATTCCTTGGGCGATTAATTGGCCGCGCTGTTTGTAGGCTTCTACGGCTAGGTCTCCGATTATGGCTGGGATTGAGATTAGGAAGGAGAATTTGAATGCTTTTTCTCTTTTCAACCCGAGCAGCAGAGCGGTTGACATTGTTATTCCGCTTCTTGAAAGTCCTGGGAAGATTGCTAAACCTTGGGTTGCGCCTACGATGAGGGCTGTGGTGATGGTTATTGTGTTTGTGTTTTCTTTTCCGATTCTTGAGGTGTAGACTATGGTGGCACCGACGAGGAGGGTTATTCCGATCGCCAAGATTGTTTGTAGAGTGTCTTCGAGAAGTCCTACGTAGAGTAAGCCGATTATTGCTGTGGGGATGGTTGCAACGATTATAGGCGGTATGAGTTGGCCGTGTTCTGATTTGAAGTCTAGATGCGTCAAGGATGAGAGTATGCTTCTGACTTCTTTTCTGAAATAGGACAAGACCACGATCAACGTTCCCGCGTGCAGTGTGACATTGAAGAGCGGTGTAGCGGTCAAGCCTAGGAAGCGTTCAGTCACTCTCAGGTGTGCAGTGCTTGAGACTGGCAGCCACTCGGTCAGACCTTGGATTAAGCCTAGAATTATCGTGTTCCATATTTGGTTCAGCAAGTGTTTGCAGCCAGCTGTGTTTGGGTTTGGTTTGAAAGGTTAATTAGTGTAGCCTTTTAACTTTTTATCCGGGTGTAAGTTGTGAGTGAATATCCGGCTGGAAGCGCAGAAGACCGTGCAATGCTTGCAGGAATGCCCGTTGACAAGTTGCTAGATTATTTCTTCTTGCATATTCGAAACCTGTGGAGAATTGATGGCCTGTACTTCTTGGGAATTGAAAAGAAGTTTGGAACAGAAGCAGCGACCGAAATTGACTCAGGCGTATGGACGACCATGGCCGGAATCGAGGCTAAGAGCCTGCAGAGAATGTTCAACGTGGCCGAAAATCCTGATGTTGCCACGATTATGGGTCTGTTGCGGAGATCAAGCTGGGCGTTAGATCAGCCGTTCAAGACAATCACGGTGAGCAGCAAAAGGGCGGTTCTCGACATAGGTCGATGCAGAACGCAGGAGACTCGTTTAAGCAAAGGCCTAGGAGAGTTTCCATGTAAGAAGGTTCGCTGTGGCTATTTGGAGAAATTCGCGAAGACTCTGAACCCCAAGATCAAGGTTAACTGTTTGGTCTGTCCACCCGATAAGCATCCCAAAGACTTATGGTGTAAATGGGAATTTACAATATGATTTTGGCAGTTTACATCCTATTTTCGCTTTCTGAATAACATTATGTCGTCTTTTTGGCACACGTATTCGAAGCCCTCTTCCAAAAGTTTTCTTGCTTCATCCACTGTTTTGGCAACTGCCGAATAGTATTCGTCGCTTTCAAAGCTGATTAGCTGAGTATAGACCAAAGTGCTTTCAATGTTTCTGTGACCAAGCAGGTTCATGATGTGAAGGATGTCTCGCGTTTTATGATATTCCATAGTCGCTTTCCAGTGGCGAAAAGTGTGAAAGTGTATCTGCATTATCCTCGGGTTCTGAAGTTTGTTGGCTATCCTTTTTCTGGTGACCACAAACTGGTTTTCCATGTAATTGTAGTTGGCTTTTCCAAAGACATTCTGATTCTTTTTCGGCAGCGCCGCTAACATGTTTAGCAGTTTCTGTGAGACTCTAAATGCTCTTGGTTTTCCATTTTTCTCTGTGTTATTTACAACGATGATCGATCGATCGGGGTCGATCGTCGGTCTTTGTACGGTATAGAGTCTTAGAGCACGCGCTAGACAATGAGAAAGCTGAGGCTTTTAAAGAATGTCGAAAGTGTAGACCGATCGATCGATGACTGATCTGCATCGCAGAAAGCCTCCTACACTTATCCACGATTTGACCATATCGATCGATCGATCCTCGCAACTTGAGCGTCTTCTTCAACAAACTGAGTGAAGGCTAGGGGGAAATGTTCGTTGGTTGGATAAAACTTTACCGATCGATCAGACTTGGGAACAATATTCTTCGCACAAATGAACACTGACACGACTTTCGAGAAACCTGTCAAGGCGCTCGGAATCGAAGAAAAAAATACCCTAAAGAGTACAAACACTTCAAAGAACAGATCTCTCGAATTCAAGAGAATTTCAGTGAACTTGCAAAAATCATTTAGCTTGAACCGCGCGCACTTTCGCGCTCCAACGGTGTATTAGGAAAACGATCGATCGATCGAAACGTAAGTCTACGAGTATTCTCTTGAAAATCTGAGGAACTTCAGAAGTTTGGATAAGCGTCCCCCCTAGATCAAAAAGGGCTGCCCTGAACTTCATCTCAACCACTCTCCAAACAGACAACATTCCCCCAATAAAAGAATACTGGAAATCTCCACTTCTGTAACGCTGAGTCAGGGTGAGACTTGATGTGACCATGTTTTCTGTGCGAAACAATTTAAGACGGATGGACTGTAATATCTATGGGGCCTACATGGGCGCTTACACTTGTGGTTTGTTGAATGATGAAAGATGAAAGAGAAGCGGGTTTGCTGGAACAGGCTAGGGTTGAGGAGAAGAGTTACAACTGGGTGGAAGCTGCAAAGTTGTACGAGCAGGCAGCGAAGTCTTTTTTGGGTAAGAAAATGGGGGAGGAGGCTGCCAGGGCTTGCAAGAAGCTTGGATACGCCTGTGCAAGGGCGGCTGGGACAGCGGAAACCGCTGAAGAATATGTAGGACTGAACAAACGTGCCGCCGAAGCCTACAAAGAGGCTGCGAATCTTTTTAAGCAGACCGGAAACAGGCCCGAGGAATTAGAGTGCGAGGCAGAAGCGTTTTGCGCCAGCGGATTTGTTGCAGGTTCTGTTATGGAAGGGAAGAAAGCACTCAGCCGGTCCTATGAACTTTTCATTGAATCGAGCGAGCTTTATTCCGAGAAGAATGTTCAAGAGAGTTTTGCGAGGACTTTGAGTCGCGCGGCATGGGCCTCGGCTGCACTAGTATCGTATTGTTACGACCGGTGGGAGCTTGAACAGCTCACACAAAAAGTCAGAGACGTTGCAGACAAAGCTTGGAACCTTGCAAACGAGATTGGAAACGTTCAATATCTTGCCGAATCATTCTTTGGTGAATCGTCGATAGTTCTCGCTGAAATGGGTACCGCACCTTTTAGGTGGGACGAGCGCTGGAGGCAGCGTGTCAGGAAACTCCTTTCGAGGTCTGACGAAAGTCTTAGGCGCGCCGAGGGTTGTGACGATTTATTAGTCCTAGGAACGATCAACTGTATGGCTGGTAATTGGTATTGGGGTTTTGGATTTCAGTTCGTTGAGGATGAAAAGGAGCAGAGGGCATATCTCGACAAAGGGTTAGGATTAATGGAAAAGGCTTTGGGTTTCGCTAGGAAAACAAAGGACAAATCTCTAGTAATTCTCTGCCTCTTTTGGTTGGACTGGGATGCCCTTTTTGGGGGCAGATTTGAGGTCGTTCAGAAGAGGATATTTGACGACCTTCATGAGGTCGTGGAGCTAGGGAAGATATATGCAGGCTTATACAACGCCTGGCGTTTCTATGCAAACTCTTTACCCGCGTTCTATTATGCTAACTTTGCTCAGAGGAGTTTTTTCACCCCAGACCAGAGGAAATCCTACGCTGAAAAAGCGGTTGAACACGCCAAAGAGTCCTTGAAGACATCCTCTTTTCCAATTTTTGTTGCGATGCCATATCAGATGTTGACTTGGTCGTACTCGCAACTAGCCACTCTCGCTACAGCGAAGGATGAGCGGGATGAAAACGCCCAGAAGATGCTTCAATACGCGAAGGCGGCTGAAAAAGCCGCTGAAAAATTTGAAGGAGGATTTCCTCGAGCTGCCGGCTACTCCTCCCTCTACAGAGCCTACAAGACTCTCGCGGACATAGCCGACAGTGAGGAAGAGAGAATCAAGATGCTAACAGCTGCGGTGGAAGCCCAGAGGAATTACATTGGACATGCTGTAGAATCGCGCACTGGCATCATAGCAGCCCAAGTACGGTTAGGGCTTCTCCAAGAGGAGCTGGGTATTCTTACCGGCAAAAGCGATCCGCTGATGGAGGCACGGGAGTCATTTCTAAGCGTGATCAAGGAAAGCCAAGAAAGAGGCTACCGTTCCTACGCGGCTGCAGCCTACGAATACATCGCCCACATAGAGGATCGACTGGGTAACTACATGACCTCTGCAGAACACTATGAAAAAGCCCAAGAAGCCCACATGGAGTCTTTGGACACGATCGAGTACCAACCCCTAAAAGACAGAGTCAAAGAGAAGGTAGACTACGCCCGTGCTTGGAACCTGATTGAAAGGGCTAAGGCTTACCACAAAAGAGAAGACAATTTACAAGCCAAAGAAAACTATGAGAAGGCATGCGAGATTCTGAAAGAGCTGCCAAGTTACAATTACGAGGCATCATACTACTCTGCTTGGGCTTTGCAGGAGGAAGCAGAGCAACTCAGCAAGCAGGAAAGGCACGAAGAAGCCGCAGAAAAATACGAAACGACCATAAGAAGCTTTGACAACGCTTTAAAGATGCTGGAAAGCGCCTCCAAGCAGTCTGCAGATAAGATGGAGAGGGAAAGAATTGAGAAACTCGAGGAACTGGCCAAGGTAAGGATGAGTTACTGCTCCGCCAGAGCCAATGTTGAAAGGGCAAGAATCTTGGGAAAGCAGGGCGAACACCTTGAGGCTGCAGAAAGATTCGCCTCCGCAGCTTCCCAGTTCAGAGACACTTTCACCCCACTCAAAATCGAGCGGGAACGCGGGGAACTAGAGGCTGTATACTATCTCTGCAGAGCCTGGGAAAGCATGGAACTTGCAGAAAAGCATGAGGATCCCGAGAGGTTCGCTGAAGCGGCAACCCTCTTCACGAAAGCGAGTGAACTCTTCACCGACAGCAAACTCGAGTTACTTGCCTCAGGCAACTCCGCCTTCTGCGAAGCCCTAGAACATGGATGCAAGTTTGACGATTCAACTGAAATGCAAGTCAAGGCACAACTATACCAAAAGATAAAGGTGATGCTTAGAAAAGCAGCGTCCGCATACGAGAAGGGGGGCTTCAAAAGTGGGGCTGACTGGGCTCTGGCAACGTCAACCTATTTTGACGCGGTGTGGCACTTAATCAGAGCGGACCAGGAATTGGAGCTTGACGAAAGGAGGAAACTCCTGGGAATCGGGTCTAGCTATCTCAGGTCCGCGGCAAATATTTTCGGCAAGGCTGGTTACACAGATAAGGAAGGGGAACTGCTAGAGCGCCTAGAGAGGGTGGAAAAGGAAGAGAAAATTCTGATCTCAGCCCTAAGCACTATTAGAGAACCCTCGATTTCCAGGAGCACGGTGGGCATAGTCGCCCCTGCCAGTCCCGTGGAAACCAGCCTTTCTCCAAGGATAAGTGAGGTGGGTCGGTTAACTGAAGAGGCAAGGAGGGTCGCAGAGGAAAGGGCCAAAAGGGATCACATCCCTATTGGATACGCGAGTCTCGACAAGTTATTGTATGGTGGGATACCTGCAAACTATGCTGTAGTTTTGACTTCGCCCTCATGCGACGAGAGGGACTGGCTGATTAAGAGCTTTCTTGAGACAGGGACGAAGGAGGGTGAAGCTGCGTTCTACGTCACCATAAATCCGGGTTCTGCAAAGTCTCTTGTAGATGAGTTCCCGTCAAACTTTTGGCTCCTCGTCTGTAATCCTCAGGCGCGCGCGATCGTTAAAGACGCGCCTAACGTGGTCAAGCTGAAGGGAGTGGAAAACTTGACGGAGATCAGCATCGCCCTAACTTCAGCGATCCGCAGACTTGACCCATCGCTGAAGGGCCCAAGAAGAATCTGCATAAGCCTTGTCTCAGACGTCCTGCTGCAGCACCACGCTCAGACTAGAAGGTGGCTGGCGGAACTAATTCCAGAACTCCAGTCGGAAGGGTTCACCACTCTTGCTGTGATTGATCCGCAAGTTCATCCATCAGAGGAACTCCACGCAATTCTTGGACTATTCGAGGGAGAAATCAACATCCTCGAGAAAGAAACCGAGAAAGGTTTGGAGAGATATCTGAGAATTAAGAAGATGAGCAACCACAAATACTTGGAGGACGAACTGCTTCTGAAGAAAGAAAGACAAGAGTGAGCAATCCGATTACATATAGCGAGAAAAGTTTCTACGGGTTTTATTGACCTTCTTGCCGATGGAAATTCTGAAGGCCAGTGGTTGTAGTGGCAATAATAACAATTTCCACTTCCCACCAGCGACCATTAGGGTGGAACTGAAAAACTTTGAACCTCCAATAGACCTTGTCGCAATCTCCTTTCCCGTTACGTTCTTCTGGTGAATGCAACAATAGCATAGTGTTTGTGCTTTCCTTGATGCTCTCGTTTTGCTTTTTGCCATTCGCATTGACCTCAAGTTTGATTATGTAATAAAGCGATGCAGGGAGAAAAATGAAGCAATGGAAATAAGTGAACAAACCATCGTTATCTTTTGGTTCGCTTGATCGATCACTTTTCTCCAAATAACGACATACCGGGGTAGACCTCAATGCCTCTCTGATCTATTGAATACGGCACAAGATTCGTGTTGACCTTGGCTTCTCTCATCTTCTCGATTTGTATCGCTCTCGAGGAGGCTCCCCCTGAAAACAAAGTTTGCATCATGATGACCCCATGAACCAAAAATTCTTCCTCTAGAACAGTTCGTTCGAGACCCAACTGACATAGTTCAGTAGTCACAAAAGTTGTAACTCTCAAAAGATTCAAAGATTCAATCAAATCTGCAACCATTAGCCTTCGTTCTTCAACATCTGGAAATCTGTAGGAAAGTGCCGCCAAAGTGTCCACTGCAACTCTTGTCGCATGTGTGAGAGCCTGCGGGCTTATCTTCGTTTGTTCAACTTTGGCTCTCAAGTCTGAGATTAGGTGATCGATAGGCAGTCGCTTGCCTCGTAAGAGCTCGCCTACGCTACGTTTCTTTTTGGGCTCGATCTTGTCCAGCTTCTCCTCAAATACAGCTTTTGGTACCATTCGTGTGGCATCTATGAAGGCGAACTTCCCCTCATTCTCTGCTTTCTGAAAGTCCCATCCAAACTGTTGCATTTCGCGGTAGAAGTGATCCTTACTTTCGTCCAGGCTGACGAAAACTCCGCTTTCATTATATTCGTAGATTCCTTTGTACAAGAATTGGCCGCACATAATGGTCTTTCCCGTGCCCGGTCCTCCGATGACTAGAATGACTCTCCCCGTGGGAATACCACCGCCAATCAGATCATCTAAGCCTGGAATGCCGGTAGGAACCTTTGTTGACAATTTAACTCACTTTAGGTAGCCTCAAAGTAATCTTTCACAAGTATTTATGGTTTATGCGCAGTGGGTCCAGCTGAGTGCTGAACTGCAGTAGAATCGATTGACGTATTTTTCCTTCCCTAACGCGGGTATAACGCCAAAGCCAAACTGAAGCTTGTTCGTTCGCCGTTGCCAAAAGAAGGGGGAAGACTACAATTTTCCGCAAACTTGCTTTCAATAAGTCTGTCCATCATAACATAGTCTCCATGGATATCAATAACTATCACGTGGAAATGTGTGGCATCCAGAATTCTTTCGATCGATCGAGCAAGATTGAAGTTGCTATGTTGAATCGATCGATCGCTTCAGGCTAGTGGCTGCGTTGCCAAAGCCGTGATGTGAGTTCTCTGGAAAGCTTCTGACAACAGAACGGAACCCTGAGGAAGACCACCAAAAATTATACTACATCTTTTTCCCTATTACTAGCTAGTTCCTTCTGGAAAAGAGGAGATTTGCTGCTTCTTGAAGATGGACTTATGGTAGTTTAACTTTAAAGCTTCTATAGTTAAATCGATCGATCGATCGGTTACGGAGGATTTTAAGGCTGCTCACTTCGACGCTCGCAGGTCCATCTACGCTTACTACTTCTTCGCCAACGTCGCAGAATTCGGCGATCCCTCATATACACGCCCGAAAAGGAACGAGTTGAAAGAACGATACGCTCAAAGGAGGAAAGCCTGATCTACAAGGACGTGGACCTCTTCAAACTTCGCTCAGAACGCAAAAAATGGGAAAAAGAACAGGGAAAAGAAAGACAGTTCATCCAAAGCACAAGAAAGCTTGCATAGAAGTTGAGTACTGATCGCTCGGGCATAATACGGAGAAAACCGATCTTTCGAAAGGCTTTTATTTAACGATGTTGTTTTCGAATTCGGTATATCGGCGCACGAAAAGCGTACTATTTGTAAGGACTTCGGGAGACGTCATCACTTCTGCTGGATGCGAAATAATCCCATAGTTTTTTATTGCATCCGCGCGCGCATAGACATCTACTTCAAACGATCGATCGATCCACTGTGGAGATCGGCACAACTCCAATCCACGGCTTCTAAGATGAACGGGTTCACTTTAACTTCACTCTCTCTACTGGCTGCCCAAGTCGTTTCACCGTTTTCTTTTTAACCGTTCAAAACTGATTCTGAACATACGAAGCTATTGCAAAATATCAATCAAAATATGGAATAGGATGGAAGGTCATGCCCCAGAAGAGGCTGGCTTGTTTTGAGGAGATCGGCAAAAGGAAGTATGATGATGAAATGTTTGTCAGCTTAACAATCTATGATGTTCCAGCCAGCCTGCTCAGAGAATTTGGCGAAAGAATCATCAGACCTTCTTATCCAGGCGGAGTCAGCGAGGCCCTCAAAGACTTAATGCGAAAGGCTATCCTTGACCGCGATATTAACCGAAAAGACGCAGCTAACCCTTCAAGATAGGCAGGCAATAGAAAAAAAGGGATTAAGCGGGAGACGTCTCCACTCTGTCGTGGAAATGGGAATTTACAATATGACTTTGGCAGTTTACATCCTATTTTCTCTTTCTGAATAACATTATGTCGTCTTTTTGGCACACGTATTCGGAACCTTCTTCTAAGAGTTTTCTTGCTTCGTCGACTATTTTATCCGTTGCTGAGTGATATTCGTCGCTTTCGAAGTTAATTAACTACGTGTAGAATAATGTACTTTCGATATTTTTACGGCCAAACAAGTACGTGACATGGAGAATGTTCTTAGTCTTGTCGTATTCCCTCCTGGCTCTCCAATGCCGCAAAGTATGAAAGTGTATTTGCATTAGTCTGGGGTTCTGCAGTTTGCTGGCCCATTCTGTTCCTAGTAGTTAAGAACTGATTTTCCATAGACCTAGTCAGCCTTTCCAAAGACCTTTTCATTCTTTTTTGAAGGCTGTTTAGAATGCTTAAGGGCGTGTGTGAGATCGATCGATGTGGCATAGACCAGTGCGCGCGCTGACTTTAGATAAGGAAAGAAGTTCTTGCGAAAACTAAATTTAAAATACTATTCTTTGACTTTATTTTTCTATGAGATTACCAATTCAGATTGACGCGATTTTGTTTAAGAGAACTGATGGGAAAATTCAATATCTGCTTCTAAAGAGACACCCTCCAAAGAGACATCCTGAAGTAGGAGAATTCTGGCAACCAATAACTGGCGGCTTAGAAGAAGGAGAAACCAAAATAGAAGCTCTAAAGCGAGAAATCAGAGAAGAAACTGGGATAAAGAGCATCATTAAGATAACAGAAGATGTTCACTATTACGAAGTTCTAGACCCTTCTTTAATCGAGTATTTCAAGAGACATGGGCATGTATACAAGCATGTGAAAGAATACGCATTCGGTGTGGAAGTCTCTTCAGACGAGAAAGTTGTTTTGGATGGGAGGGAACATTCTGAATTCAAATGGTGTAGCTTTCAGGAGGCTCTCAAATTGATGAAATATAAAGGGTATAAAGATGCTTTGAAAAAACTGGATAAAACATTGAGCCATATTTAGATTAGTATACATACACACAACGAAAAACTTTCCCAGTTTTGGAAAGAAACTCTTTCGTCATCTTTAGATTTAGGCTATACGTTAGAGGACAAGGATGCGGCTACTAGAAAGAAAGTGTGCGGAAGAAAGGAGACTCGCTACGTGACACGCTCATACTCACTTTCAGTAGAGAACGAACTATGCTTTCAGCCCAAATTTGGAAAATTGCAGTGGATAATAGGGCTTTACTACATATTCACTGGACTCCTGAAGCAACTCAGCTGGAATATCATAAATCGGTAAAACAGATGAACGTCTTTTCGACTAGTTCCAGTCTCACCCTTTATTAGTTGGAATAGGCTCATGGAAAGAAGAGAAAAGAGTGTGAAATTTCGGAAACCGAAACACGATTCTCGAAATCGTGCGCGTGTTAAGTAAGCGGAGCGTGACTCCTTCTTTATAAAGAAAAAAACACGAAACTGAAGTTCGGCAGATGATCCTTTAAATCTGAAGTTTTTGTATTCTTTCACAGGTGTGAAGTACGTGATGCAGGTTAAGACTGTCGACTTGCTTCTGACCTTCAAGTGTCCATCAAAGTGTAGCCATTGCAGCTACAAGGCTGGACCTGAAAGAACAGGTTGCATGAAACTTGCAGATGCAACAAGATACTTGGGAGAGCTGGCAAGTACGCAACCGCTGCAATCAATGACAGTACATGGTGGCGAACCATTTCTTTACTTTGAACATCTGAGACGTATTGTGAAAACGGCAAAAAAGTTTAAGATACCAGAGAGAGGGGTCATAACAAATGGCTACTGGGCAAACAACAAGGTGACAGCGAAAAACAAGCTTAGCGGGCTAAAGGAAGCGGGATTGACGTGCATTACTTTCAGTGTTGACGCCTTTCATCAGTATTTCATTCCTCTAGATAGTGTCAAAAAAGGTATAGAAGTCGCTGCAAGTATGGACTTTGAAAGAGTTTGTGTTGACAGCTACTTCTTAGAGTTGAATTCAGAATCGGATAACCCATATGATGGGTCAACAAGAAACGCATTGGAGAATCTGGAAAACATCGATAATGTTGAGTTCAATACGTATCAACCGCGTTTTGTAGGCCGAGCTGCAGATCTTTATAGATATGCAAATCCCAAACCAAGATTGCCAAATGGAAAATGCAGACTGCCCTTTTGGATCGGCGGAAACTTGGAAAGTCCAAGGGGTGCGGAGATCGATTATGAAGGGAATGTAACGCTTTGCCCAGGCATTTGCATTGGGAATTCAAAGACTCAATCTTTAAAGCAAATGCTTCGAAATTATGATGTATATGAACACCCGATCCTGTCAATCATTGCGGAAGAAGGTCCGATAGGATTGTTCAGAATGGCAACAGTAAAAGGCCTAAAACAACAGCACAGCTTTGCTCACGAGTGCCATCTTTGCTACGAAACGAGAAGATTTCTGAGACGTTATTATCCTCAATATTTAACACCTGCAAACTGTTACTGAATCGAAGAAGGCTTCACTGCTAACTGCGTGACGTCGCATCAACCAGCCCATGGAAGACTGTTGCGGGAGCATATCTGATTTGTATTGAATCTTGACTCTGTTGTTCTATCATAGGCTTGGAAACGCAAGAAGTCTCTAAATAGATGTTTGTTCAAGTCTAAGTTGTGATGAGGCGATCGCGTTGAGGCTTTTGCTAGATGAGATGTACGCGGGTTTGAAAGAGTATTTTGAAACTTTGGGCTGGGATGTTTTGACCGTTCAAGATATAGGGTTGCAAGGAGCAAAAGATAAGGACATTGTGGAGTATGCGAAGAATAACGATTTGCTGCTCGTGACTCAAGACCAAAAACCAGCAGACTTGGCCGAACTAACGGGCGTCAAGTATGTACTGATTTCCAGTGCGATGATCGCTAGAA